>LQYC01004351.1_pt1 | contig 19052 bp, 22 predicted proteins | sample 661771 | NCBI WGS metagenome assembly LQYC01 (sample SAMN03483023, study PRJNA281117) | bioreactor metagenome | isolation source: benzene-degrading methanogenic enrichment culture from a contaminated... | place: USA: oil refinery in Oklahoma | collected 2011-05
TTGTTTCTGGATTCCCCGATCAAGTCGGGGAATGACGATGTGCTTTGTATAATTTTTGGGATACCCCGCAGCTTGCTGCGGGGAGGTTCATTAAAAATATCTTTAATATCTCCAAAACGATGCGGGAGGGAGACTTGAAATAATTCATCAAGGGAACTAACCAGAAGTACAATAATCATTCCCCACCCGTATAGATTTTCCTCGTGCAAATCGATGTCCAGGGCCTGGTAGATGAAATAACTTAAAACCCCGTACTCAAAAAGATGAAAACGCTCGACCGGATTTTTAGTAAAAATTACGAAAAGGATAATGTAGCCCATTACAATGCAACTTAAAATCAAGCTTACTTTCACGGTTCTCAGATTTTTTGTTTTGATTAAGGCAAGATAAAAATAAATAAACATAAAAATACCTAAAAGAGACATGCCGAGGTTCAGGTTGAGCTTTGTTTTGTCCATAATAAATTTTAAGGCAGGGTAGGCATTGGGGGTAAAAAAGAAAATCAAGCTGACATAAAGGGCCAAAAGGCTCCAGAAAATAAACCGTTTCTTTTTTTCTGGTGCGCTATTTTTAGAAAGCACGACTTTCTCCTAAACGGGGGAAATAACTTTTGACATTCTTTATCAAGTTTTTTAAAATTGCAATATATAACCGTAGAACACCTTCTGATTTGATAAAAAGAAAGCTCTGCTTTTCAAACAAGGAGAGTATTTAAAGAAGGAGAGCCTGAAATAGGAAGACTATACGGAAACTTAAACGGTTTAAAACCGAGTCAAACAAGAGAGTTCGAGCGCTTATATCAGCGAAGGATTTCGGCTGACCAGATTATAACTCCAGAAATAGCCAGACAACTGGCAGAACTTTCCTCAGAAACGAGACGCCAGGTCGGGATTTTAGTTAACCGCAAAGGGAACATCACCCATGTTATTATTGGCGACCACCAGGGGCTTTTTATCCCCGATTTGTCCGGCTATCGTTCTTCGGTTACTCGACTGCGGGGACTTCGTTTAGTCCACACCCATCTGAATAAAGAGCCAATTACTCAAGACGACCTCACTGATTTAACCTTTCTTCACCTCGATTTAGTGACCGCAATTTCTGTGGACAAAAATGGCCTTCCCGGAAAAACATATCTGGCTTATCTTCTTCCCCAAAATCCTCAAAACGAAAAATGGGCTTTTTTGGAATTTTTTCACCCTTCGCACGTTAACCTCGACTTTTTAGAACTCATTACTTCTTTGGAAGAAGAGTTTGAACGAAAGCAAAAGCCCCTTAAGAAAGCAGAAGGGAAGGAAAAGGCCCTGTTGATAAGTGTTTCTAACAAAGTCAAACATGAAATCCACGATTCTTTAAATGAATTGCGAGAACTGGCAGAATCCTGCAATATTAGCGTCTTAGATCATATTATCCAGTACCGCCCGCAGGTGGATCCTCGTCATCTTTTGGGAGAGGGAAAGTTACGTGAAGTTGCCATCAGAAGCATTCAAACGGGGGTTACGCTCCTGATTTTTGACTGTGAACTGAATCCAGCTCAGGTGAAGTCTATTACTGACCAAACTGATATGAAGGTTATTGACCGCACCCAGCTTATTCTCGACATTTTTGCTCAACGCGCCCAAAGTAAGGAAGGGAAAATTCAAGTAGAGCTTGCCCAGCTGAAGTATCTTCTTCCCCGGTTAGTTAAAAAAAATACGGCCATGTCCCGGTTAATGGGAGGGATTGGGGGGCGAGGGCCCGGAGAACAAAAGCTGGAAATAGATCGAAGGCGCGTTCGAGACCGAATCAACCGGTTAGAAAAGGAAATCAAAAAGCTTCAGGCGAGAAGAATAACAACCCGCAAAAAAAGGGAAAAAGGTGATCTGCCGATTATTTCGATTGTTGGCTACACCAACGCGGGAAAATCAACCCTTTTAAACTCCCTTACTCATAGCCAGGTGCATGTTGAAGACCGCCTCTTTGCCACACTCGACCCAACCAGCCGACGTCTCCGCTTCCCCCGGGACACTGAGGTCATTATCACGGATAACGTGGGTTTCATTCGTGACTTGCCAAAGGACCTGGTGAATGCTTTCCGGGCAACCCTGGAAGAACTGAGTCAGGCTGACCTTTTAGTTCATATCATTGATGTAAGTAATCCTAACTTTAAAAGGCAGATGGACGCTTGTGAAAAAATTTTAACGGACTTAGAATTGGGACGGATTCCCATGATCCGTGTCTTTAATAAAGAAGATCAATTTCCGGACAAGGGGGTGCTTAAAAATCTATGCCGTCTTTATGATGCGATGAGCATCTCGGCTCTTAACTCTGAGACACTGATCCCCCTTACGAAAAAAATTGAGGAGCTCATTTTAAAACAGAAGTGCGAACAAAATAATTTATTAAGACAATCTTCTGTGGTGTAAAGCATCTAAAAAAATAACCTATTAACAAGTCTCACAGTAAGAATGACATCGTTTTGTAAAATCCCTCCTAACCTCCCTTTACCAAAGGGAGGTAGAACACCCCTCTTTGGTAAAGAGGGGCTGGGGGAGATTTTCAGATGCATACCAATTCAATTTTGAGATCCTTAATAAAAATTTCGCAAGGGGCAAGGAACTAAATCGTCCTTCTCAGGAATTTAATTGAAAATCATTGGAGTTTTTATGGAAATTTTTGTTTACTTGGAAAAAATAACCAACTATTTGAAAAGTTATGACAAATTAGAAGTAAATATTTTTTTAAAAATAAAAACTAAAACAAAAATTCTCTTGACTAAGTTATTTTTTTAGCTTATTAATGTACTGTAGCTTGGATCCTCATTTAGGACCGAGACCGCGAGGAATGTAAATTTATTTGCCCGGGGACTTTTAGCCTCGAGGGAAAAAAACAATAAAATGCGCAAATAAAACCTTCCGGTCCATTTCGATTCGGAAGGTTTTTTTATTTTGAGCGGGAGGGTTTTATGAAAAAAGTTACCATCCTCGACTTAAAAAAGATGAAAGAACAGGGTGATAAAATCACGATGCTTACCGCCTATGACTGCCCAACTTCCCGGATGCTGGACGCAAGTGGAATTGAAATTCTTTTGGTGGGAGATTCGGTGGGATCGGTTATGGCGGGGTATCAGAATACTCTTCCGGTAACAGTGGAGGAAATCATCTATCACTGCCAGGCAGTGGCTCGCGGCCGAACCAGGGCGCTTTTAGTCGCGGATATGCCTTTTATGTCCTACCAGGTAAGCATAGAAGAGGCGAAGAAAAATGCCGGGCGGATGCTTAAAGAAGGGTTAGCTGAGGCAATAAAGATCGAGGGTGGGGTAAATATGGAGGAAGTTATCAAAGCGATTTGCGATATTGATATTCCGGTTATGGCTCATATTGGTTTAACTCCCCAATCAATTCACCGGATGGGGGGGTATAAAGTTCAAGGACAGGCAGAGAGGGAACGTGAAAAACTTCTTCAGGACGCTTTAGCTGTCGAAAGGGCAGGAGCTTTTGCAGTGGTTTTGGAGGTGATACCGTCTTTCCTGGCGAAAGAAATAAGTTCTCAACTCAGTATCCCCACAATCGGCATTGGGGCCGGCCCCGATTGTGACGGTCAGGTACTTGTGATTAATGACCTTTTAGGTCTTTCGGGAGAGTTTCAACCCAAGTTTGTAAAACGGTTCGCCACCCTTGAACCTTTAATTTCTGAAGCAGTAAAAAGTTACATAACAGAAGTTAAAAAAAGCAAATTTCCTGGCGCTGAACATAGTTTTTAATTGCGTTATGAACACCATCCGATCAGTAAGCGACATGCAACAGTGGGCCGGTGCGACCCGGGAGGCGGGGAAGAAGATCGCTTTTGTGCCCACGATGGGCTTTCTCCATGAAGGCCATGTGGCTTTGATGCGAGAAGGAAAAGGGAGGGGAGATTACTTAGTCGTAAGCATCTTTGTAAACCCCACGCAATTCGGCGTGGGAGAGGATTATGAAGATTATCCTCGTGATTTAGAAGGAGATACTGAAAAAGTTTCATCAGCAGGTGGGGACATTATCTTTACCCCTTCGACAAAGGAGATGTATCCTTCGGGCTATCAAACTTTTGTCGCGGTGGAGAAGGTGACGCAAAACCTTTGCGGAGCTTCTCGCCCCACTCATTTTCAAGGAGTTACTACCGTCGTTGCTAAACTATTTAATATCGTAAAACCCCAGGTGGCGATTTTTGGAGAAAAAGATTATCAACAACTGGTAACGATCCGGCAGATGACCAGAGACCTTAACTTTGCTATCGAAATCATTGGAATGCCGATCATAAGGGAAGAAGATGGATTGGCCATGAGTTCCCGCAATAAGTATTTGAGCCCGGAAGAAAGAAAGCAAGCTTTGTGTTTATTTAGTGCCCTTAATCAGGTGGAAAAATTATTCCAGGGAGGGGAGAAAAACCCCAAAAAACTTATTGACCGTGCCGCGGAAATAATCCGCGTTCAACCTGTTGCTACCATAGATTATGTCAAAGTGTGCCACCCGGAAACCATAGAAGATTTAGAGTGGATTGATGATAAGGCTTTAATGACTCTTGCTGTTAAGATAGGAAAAACAAGGCTTATTGATAATCGGGTTTTAAAAAATTAAGCAAAGGAGGTTTTTCCCGTGCAAAGAACTATGCTCCAATCCAAAATCCATCGGGCGACGGTAACTGACGCTAACCTTAATTACGAGGGGAGCATTACTGTTGATGAAATGTTGATGGAAAAAGCAAATCTGATCCCCTTTGAGCAGGTCCACATATATAATATTAACAATGGGGAAAGGTTTCAAACCTATGTTATCCCCGGACCTCGCAATTCAGGGACCATATGTCTTAATGGTGCGGCTGCACGAAAAGTTGCCAAGGGAGACTTGATTATTATCGCAAATTATGTCACCATGGATGCAGAGGAGGCAAAGCACCATAGTCCAAAACTGGTTTATGTGGATGCTCAAAACCGGCTGGCTCCAAAAATAGCAGCGGTTTCTAATAATTAAAATGCTTTGTTCTTATACCACGTTGCATTCAAAAGTAGATCGAGGCGGCGACGAGGAATCAACGCAGGCGTACATTTAAGTACGTCGAGGAGTATGACGAGGAGCCAACAAAGATATACAAATGAAGGCGACTTGGTATTAACCAATCGCAACGGTGCTTTGTATTAGCGCATTGGTTTTATTTCTTCTTTCCCTTGAAGTGCCCTTTCCGCTTAAACAAAGTGTGAACTTAGAGAAGACTTTAACGTCTTTCCTTTAAGGAAGCACTTACATTTTAAACGTGGTAATGCTATGGCACAAAAAACTATTAGAGCAGCTGTGTTAGGAGCAGCGGGTCGTATGGGAGTGCGCATTATTGACCGCATTGCCCAAGCCAAGGGGATAGTATTGGCTGGCGCGGTTGAAAGGCCAGGCCATCCTTTCCTCGGTCAAGAGGTTGAGGCCTTTACGGGGATAAAAGGTTTAAAAATCATTTTGCAGGATGACGTGAGAAAAATTTTGCCCGGAATAGACGTGGTGATTGATTTTACCGAAATAAAAAGTTCCTTATCCAATGCGGAAGCAGTTGCTTCCGCAAAAAAAGCCCTGGTTATCGGCACAACGGGATTTTCAATCCCGGAAACCGAAGCGCTCAAGCAAAAACTGCGCGGGACCCGCTGTGTATTATCCCCTAATATGAGCATTGGGGTTAATGTAATGTTCAAAATCGTAAGTTCAATTGCCCGGATATTAAAAGATGATTATGATATCGAAATCGTAGAGGCACATCACCGGATGAAAAAGGATGCTCCGAGCGGAACAGCTCTCCGTCTTGGCAACATTATCGCTGAAGCTTTGGAGCGCGATTTGGATAAGGTGGGGATATTTGGGAGGAAAGGGGTTTTGGGGGAAAGAAAGACCCAGGAAATCGGAGTTCATGCCGTGCGCGCCGGGGATATTGTGGGTGATCATACTGTTCTTTTTGCTGGACTTGGCGAGCGGCTTGAAGTAATTCATCGAGCGCACAGTCGGGATACTTTTGCCAGTGGCGCAGTGAAGGCGGCGCTTTGGGTGGTTGATCAGGCTCCGGGAATTTATAGTATGGAAGATGTGCTTGGTTTTCACACGTAATACTTTGAAAATAAACCCCGTTAGAAGGATTCCACACGGGGCAATTATCCCATTAAAAAATTTTCTAATGGGATTTATCTTCTATGAAAAAGCGTAAAAATTTTTAAGGTTACCCGTGCTTCCGCCCGGGGCATTTCTAACGGGGTAAACTTGACACAAGGTCTCATGAAAGGGGAAAAAGCTTTAGAACAGGTCAGAAATATCCTGGTTATTCGCAATGGCGCTTTAGGTGATTTTATTGTAACGTTACCGGTAATTAATAGCCTTAAGAAAGTCTTCCCTTTTGCCCAGATAACACTCGTGGGAAATTCTTGCTTTTTAAAATTAGCTCAACACCAGGTTAATACTATAGTACCCAACGATGCATCTGGATTTTATACCCTTTTTCGCTCCGAGGGTGAATTTCCGGAAAATATTAAAAGATTGTTCAGCGGCGTTGATTTAGCTGTCTCGTATACTCCAGACCCAGAGGGCACTGTTATCAAGAATTTGAAAAAAATTGGCATTCCTTGGATCGTCGATTTGGGGTTTTCTCCCCTGGAAAAACTTCCTGCTCCGATAACCAATTTTTTACTTTCCCCTTTAGAACGAGAGGGAATACCAGTTTTTTTTGAACCGCCCCAAATTTTACCCTCTTTTTGTGACAAAAAAATTGCAGAGGAGTTTTTTCAATCGTCATGTACTTGCGGTGAGGGGCATTATCCGGTGATGGCAATTCATCCTGGGAGCGGGAGTCCTAAAAAATGCTGGCCAAAGGAAAAGTTTGTGGCGTTAATGAGGTGGGCAAAAAGGTATCTTGGAGCAACGATCCTTCTTATTTCTGGCCCGGCTGACAAAAATATTTTTGAAACGATTTGGCCATTGATCAAGGGATGTAGCCCTCTTGTGGCAGAGAACTTACCCCTGACTCATTTAGCAGCCATTCTCGAACGGTGCAGTGTTTATGTGGGAAATGATTCGGGCATTACTCATTTAGCAGCCTCGGTTGGCACTCCCACCTTAGCTCTCTTCGGCCCCACGGACTTCCGGATTTGGGGACCACAGAATGAAAACGTTAAGTGTCTTTCTTGTATTTATCCTTGCGCTCCCTGCGCTCCTAAGGAAATGGCTGAGTGCCAGGATCAGGTTTGTTTAGAGTCCCTACCGGTGGCAACAGTTAAAAAGGCCCTTTTGAGCCTTTTGTCTCAGTTTGCTTCTCTGTGCTTAACTTCTAAAAACACCACGCGCTTAAAGGAGAAAGAAAAATATGTATAAAGATGTTGAAAAAAGATTCGATATTAGAGTAATAGAGAAAAAAATTCAGGAAGGAATTGTTACTCATCAAGAGTATGAAGATCATCTGCAAAAGCTTCGCGATGTATCCTCAAATATTGATGAAGAATATCGCTTGAGTTTTCAGAGGGATGAAAAACGATAAGGGGAAGAAAAAGTAATAAGAAGATTTTTTCTAGGAAAAAATTATTATGCCGGATTTTAAACTAAAAACTGAACATTGGGAAACGTATCAAAAAGTCGAAGAAATTTTTGAGCAGAGCCGCATTCTTAAACGTCAGTTGGAACTGGAACTTGGTCGTTGGAATTTTGTAGTCTTTGGACCGCAAGGGAATGAACACACCATCATCAGAGAGGGGTCTGCAGTCCATATGAGGGTTAATGATGCTTTGGTCTATATTGCTACGCTCGGCAATCCCGAGGAGGTTGGCATGCGAGGGATGCCGATTAGAGAATTTGCTCAAGGAGATGTTCCTATTGAGTTGAGGGACTTAGAGATTTATCAGATTGACCCTCTTCGACCGCTAACGATTTTTGATAAACGAAAGGGACCCCACCCTTCGGAAGCTACCGAAAGAATCATGGAGGAATTTCAGGATAAAAATGTTGCGGTCATTGAAACTCCGGATGAAAGTTACTGGAGCCTATCAGTACTCAAGTATTTAAAAGAATGTGACCAGTTTTTTCCTGATGCCCTCACCGAAGCTCTCAAAAAGGGGGGTTTACCGATAAAAGGGCATTTTTTTTCCGAGACGATGAAGTATCACTGATCATGAAACTAAAATAGGCATTCAATAGCCAAAAGGCTTCAAAATTTATACACTCACCCCTCCTCGCAACCAGTTGCCTTAAAGCCTGAAAGAACAATGTTCAGGTTATGCTGACCGCACATCAAATCCTCAAAAGAAAAGTCATCTCAAATAGTTTAATAATCACGGGACAGGGAATAACTGCTTTAATAGATTTGACTTTATAGTAAATAGCTGATACGGTATTAATATTTCCTTGGAGTAAAAATTGCAGTTGACCTTGGTCAAAAACAAAAGCGAGATAAGTAAGAGTTTTAGTATGAACACTCATTACTTTCCAAGATGTGAATTGTCAATGAGTTACAAGGCTAAACCGAGTTTAGAAAAAGGGGCGGAAAAATATGAAAAGGAATAAGCGAGTGCCAATTTTTTGGGTTATAATTTTTTTCTTTTTTTTGGGGGGTGGGTTTGTATGGGGAGGCGAGTCAGAAAATTTAAAACCAGCTCCTGACCTTAAGTTAACGGACATCAACGGAAATGCTTTTAAGTTATCTGATTATAGAGGGAAAGTCGTTATCCTTAACTTTTGGGCACTATGGTGTCCTCCTTGCCAGATAGAAATTCCTCATTTAGTGTCTCTTTATGATAAATATAAAGATAAAGGTCTGGTTATCTTAGGAATCGCCATTAGCTCGGGAAATGATAAAAAAATAAAAGAGAAAGCAAAGGAATGGAACATTAACTACCCAGTGATTAATGAAGAGGAGTGTCCGTTTGTCCGAAGAAGTTTTTCGGAAGTGCGGGCAATCCCAAACTCTTACATTATCAATCAGGAAGGAAAGTTTTTTAAGAATTACGTGGGCTTTTCTACAACGACCCCGATCGAGTTAGAAAAAGACATTAAAACCCTTCTTAAACAGTAATCATTTTTTGGATGTTAGGATAAAAAAACTATGGGCTGTAAGGAGTATGATCTCATTATCATTGGGGGAGGGGCCGCAGGATTAACGGCTGGGATTTACGGGAAGCGATCTAAACTGAAGACCTTGTTAGTAGAAAAGCTTCCTCTTATGGGTGGACAAATTGTATATTCTGAAAAAGTAGAAAATTATCCCGGTTTTCCCGAGGGGATTTCAGGAGTTGATCTCACTGCTTTGATGGAGACTCAGGCACGCGGATTCGGGCTTGAGATAAAGACCGGCGAGGTGATCGGAGTAAAGGATGATGGAGATATTAAACGAGTCTTGTGCGACGGAGAGGAATATTTTTGCCGAGCAATTATCATCGCTACCGGGGCCTCTCCCAATCGTTTAGGGATTGAAGGAGAAGAACGTTTCATCGGAAAGGGAATATCTTTTTGTGGAACGTGTGACGGATTTTTCTTTAAAGACCTGGATGTAATCGTTGTTGGGGGTGGAGACACGGCTATTGATGAGGCCCTTTACCTCACCCGGTATGTTAAAAAAGTTTATGTCGTTCATCGTCGTAATGCCTTGCGTGCCACCAAAATTTCTCAAGAGCGAGCGTTTAAAAACGACAAGATTGAATTTATTTGGGATACCGTAGTGGCAAAGGTTGAAGGAAATACGTCAGTAGAAAAAGTGGTTTTAAAGAATGTCAAGACCGGAGCAACCTGGGAAAAACCAATCTCCGGCTTATTTGTTTTTGTAGGCATTAAGCCGAATACCGCATTTCTCCAAGAAACTGTTGTTCTCGACGAACAAGGTTTTATTGTGACGAATGAAACCTTAGAAACCTCAGTGCCGGGAATCTTTGCGGCGGGAGACGTGAGAAAGAAACTTTTACGCCAACTTTCTACGGCTGTAGGCGATGGAGCAACTGCTGCATTTGCTGTCGAAAAATATTTAGAAAAATATATTTTTTAGGTTTTGTATGAAACCGATTTCTTTTATTGTTGCATTTTTGGGCGGCTTACTCACTGCTTTTTCCCCGTGTGTCCTTCCCCTGATCCCCGCTTATATCTCTTATATCTCAGATGTCTTGGTAGAAGAACTCATGCAGGATGGGAGCAATAAGTGGAAAATACGAAAAAAGCTTCTCTTGAATGCCATCTTTTTTTCCGCAGGCTTTTCCTGTATTTTTGTGCTTCTCGGTGCTTCCGCCACACTTGTCGGAAAGTTTCTCTTGGCCCATATCCAAATCCTGAGTAAGATCGCCGGGATTGCGATCATTCTTCTGGGCTTATACTTTGTTGGCCTTTTTAAGCTCTTTAAAATTAAATTTCTTCACTATGAGAAACGATTCCAGTTCCAGAAAAAATCCATCGGCCTTGGGTGGTCATTCCTGGCAGGGATGGCGTTTTCCTTTGGCTGGACTCCCTGTGTTGGCCCTATCCTGGCGGGAATACTGGCGTATGCTGCCACGCAAAAAACTCTTAACCAAGGGATTTTACTCCTGAGTCTTTTTTCTCTCGGCATGTCAATCCCTATTATTGCTACAGTCTTTTTTATTGACCTTTTCCGCAAGCTCTCGTTTGCCACTTCTATTCTCCGGAATTTTGAAATTGTAAGCGGAATCCTCCTTATCGTTTTTGGAGTATTAATTTTTACTAATGACCTTCAAGCGTGGGCAGGAATCATTACTTCAAAGTTCACTGGCGCAATGGGGTGGATACAGATTTTTGAAGAGAAACTTTTACATTTCAACTGATCAAAAAAGGAGAAGACCATGGGAAAAGAAGTAACCTTAACCGATAAAAATTTTAATGAAGAGGTCATTAATTCTCAAACCCCGGTCCTGATTGATTTCTGGGCCGAATGGTGCGGGCCTTGTAAGATGATCGGGCCGGTCGTCGCAGAAATCGCACAGGAGTTTGAGGGAAAGATCAAAGTAGGCAAGGTGAATGTGGACGAAAACCAAGCAACGGCGGCAAAATATGGCATTCGAGGGATTCCCACACTTCTTTTTTTCAAAGGAGGTGAGCTGGTGAATCAGGTAGTGGGAGTTCAACCCAAAACCAAATTAGTGGAGCTGATAAACAAAATTTTATAAAATGTCTTTACAGAAAAAGAGAAGGGAACCCCCGATTCAGGTAAAAGGGGTAATCATTTTTTTTCTTGTCGTTATTGCGCTCTGTGCTTACACCTTTTATTTTCTTGTTCCTTCTCCACCAAAGAAGAAACCTGAATATATATCGACTCCGAAACCAAAGCGGCCACCCGCGCCAAAGATTAAGGATTACACCGCAACCTGTCGGCAGATCAATCAGCAGATTTTGCTTTGCGCGAAAGTTCTGGGAGCACATGAAAAGGACTTCCGGATTCTTAAAGAGCAGTCTTTGCAAAGCAAGGGAAAGAGATGGATCCATACTGAGGCGAAAATTTATTTTCCCCGAAACGTTGATCTATCTGAAGCAGCCCAAACTCTGGGTGAGGGACTAAAAGATTTTCCCGGCCTTTCTTCAAAAAAGGAAAAAGAAGAAAACCGGTTTTCTTTATTGCTCTGGTTAGATGAGGTCTTGAGCCATTCTTTTACGCTTCTCCATCGATCTCCTCAGCTTGCCATTATCATTGATGACATTGGAGAAGATTTAAAACAAACCAAGAAATTCCTTGATCTGGGTATCCCCCTCACGCTTTCCATTTTACCGGATCAATCTCATTCCAAGGGGTCGGAGGAATTGGCACATGCACGGGGTTATGAAGTGATGCTGCACCTGCCCATGGAACCCAAAAACCGTCCCCAGCATAATCCTGGCGCAGGAGCTATCTATACTAATATGGATGAAGGCAGAATTGGGGAAATAATCAAAAGCCATATCAAGAAATTTACCTATATCAAAGGAGTGAATAACCACATGGGTTCCCGAGCTACTGAAGATGAGAAGACCATGCGCTCCGTGTTAAAGGCCTTGAAACCAACCGGCCTTTACTTTGTTGACAGCCAGACCTCATCTCACTCCATCGCCTATAGCGTGGCCCGGGAAATGGGAATCCCCAGTGGGGAGAGTGTGATTTTTATTGATAATGAACCTGAGGTAAATTATTCGAAAAATTTTATCGATAAAGCTATCACGCTGGTAAGAAAGAGGGGACAAGGCATCATTATCGGTCATCCTCGGGAAACAACCCTTGAAGCATTGAGGGAAATGACTCCTAAGCTTAAGGCTGAGGGGATAGCGTTAGTACCTGTTTCCACCTTGGTGCAATGAAGATAAAAGGAATTTTATTTGTTGTCCTCATATTCTTGTTCGTTTCTCCTGCGTGGGGAAAGGTAGACATACTGGATATCCGGTACTGGAGCGCCCCTGAATATACGCGAATCGTGGTAGATTTAACCGGGCCAGCCTATTACGATCTCTTTGAGTTGACAGAACCAAACCGTGTGGTTATCGACCTGAAAGAAGCGAATACGCTTCTTTCAAAAAAAGAATTCATTATTAATGACCAGGTAATCTCAAAAGTCCGGTGGGGTTATTTTACCCCGGGCACATTAAGGGTAGTCGTGGATTTGGTTAAAACCGCGGAGACTAAAGTATTCACCTTGAAAAAATTTTACGATAAGCCCGACCGTTTAGTGATTGATATTTTTCGGTCTGATCTGGAAAAAAAAGAAGAGGGAAAAAGAGCAGCTTTGCAAAAAAAGGCCCCGGGAACCTATATTGTAGTAATAGATCCCGGACATGGAGGAGAAGACCCGGGAGCAATAGGTAAAGCAGGAGTGAAAGAAAAAGTAGTTGTTTTAGAAATCGCTAAAAAGCTCCGCAATGCCCTCAACCGGGAAAAAAATGTGAGGGCTTTTTTAACTCGGGAAAGTGATTATTTTATCTCTTTAAGAAGAAGGTGGATGATCGCCAAGCAATATAATGCCGACTTGTTTATCAGTATTCATACGAATGCCGGTTTTAATCGAAATAAAAGGGGAGCTGAAGTTTATTGCCTTTCCTTGGGAGGGGCAAGCCAGGAGGCAGCGCGGATATTGGCCGAAAAGGAAAACTTCTCTGATCTTATCGGAGGAGTAGACCTTGCGTCGTGCCCGGATGGAGTTGACTCTATTCTGGTCAGCATGGAACAAACGCGGACTATCAATGATGGGCTTATCCTGGGAAAGTTAACCCTTGCGGAGCTTATGAAAGTCACGGACATCAATTTTCCCCAACCGTTGCAGGCTGGTTTTGCAGTGCTCAAAGCCCCAGATATACCATCAGTCCTGGTTGAAGTTGGTTACCTTTCTAACCCTCAGGAAGAAAAATTGTTAAGCACGTACGCCTTTCAAACTAAAATAGCGGAAGCTATTAAAAAAGGCGCCATGCTCTCCCTGCAACAGATTGGTTGTGAGGTAACCTTACTCAAATAGATAGCAATAATAAAACCTTAATTGAGTGAAAACTATTTATAAAATGGAACGAAAGGTCTTATGGGTTAACGTTTTCGGAGAACCTTATAACCATTCTCAAAATCCCCCTCAATCCCCCTTTATAAAAGGGGGACGCGAAAAATATTATGCCATATGCATATACTTGAAGCTGTATATGTCCAAACTCCAGTCCCCCTTTATAAAAGGGCGAAAAAAAGAAATCCTCCCCTTTAGTAAAGGGGAGTTAGAGGGGATTTGTAGTATTTTTTCGCTCAATTAAAGTAAAAATTATCAATTTATCTTAGAACGATGCGACTTGGTTTTCATATATCAATTGCCGGCGGATTATCCCGGGTGGTTCCCCGGGCTTTAAGGCTCGGGTGTGAAACAATTCAGTTCTTCTCCCGCAATCCAAGGGCCTGGAGAGATAGTTTAGTGCCTCGCGACGAAATAGAGAGATTCAAAGAAGCTCTTGCTAAAACTGATATTTTTCCGGTTTTCCTCCATACCCCCTATTTGCTTAATTTGGCTTCTCAGGACCAAGACCTTTATGCTCGTTCCATCAGCTATCTTGGTGACGAATTAGAGCAAGCAGCGAGGATGGGAGCTTCATTTGTTATTGTTCATTCGGGAAATAAACTCAAAAGCGAAGAGAAGGAGGCTTTGAAACGAGTTGCCCAGGCGATCAATAGCGCCTTTGCGAAAGCAAACAATTCCGTTCAACTTTTGTTGGAAAATACCGCGGGACAAGGAACTGAAATCGGATATAAGCTTTCTCACTTTCAGGAAATCATAACTCAGGTCGAAGATCGAGACCGCGTCGGGATTTGTTTAGACACGGCGCATGCTTTTACGGCCGGTTATGATCTTGCTGCCGCGCAAGGACTGGATCACATGGTAGAGGAATTTGATGCTTTGCTTGGGTTAGCGAAATTGAAGGCGCTCCATCTCAATGATTCAAAAGCTCCTTTTGGTTCGAAAAAAGACCGGCATTGGCACATTGGAAAAGGTGACATCGGTCGTTCGGGGTTTTCGAAGATCATTAACCACCCCAAGCTGGCACATCTGCCGGGAATTATGGAGACTCCCCGCAAAACTGACGCGGATGACCGCCGGAACATGAAAGTAATGCGGAGTTTGATAGAGTAATTTGCCATGGTGATTAATAAAATTAAAAAAATTATTACTGATCGTCCCCGGAAGATCATTGAGGATAAAAGCCGTATCCCCGCGGCAGTCCTTATCCTTCTCTATGAAAAAGCAGGTGAGGTTTATCTCCTCTTCACCCGGAGAACCGAGAAAGTAGCTGACCATAAAGGGGAAATATCTTTTCCCGGAGGGGCCCGGGACCATGAAGATGAATCCTGGGAAACAACCGCTCTCCGGGAAGCCGCTGAAGAAGTTGGGATTATTCCTGAGACGGTTGAGGTGCTGGGCCTTCTGGATGATTGTCGTACACTGTCATCGAATTACGTGATTGCACCGGTGGTGGGGACCATGGCTGCTACTCCCCAATTTCAGATTAACCCCGATGAGGTGGAAGAGATAATCGAAATCCCCCTCTCATTTTTCCAGGATGTTTTTAGGCAAAAAATCTCCCCGGCTGACGAATTTGCTCCCAAGACGCTCACGTTTCAATACCGGGAGCACCTTATTTGGGGAGTCACTGCCTGCATTATGAAACAACTCCTGTCTTTGCTTGCATTTATTGATTAATTATTTTATTAATGGATGACGAATCGTATTAATTTTCAGGATGTAAAGGGAACGTTATGACCAGACGACCGATAACCAAGGAAGGTTACAACGTGTTGATGAAAGAACTAAAATTCCTTAAAGAAAAGGAACGGCCCAAAATCATCAAGGAAATTGGTGAGGCTCGTGGCCACGGAGATATCAGCGAGAATGCCGAGTACGAGGCAGCAAAAGACAAACAGGGAATTCTGGAAGCAAGGATCAAAGATCTTGAATACAGGCTCTCTATGGCCGAAATCATTGATCCTTCGACTCTATCTCACGACCGGATAGCTTTTGGAGCTACGGTGCGGCTGCTCAACTTAGAGACCGACGAAGAACAGACCTATCAGTTAGTGGGACCGGATGAGTCTGATGTGGCTCAGAAAAAAATTTCCGTTCACTCGCCCTTGGGCCACGCACTCCTGGGAAAACAGGTGGATGACAGCGTCATGGTTAACGCTCCCAAGGGAGTTATAGAATATGAGGTTTTGGAAATTTCTTTCGATTAACCGACCGTTATTTATGGAGTCTCCACAATTACCTTGACAATCCCGCCTCTTTCCTTTTAAGGATAAATTAAAAAAATTCTCTTGATGAAATTTTCACCCCGTTAGAAATGCGCCGTGCGGAAGCGCGGAGTAAACTTAAAAAATTTTACACTGTTTCATACGGACTAAATAATGCCTCGTGTGGAATTTTTCTAACGGGGTAAACCCTTCTTTTTTCAAGGAGGTTGCTATGCAGATTCTCACCGAACAACTTATACATGACCTGATTATTCACGAGGTAAAAAACAAATACGCCAGAATCCACAAGGAAGTTCACATCAATCCCGGGGAGGAAAAAAACTTTGAGATCCAAGGCCTCTACCCTGATGTTATTTTCGGAGGCTACGGCCAGATAATCCAGGTTGTCGAGGTTGAGATGGAAAACAATCTCACTAAAGAGCGGGTTCCTTATTGGGAAAAATTAGCTGGCCTGGGAATCCCCTGCACCATTTTGGTGACTAAGCGAAATCAGCGTATGCTCAATGATCTGCTCTGGAAAACCGGACTCATGGGCAAGGTTAAAGTAGCATTGTTTGATATTATCTTTGAAAATTTGTAATATTGTTTATGGCGCATCTTTCCCCCCTCTTTCGAGACTATGTCGTAATCCTTATTTTGATAGCCGGCACAAGAGTGCGCCTGAAATCAGGCATGGGTAAGCGGTATTTGAAGAATCTGTTACAAAGCTCCCTATCTTTAACAGTTTGAATAGATAGAACTATTTTTAGATAAGCAAAAAAAACATAAAAATATTTGCTGAAATTTAATTGGTCTTGTGATAGAGCATCTTTGTAAATTGTAATTTATGGTGACAAAATGCAAAGATACATTGACCGGCAAGCAACCGACGAACTAAAGCAATCCCTTGGCCATAATCCTGTAACAGCATTGATCGGACCGCGTCAGTGCGGCAAATCAACCCTTGCCCGCCATGTCCTTCAAAGCCGGAAAGATGCGCTTATTCTGGATTTGGAACTTCCATCGGATATGCGAAAACTTGGCGATCCTGAGTTATTTCTTCAGGAGCATGCCGACAGGCTAATTTGCATAGATGAAGTGCAATTAAAGCCTGATCTATTTCCCCTGCTGCGGGCGCTGGTAGATAAAAATAGGCGGCCCGGCCGTTTTCTGCTTCTTGGTTCTGCATCCCGTGATCTTGTAAGACAAAGCGGTGAAACTTTAGCCGGGCGCATCCATTACCTTGAGCTGACGCCGTTTACCTTGACTGAACTTGAGAGCAACACGGGTAAAAAAGGATTGGATTTTAAAAAACATTGGTGGCGTGGCGGCTTCCCTCCTGCATTTCTTGCGAATAACGACGCGCAGAGTGATGCCTGGCGCAGAGATATGATTCAGGATTATCTGAGCCGTGATATCCCCGCGTTTGGTTTTGCCATTCCCATACCGGCCATGGCGCGCTTCTGGAAAATGGCGGCTCATTATCATGGCGGACTTCTTAATGCATCCAAATTCGGACAATCAATGGATCTGTCGCATAACACCGTTCGTAAATACATCGACATTCTGGAACAGACTTTTATGGTGCGAATCTTAAGGCCACTGGAGATCAATCTCAAAAAACGCCTGGTTAAATCACCAAAGATATACTTGCGCGATAGCGGGCTTTTGCACACGCTTTTGGAAATTGATACTATGACGGAACTTTATGGGCACCCTGTTTTTGGACCCTCGTGGGAAGGCTGGTGTATTGAACAGCTCATTACGAGGCTTCCCCTGTGGCAGCCATTTTTCTATAGAACATCATCAGGAGAAGAGATTGACCTCGTCCTGACAAAAGGCAGGAAAAGGCTTGTCTTTGAAATCAAAGCATCCCTCACACCTCATCTTTCCAAAGGTTTCTCCGATACAATGACCGCCCTTAAACCAGAACGCACGTGGGTGGTTTGCCCTATGACCGATCCTGGCTATCCCATTCAAAGCGGTGCGCGTGTTGCAGGCATTAACGAATGCCTGCAAGAAATGAATGCCTTTATCTGAGGAAGGTTGAAAGAATCAGCAACTACCGAAGATTTCTCTGTAGTTCAAGAAGCGGGGGCAAGAATATATAATAAGTGCACGGTGAAAAAGGCATTTTGCAAATAGTGATAAGCTGAGAGAATGGCAAGACGTGATTGATAAAAATAAAAAAGCCAACGGCTTTTCTTGACTTTTCCCCAAATTTATTTTAAAAATCAGGAAGAAACTCAACGGAAGTATAAAGCTAAACGATGGTTTCGAGGGAAAAATATTTAATGAAGAGCTATCATAAAAGAAGGCCGGATTGCCAGATAAAAAGGTGATAGGTCTTTTTTATTTTAGCGGAAACCCTTTTCACCAGATAGACCCATTAATACTTATGCTGTTTTCTTATTTTCTTTTCTATTACAAAAAGAAAATAAGACGATTGTTTGTTTTCCTTCTCTGTACTGAAGATAATAGAAGGTCACGGGATTCAACCTGTTCCCCTCCTGACGTCGAATTTGCGGGGCATTTAGCTGGCACCTCGCATAGGAATGGCAATTGAGAGAATGGGGGCGGAGGAAATTAATTGATAATGAGAAAGCTGGGGAGCAACAAAAAAATAAACATATCGTAGGGGAAACATTGGTTTAATGATTGACTGGGTAATTGAAAACATAAAATGGTTATTTTCGGGATCCGGGCCGAAAATCTTAGAGCTGTTAATTGGTTTGGGAAAAAGGATTTATGCTTTTGGTGAAACAATTTACCAAAAGTTCGGTTTAAGGCCATTACCAACAGTATTGGTAGTTTTAGGACTCTTCTTTATTGGGTTAGGGATATACTTACAGTTCCGATCTCAACCCAAAACAATAGAAAAGTCTAAACTAGAAACCACACCGCAAATTACCCACATTGACCCCTACTCGATTAGAGAGAAAATAAATTTATTGCCTCCCTATCAACAGGACGAAGCAAGAAAAAATTATTTGGGAGTTTGGATTGAATGGAAAGGGAGGTTCAGCCACATGGAGAAACAGGAAGATGGTTCAATTAAGGTATCATTCCAAGCGGTCCAACCAAAATCAATTAAAGGAATTGTGGGGTCAGTATGGTTTGACTGCACCGTGCGACTATCGGATTATCCACAGCTAAAAATAATGGACAAAGGAACAGAAGTTATTGTCATAGGAAAGATTGTGGGTTTTGATTTAGTTGACACTATAGTTTTGGATGATGTTGGGCTCTCGTTTCAAGGGACTCAAAAGAAACCGGATGTATAACTTTAATTGAGTGAAAAAACTGTTAATTCTAAAGCGATAAAAGCTGTAAAAGCCTTTCGAATAAAGGTATATTTGGGTTGAGCAACTCCAAAA
>LQYC01000162.1_pt1 | contig 18966 bp, 21 predicted proteins | sample 661771 | NCBI WGS metagenome assembly LQYC01 (sample SAMN03483023, study PRJNA281117) | bioreactor metagenome | isolation source: benzene-degrading methanogenic enrichment culture from a contaminated... | place: USA: oil refinery in Oklahoma | collected 2011-05
CGAGCGAAAAGAATGAAGAATGAGGAGGCATATTTAAGCTAAATCCGGCGGCGAATGATGAATTCTTTGCCGCCGAAAAATGGAAATTGCAGTTGAAGCCAATTCGGCAACAGACCCTTTATTGTCGGTATATTTTTTGTTAAAATGGGATATTGTTGTTAAATGAGCGTTGTTTGCCGCCAGGGTTTGTCTTTTGATCGAGAACCGGCGAAACTATGGGGGGAAATATAATACAACAAGAACTCGTCAAAGGCCGGTTGGCTTCGGTGATCAAACTGGTGGATTTTATGATTGAAGAGGCTCAATCCTTGCAGGCTTCGGATATTCATATTGATCCGCAGAACGAAACCATTCGCGTGCGGTACCGCGTTGATGGAGCGCTTAAAGAATTTCATAATCTGCCGATTCGTTTGTTGCCCGAAATCATCAGCCGCATCAAAATTTTATCCGGTTTGCGCACGGATGAACATCAGGCGCCGCAGGATGGCCGTTTTCGGATGATGATCGGCGGCCGGCCGCTGGATATTCGCGTTTCGGTGGCGCCGACTTATCATGGCGAGAACAGCGTTTTGCGCCTGCTTTCCGACAATGCCGAAGCTTTCACGCTGGAGAGTTTGGGATTTTCTCCGGAGAACGCCGAAAAAATCAGAATCGCCGTCCGCAAACCTTATGGGATGATCCTGGCCACCGGTCCGACCGGCAGCGGCAAAACCACTACGCTTTATACTTTGTTAAAAGCTTTGAATACCGAACAAGTTTCGGTTATTACGATTGAAGACCCGGTGGAATACGCGATTGACGGTATCCAGCAGATGCAAGTGAATTCGCGCGCCGGTTTGGCGTTTGCCGGCGGTTTGCGCAGTATTTTGCGCCAAGATCCCAACATAATTATGGTGGGCGAGATCCGCGATCCGGAAACCGCGGGTATCGCCGTGAACGCCGCGCTCACCGGCCACCTGATGCTTTCGACTTTGCACGCCAACGACGCGGCCACCACTTTGCCGCGCCTTTTGGATATGCGAATAGAAAGTTATTTGATCGCGTCCACGGTCAACATTGCCATCGGCCAGCGCTTGGCGCGCAAAATTTGTTCCAATTGCAAATCAACGCGCGCCATAACTTCCGCGGAGTTAAAGAGCTTGAGCGGAGTGATGCCTGGCGAAATTCTGGAAAGCCAAAGAGAGTTTTATTTTGGCCGGGGATGCGCCGAGTGCGGCAATACCGGTTACCGCGGCCGCGTGGGAATTCAGGAAGTTTTGGTTCCCGACGGTCCCATTCGCGAAGCGGTTTTGCGGAAAGCGTCCGCCGGAGAAGTTCGGCGGATCGCGATTGCCGAGGGAATGAAAACGATCGTTGAGGACGGATTTGCCAAAGCCCGGGACGGTATTACCACAATCGGTGAAGTTTTAAGAATGCTTTATGAATAAATCGTTTATGACGATTTGTTCACAAACTTCGTTTATGAATAAATCGTTTATGACGATTTGTTCACAAGCTTCGTTTATGAATAGTAAATTCAAAAATTTTTTCGAAGAAGAAATCGCCGTTCCGGTTCTGATTTTTTCGCGCAAGATTTTTACGGGATTCCGTGTTTTGAAAACAGCTATTAAGAAATGGCGCGCCGCGATCTTTTTCGGCATTGGAACCGATAAATCCGGGACGCTCGAATCCGGCGCCGTTTCCCGGATTGAATTTTTTCGTTTCAAGCCGAGAATGGCCGGAAACGAGCAGATCGTTTTCATCCGGCGGCTGGCGATTATGGCCAAGGCGGGTGTTTCAATCGTTGTCGCGCTGGATATTCTTAAAAAACAGGCGGTTTCCGAGGAATCAAAAAAAATCATCGGCCATTTGCGCGAGTGCGTGGAAAAGGGACAGCCGCTGGCAAGAGCGATGGAAAAATACAGAAATGTTTTCGGGAACTTTGGCATCAACATCGTGCTGGTGGGAGAAACAAGCGGCACATTGGCGCAAAATCTTGATTATCTTGCCGCCGAGCTCAATAAGAAACAGGAACTGCGCCGCGCCATCATCGCCGCGTTAATCTATCCGGCCTTTATCGCGGCGGCGACAATCGCTATCGTGATTATGCTGATTGTTTATGTTTTTCCTAAAATCCTGCCCATATTTTCCAGCTTCAAAGCCGAGCTTCCTTGGACGACCAAGATGATTGTTGCCGTATCCGGCGCCGTCCAAGCTTATTGGCCGTATTATCTGGCCGGGATTTTTTTCTTCGCGGGGATATGCGTTTTATTGTTGCGCAAGGAAGCGCCGCGCCGCGCCGCCGATCGGATGATCTTGCGCGTCCCTTTGTTGGGAAAGATGTTCCGCGGTTATTTTATCGCCAATTTCACCCGCACTTTCAGCCTGCTTTTGAAAAGCGAAATCGGTATCGTCCAAGCGTTGAAGATTGTAGGCGATACCGCGGGAAACTTGGCTTACAAGGAAGCGTTTAAGAAGATTGCCGAGGGTGTCGTTGGCGGCGGTTCGGCGGCCGAAAATATGGAAAAGGATAAATTGCTTTTCCCGCCGCTTGTGTCGCAGATGGTGGGAGTGGGCGAGATGACCGGCAATTTGGGATCGAGCTTGATGTATTTGTCGGAAATGTATGAAGATGAAATGAACAATTCCACCAAAAATCTCGCTTCGAGCATTGAGCCGGCGCTGATGATTTTTATGGGCGTGTTGGTCGGTTTCATCGCGATTTCGATAATTTCTCCGATTTATGGAATCACCCAAAGTTTGCATTAGCAAACCAAACCAGGGGCTTACCATGATTGAAGTCTGCCTTGCAATGGGTTTGCTGGCGATCATCGGTTCGCTGGGTTTGTTTATGAGTTCGGAAATTTTGCGCGGCGGTTCGTTTCACAGCGATCGCGATATGGTTGTCGGCGTTCTTCGGCGGGCGAGAAGCTTGGCGGTTAACAATGTATGTTCCGGCGCCGGTTGCGCGGATGGTAAATCGCACGGCGTTCATTTTGATCCGGCAAAAAGAGAAATTGTTATTTTTCAGGGCGGCGGTTACAGCGCAAGCGATCCGGCCAATGAAACGATTTTGTTTGATAATAAAACGGTTTATATCGACGCATCTTCATCCGTCGATATAATTTTTGACCGGATCAGCGGGAATTCAACGGCAACAACCATAATCCTGAAAGATGGCGCGGGGCATATTTCGGCCGTTGAAACTAATTCCGAAGGCCGCATTGATTGGCGATAATTTCATATGGATTTCGATCAAATAAAACAATATCAACTTGGTTTCTTGACTTTGGAGATTTTGCTGGCGATGGCGATTATGATTATCGCGTTGTCCGGCGCGATTTTAATGTTGTTCGGCGGGCAAAGCTTGGCCGCGGATTCTCGGCTAAGTTCGGAAGCGCTCAATTACGCGCAAAAATTGCTTGAAAAACGGCGCGCATTGGGATTAAAAGATTTCCGGCTTGTAAATTCCTCAAGCGAGGCGGAAGGAATTTTTAACGGGAAAGTTAAAGTTTCCAGTCATTCTCCGTTCGTTAAAAATGTGATCATTGAAGTTGAGTGGGGTATGGCCGGCCGGCCGCAAAAAGTTGGATTGGAAACTTTGATTGCCGACTATAATGGCACGGCCGGCAACGACACTTGCGATTCAAACTTATCCGGCGACTGGGCGCATCCGCAAGTTAAAGAGTTTGATTTTTTTGAATTAACCGGCGTCGCGTCAAGCACGATCAGCGACATTGACGCGTACAAAAGCAAACTTTATGTAACTGCGGGCGGCAGCGCCACCTCAACCGATCCGACATTTTTTATTTTTGATATTTCTAATCCCGAAGATATAAAATTCAAAGAAAAAATTGATAATAATTCCAACAATAAAGGCGGGCTGAACGCGGTTGCGGTAAATGGCGATTATGCCTATGTTGCCAATAGTAGTTCGGATAATCAGTTGCAGATTTTTAATCTTAAAAAATTTCCCATTGAATCGCCGGAGAAATACAATATTGAAAATGTTAACGGGGGCAAAGGCAACAGCATTTTTTATGATAACGGTTATATTTATCTTGGGTTGACTTCAACAAGCAATAATACTCCCGAATTTTATATTATTGATGTTAAAAACGTTTCAAGCACGATGGCGGTCAGCCATTGGCCGTCGGGCGGCAGTTTAGGGCACGATATAAACAGTATCTATGTTAAAGGAAAATATGTTTATCTGGCGCATCCTACCGATGCGGATGGAAGCGGCGGTTGCCCGCAAGAACAACTGACGGTTTTGGATATTTCAAATCCGGCTGATTCGCATTTGCGGCGGGTCGGCGGTTTCTACGATGACGGTATGGCGGGTAATGGCAAAAGTTTGTATTTGATCGGCGATATGCTCTATCTTGGCAAAACAAACAGCCATATTTCAGGGCCACCCGACACGATACCCGAATTTTACATTTTGGATAATGCCAGTCCTGAAAATTTAAAAATTAATAATTCTGCTTCTCCGCGGCCATATGCCAAAGAAATTAACAGCAGCGTTGACGGAATAATCGTTCGTGATTATTTGGCATTTTTGCTTACAAAAACAAATTTTCAAATTTTGAAAATCGATGATTTGCCAAATATTTTCAATTGGGGGTCGGCGGCAATCAACGCCGCCAGCGGCGAATTTTTTGAACCGTCTTTTGATTGCGAAGGCAATTATTTTTTTATAGGTTCAAACAACGGCGGTAAAAGTTACATATCGGTGATCACGGCAAAATGAAAAATCAACTTGGTTTCACTTTAATCGAAGTTTTGATATATTTGGCGCTTATCGGATTGTTGTTTTCGGGTTTGTTTGTTTCCGCTTTCGCGATCATTGAAAATACCGGACGCAACGACACGCAGATTATGATTTTGGAGGAAGGGAATTTTTTATTGGCGAAAATCGAACGGAAAGCGAATTCCACTTCCACGGTTTTTGGTGTTGAAAGCGGGTATTTGAAAATTAACGGAGTTCCTCTTAATAATTCAAGCACGCGGCTGGCCAACTTGGAATTTGCCAGTTCAACCGACGGGGGATTGGTAACGGCAAGTTTCAGTTTGAGCGCGAAAACCGATTCGGGGAAGGATTATTCGCAGGATTTTTCAACGGTTTATTCTTCGCCCAAATGAAACGCTTTAATCTTAAAAATGAAAAAGGTTTCGTCGCGCTGATTTCCACGGTGGTGATTTCCGCGGTTTTATTGGTTGCCGCCGCATCCGTATCGCGCGCGGCTTTTTGGGCAAGATTTGATCTGTTGGCGCGAGAAAATAAAAAGATCAGCGCCGCGCGCGCGGAAGGATGCGTTCAAGCCGCGCTGTTGAGAATCGTTCGTAACGAAAATGTCGATGTTTCGGAAAAATGTGAAAATCTTGAAATAAGCATAGATGATCCCTATACGATAACCGCAACCGCGAATTGGAAAAATTCCCGCACGAATTTGAGAGTGACCGCGAAGCTGGAAAACAACAAAATTACGATTAACGATTGGCGCGAATTTTAATTTGCGTTTTCACAAAGGTCGAAAAAACAAGCGCAGTCAATAATGTAAATAACAAAAAATAAAATAAAAAAATTATGCAAAAACAAAAAAAGGAAACCGCGAATGCCGGTTTTACTTTGATCGAAATTCTGGTGGCGATCGGGTTGATCGCTTTGTTGGCGGCCGTTGTCATTGTCGCCATAAATCCGGCTCGCCAATTCGCCCAAGGCCGCGACACTCAAAGAACGAGCAACTTGAATTCAATTTTGAATGCCGTTGGCCAGCGCATAGCCGACAACAAAGGTGTTTTTGAGGGAACTTTCAAGGGGGGCGACGGCGTTGATTATGTTTGCGGTTTATTGCCGGCAACGACGACATTGATTGTCGCCGATATGGCGTCCGGCACGACAACGGTATCGGCCGCTCTTAAATGTTTGACGCCGACTTATATTCAGGCTTTGCCTGTTGATCCGAGCGGGAAATACACGGGTATAAATACCGGATATTCAATTTATAAAGATTCCGGCTCCGGCAGAATCCATGTTATCGCCACGGAAACCGAGCCCAATATTTCCCGGACGGCAATTTTGGAAATTGTTCGGTAGGTTTTGGGGCATATTATATCGGCGAATAAATCCGGAAGGATTAAAAACAAATTCAGCCTGATCGCGAAAGTTCGCCGCGGCCGTGAAAACTCCCTGTCAAAAGGGAGTTTTTCGCGATAGTCACGAGGCGGGCATTATCGCCGGGCGGGTTATCGTCTAAAAAATTACAGCCATTTTTTATAACGGAAAAAGAAGAGCATGGCGGCGAGAGTGGCGATCATAATGAGCATGATAAAGAAAAAATCAAGATTGGTATAATGGAAGGGAAGGAAAACGGTATTCATGCCCCAGATGCTGGCCAGGAGGGTGAGCGGCATAAAGATTACCGAAAAAAGCGTGAGTACTTTGATCACCTCGTTCATTTTCACCGTAACCAGAATATGGTTGGTTTCTTCCAGCGCCTCGATGGTTTCTTTGGCGCTTTTCAAGGTGTTTTCGATACGGCGGTGCGCGCGGTGCAGGATTACGAAATAATGCCGGCAATCCGGGCCGTAAAAATTGACGCCGGAAACGCGCAGAGATTCAAAGATCATCCGCTGGGGTTCCACGATGCGCCAAAAATCAAGCACTTTCATTTTAAGGCTGGAGATCGCGGCCACCATTTCGCGCTCTTGCCCGGTGAATATCCGGGCTTCAAGATCATCGATCTCTTTGGTCGTTTCGTTGATCTTGGCCAGGATATCTTTCAGGAAAATGTTGAGGATCGAAAACAGGATATAACCGGCGCTGTTCATATAGTCGGCGCGCCGGCCGCCGGCGTTGCGGTAGTTGTCAAAAACCCGGCGCAGGGGAGCAATCTCATCCTGGCGGCTGGTTATCAAAAAGTTCTGGCCGGCGATGAAATCGAACTCGCGGATATTGATTTCTCCCTTTTCGTTATAATGCGGGTAGTGCAGGATGATAAAAAGATAATTTTTAAACGAGTCCAAGTCCGGATAATGGATGGCCGGAATGATGGCGCTGGCGGTCAGCGGATGGATTTTGAACTTATCCTTCAAATACTGAATGTCCTCATCTTTCGGTTCGATGATATCCACCCAGGTGAAATTATTATTGTTGATTGTCTGCCGCATTGTTTTATGTCGGGCTTATCCCGGATTATACATTTCCATCCTACATTGCTTTGCTCGCCACCGCAACCCGCATAGTTTTCTTGCATAGTTTCCCGTTAAGTTTCCCATTTCCCCGATTTTTGTAATGATAAATCATATCTTCTCCGGCGATGCCAAAGCGGAATTGAACGATGATTTCAACATCGGTCCGGCGGATCAAAAAATTCAAGGATGTTTGGCGATTATTAAAATTTAATTATCTTGAATTACGAAACGCTTTGCATTTGGGGTCTATCCCTTGCGTAATCGCAAGGGTTAGACCCCTCCAGGGTATCTGAATTTAATGGTTTCGTATTATTTAACCAAAGGTGTTGACCGCCAAGAATTGCTGGAGATTGATTTTGACGGCGTAAAAGTTTTAACGCCTTCATGAGCGGATGAAGTGATTACAAAATTAGCGCAAGAATTTTCAAACATTAAACTGCTTAACACGCAAAATTCCACGGTGCAGGCAACATTAAAAACTCTGCGCGAATACTCCGATCTAAAAATTTAAAGAAGGCCTGTCCTCACCCGAATTTGTCCAAATAAATCAAAAAAACAACATTCTCATATTCTCAAGAATGTGAGAATGTCCGTTAACTGATGTTCCGGTGTTCCGCAGAATACCGGAATAATTTTAAAAGATACGATAAAATAGGGAGGACAGTGAGGGGATTGACAAAATGAAAAATTATTTTAATGTCAAGATTAGTTCAGGATAGTTCTTTTCAGGTGTTGATTTGAATGGGAAAATCGAATTTAGATGTGGTCATTGAATCTTTTAAAGATTCAACTGAGCCCGCAAATGAAAAATATCAAGAATGGTTGGCGGGTGGCGGAAAGAAAACAATTGAGAGAAACACGAAATGGCTTTATTTTATTTTTGGCTGTTTCGCAGCAATCATATCTCTTGTCTTCATTGATTTCATCAGAAATGATGGAATTGGCCAATTGCCATTATGGTTTTATGTTGGTAGTTCGTTGACTGGCATTGTGACCATTTTGTTGTTTGTAAGAGGTCTCCGCATGGAAGCCAAAAGAAAAAAATTGGTAAGAGCTCGAAATAAAGAGCTCTATAGAAGGTGATTTGAATGGCGGGAAAAGGGGAAAGCATAGAGGAAATGGATACTTTTGCCAAGTGGGCGGAGTTTTTGTCTGGGGCTTCGGGGCTTGGACAGCAGCGGAAATACAAAATTGAAGAGAACAAGGAAAAGATAGAGGGTCCGTATCAAGAAGGTGGCGAGAGATATTGGATTAAATTGTTTTATTCCAAAGAGAGAGTCGCTGATGATGTAGAAATTCCTTACCATGGAGAAAATTTTGTTGGATTCTGCGCCAAGCCGAAGCGATGGCATCACGAGTATGGATTGGTGGTGTCGCAAAAAAAGAAAATAATTCGTCAATTCAATGGCGAAGCTGAGTCGTGCGGGCGTTCATTTGTTGATAAAAAGGATGGATTGGATAGGGGCGAATTTTTGGTTCTTTGGGAAAAAATAAAATCCCGGTGTTGAGAATGTAAGTGGATTGAAATATTCACTTTTTCTTTTAAATTGGTGATTATCACTCGGGGGGCTTGACTGATAATTTGGGGGTGATAGAATGGGAGTATAAAGATTAGAGTGTGCGATGAAAAATGAAACGCGTGGTTTGGGCGGGCGCGAATTCGTTGAGGATTGACCTCTCAAAAGCCGAGGTCAAACCTCCACAAATTCGCTTTCAGCTTATGCGATTATGCAGATATCCGAGCGGCAGAAAAATATATTGGACACGATTATCAGGGAATATGTGGAATCGGCGCGGCCGGTGTCTTCGATGTATCTGGGGGAAAAGTATGATTTCGGGATTTGTCCGGCGTCGATTCGCATTGAAATGCAAAAGTTGACCGATGACGGGTTTTTGGAACAGCCGCACACTTCGGCCGGGCGGGTGCCCACCGATAAGGGCTACCGGCTTTTCGTGAACGATTTATTGAAAAGCGAAAACCAAATGGAAGTTCGGGAATTGGATTTTGAACCCGGAAAAAGCATTGAGGATGAATTTGAAGATGTTTTCAAGCTGGCCAATTCGCTCACGCGCAGTTTGGCGCAGGCATCGTCGTCGCTGGTGCTGGGTTATTTGCGGCAGGAAGATGTTATTTGGAAAGAGGGCTGGGAAGATTTGCTGCAGAATCCGGAATTCGAGGACAAGGCCGCCATTGAGAATTTCATCAATTATTTGGGTTATTTGGAGGACGATGTCAAATCCCGAGGCTCGGAAGCCAAGTTGGATATTCACATCGGCGGCGAAAACCATTTTTCCAAAGCCGGAGATTTCAGCGCCATAACCTTTTCGCTCCAGCCGGTCGAACAGGAAGAAGTTATCCTGTCGATTGTGGGGCCCAAAAGAATGGCCTATGAGAAAAATATCGCGCTGACCAATGAAGTGTTGAAACTGTTTAACGAAATTTAAAATTGAAAAATCAAAAATCAAAATGACAGTGCAAAGTTTAAAAATTCAAGAATTCAGCATTTTTAATTGTCATTTTCCATTTTGATCTTTGCATTTTCAATTAAAAAAGATGGCAGACCAAGAACAAGAAAATAAATTAACCGAGCTCGATGAATGTAAAAAACAATGCGAGGTTAATTTAAGCGGTTGGAAGCGCGCCGCCGCGGATTTTATCAATTACAAAAAAGATGAATCCGAGCGGGCGCAAGAATTGATGCGCTACGCCAAAGAAAGCTTTTTGGAAACGATTTTGCCGATTCTGGATAATATGAATTTGATCGTCGGCAAAATGCCGCCGGAATTATTGGAAGATGCCAATGTGAAGGGTTTAATGATGGTTAAAACCCAGTTGGAAGATTTTTTGAAAGCCAACGGCGCCCAAGCCATTGATTCTCTGGGCAAGAATTTTGATCCGGCTTTGCACGAAGTTATCCAAGCCGTGGAAGCCGAGGGTAAAGAATCGGGAATCATCATCGAAGAAGTTGAAAAAGGATATATGGTCAACGGCCGATTATTGCGGCCGGCAAAGGTTAAAGTGGTAAAATAAATTTAAAATTGAAAAATCAAAAATCAAAATGACAGTGCAAAGTTTAAAAATTCAAGAATTCAACATTTTTAATTTTTAATTGTCATTTTCCATTTTGATCTTTACATTTTCAATTAACAAAAATACTATGGCAAAAACAGTTGGTATTGATTTGGGGACGACATTATCCGAAGTGGCGGCCATCGTTAACGGCGAGCCCAAAATTTTGGAAAACAAGGAAGGATCGCGTTTGACGCCGTCGGTGGTGGCAATGACAAAAACCGGCGAGCGGCTGGTCGGAGTGTTGGCAAAGCGCCAGCAGATTACCAATCCCAAAAACACTTTGTTTTCGGTAAAGCGGTTTATCGGCCGAAGATTTTCCGATCCGGAAGTTCAGCGCGATTTGAAATTATTGCCCTATGAGATCCGCGAGCGGGCCGAAGACGGCGGAGTGGAAGTGAAAATGGACGATAAATGGTACGCGGCGCCGGAAATCTCGGCAATGGTTTTGCAGAAATTGAAGCAGGATGCCGAGGCGAAATTGGGCGAGCCGGTAACCGACGCAATCATCACCGTACCGGCCTATTTTGACGATTCGCAGCGCAAGGCCACCAAGCTGGCGGGCGAGATCGCGGGGTTCAATGTGAAACGCATCATCAACGAGCCGACCGCGGCCGCCTTGGCTTACGGTTTGACCAAAAAGAAAAACGAGCAGGTGCTGGTCTATGATTTCGGCGGCGGAACTTTTGATATTTCGATCCTGGATATTTCCGAGGATACCGTGGAAGTGAAAGGCACCGGCGGGGATACGCATTTGGGCGGCGATGATGTCGACCAAAGAATAATGGACTGGTTGGTTAATGAATACAAAAAGGACAATGGCGTCGATTTGTCAAAAGACGATTTGGCGCTGCAACGCTTGAAAGAAGCGGGAGAGAAAGCCAAGATTGAACTTTCGACGGCGATGGAGACCGAGATTAATCTGCCGTTTATTACCAGCGACGCGGCCGGACCGAAACATTTATATTACAAATTGACTCGCGCGAAATTGGAAGATTTGGTGCGCGATTTGATCGAGAAGTCGATGACTTTGGTGCGCCAAGCCTTGGATGACGCCAAACTTTCTCCCAAGGATATCGAAGAGATTGTTTTGGTGGGCGGCCAGACGCGCATGCCGATAATTCAAGCAGAAGTGAAAAATTTTTTCGGCAAGGAAGCGAATAAGTCAATCAATCCCGACGAAGTGGTGGCGATTGGCGCGGCCGTTGAAGCCGGAATCCTGCAGGGCGAAGTGAAGGATGTCCTGTTGTTGGATGTGACGCCGCTTTCTTTGGGAATTGAAACTATGGGCGGGGTGAACACGGTTTTAATATCCAAAAATACCACGGTGCCGACGGCGAAGTCGCAAGTGTTTTCAACCGCGTCGGACAATCAGACCTCGGTGGAAATTCATGTTTTGCAGGGCGAGCGGCCGATGAGCGCGGATAACAAATCTTTGGGCCAGTTTATTCTGGACGGCATTATGCCGGCGCCCCGCGGAATTCCGCAGGTTGAAGTTACCTTTGATATTGACGCCAATGGTATTTTGAGCGTAACCGCCAAGGATAAAGCGACCAATAAAACGCAAACTATCCGCATTGAAGGATCAACCGGTATTTCCAAAGAAGAGGTGGAACGGATGAAACGCGAGGCCGAGGCTAACGCCGAAAGCGACAAGAAAAAACAAGAGGTGATCGCCAGCCGCAATCTGGCCGATAATCTGATTTATACCGCGGAAAAGGCGATGCGCGACGCGGGCGAAAAGCTTTCGGACGACGCAAGGAAAGGCATTGTCGAAAAGATCGAGAACTTGAAAAAAATTAAAGATGGGGATAGCATAGAAGATATTAAGGCAAAGACCGACGACTTGTCGCAAACGCTTTCCAAAGCCGGCGCGCAATTATACCAACAGCCGGGATCGCAAGGCGGCCAGTCGGAACAACAGGGATCGCAAGGCGGCCAGTCGAATGACGGCGCCGGCAAGGATGCCGGTCCGCAGGAAGGCGAGTTTAAAGAAAAACAATAATTGAGTTTGAGTGAGTCCGCTTCACTGCGGTGAGGCGGACTTTAACATTCAATCCAAAAAATGAGCAAAGATTATTACAAAATTTTGGGGGTTGAAAAAACCGCGAGCGCCGACGATATCAAAAAAGCGTATCGTAATTTGGCGCACAAGTACCATCCGGACAAAGGCGGCGACGCGGAAAAGTTCAAGGAAATAAACGAAGCCTACCAGATATTGTCGGACAAAGACAAGCGCACCCAGTACGATCAATATGGCAATGCGTTCACGGGACAGCCGGGCGGCGGAGGTTTTGGCGGTTTTGGCGGCGGCGCTTCGCAGGACGGCTGGTTTTGGGGCAGGCCGGGCGCGGATTTCGATGTGCAATTCGAGGATTTGGGCGATATGATGGAAGAAATGTTCGGATTCGGCCATCCGGGCAAAAAACGCCGCGATCCCAAAAAGGGCAAAGACATCCGTTTGGACATAGAGATTTCTTTGGAAGAAGCGTTTTTTGGCGCGGAAAAAGAATTTGTGGTGTCAAAGAACAATGTTTGCCCGCGGTGTACCGGATCGGGCGCCGAACCGGGAACCAAAATCAAAGAGTGTTTTTCCTGCCGCGGCACCGGTCAGGTCCAGCAGATCAAGAAAACTTTCATGGGGTCATTCACCAAATATGTTATTTGTCCGGAGTGCGCGGGCGAAGGCTATCGGCCCGAGAAGCCGTGCAATGTTTGCAAAGGCGAAGGCCGGGTGAAGAACGATGAAAAAATCAAAGTATCAATTCCGACCGGGGTTGACAACAACCAGGTAATTAAGATAGAACAAAGAGGTGAGGCTGGGAGAAGAGGCGGGAAATCCGGCGATGTTTATGTGCGGATATTCGTCAAAGCCCATCCGGTGTTTGACCGGAAAGGCGATGATCTGTATGTGGCGGAAAATATCACTATGGCGCAAGCGGCCTTGGGCGGAGAGATTGAATTGCCGACCATTGAGGGCAAAAACATATTGTTGAAAGTGCCTGCCGGCACCGAATCGGGAAAAGTCTTCCGGGTTTCCGGCAAAGGCGTTACTCGATTTTCCGGTTATGGCCGCGGCAATATGTATGCCCGGATCAATGTGGAAATTCCCAAAAAATTAAATCGCAAACAAAAAGAACTGTTGGAACAGTTGAGAAACGAAGGTTTATAGTATCTCGTTTGAAAATTAGAAATTGAAAATTTTCCCCCGCCCTCAAGCGGGGAAGAGTTTGCCCCCATAACTCAATGGTAGAGTAGCTGCCTTTTAAGCAGTTTGTTGCAGGTTCGAGCCCTGCTGGGGGCACACGCGCCAAAAAACCGGAATAACTTCCGGTTTTTTAATTCTTTTTATACCCCGTCAGCTTGCTGCGGGGAATAAAAAGAATGAGGATTCCTTAGTAATCGGAAGTAATCTTCGAGGAAACATCCTCTGGTTGCGGCGGGGTTAATACCCCGACGCAAGAACCCAATTTATTTTCAATTGTCAATTTTCAAACAAATGACAATGGGAGTGAATTTTAATTCTCGATGCGGAATCTTTCCAGCATTTTTGCGGAGGTGCCCGCGTTGACCAATTTTTCGAGTTCGGCCAGATCGCCGGATTTTGCGGCCAAACGCGCTTTGGTGGATGACATATTTTCAAACTCTTTTCGGCTCAAGATGTAATGGTAATGCCGGACGCCGTAGTTTTCGCAATTATAAAGTATGACGCTGTTTTCGTATTTGATGTCATTGTCGTTGCGGATACCGCGGATCATTATGGTCGTTACCGAGTTGTCTCTATTTGCTAGAAACTCGTCGAGAGTGACGACATCAATGTTTTTCCCAAGGTCGTAACTTTTCCACATTTTTTTGCATTCCTTCGGGTCGAACGGCATTTTGCCTTCTTTGACCGGATTGACCGAGCAAATAACGGTTATCTTTCCAAAAACCGCCACCGCTTCTTTGGCAACGGCGATATGTCCGTAATGCGGCGGACAAAAAGTGCCCGGATAGATATACATTGGTTCCATAGGTGGATATTAGCAGAAAATTCGTTTTTTTGAAGACATCTTGAAGATTTTTCCGAAAAGGAGTAGGATAAAGAAGATAAGAAATATATAAGAAATATAATAGTATTATATTTTTTTTGCCTGAAAACAAAAGATTATGAATAAAAAAATAGCCGAAAAGCCGGGGATTGTCGTCGTTTCTTTGGGGGGTTCCATCGTGTATCCGTACGCCGAAGCAAGTTTAAACGGCTTGGATGTTTCGTTTTTGCGCGAGTTCCGCCAATTTATTCTTAAACACGCGAAAAAAGGCAAAAGGTTTATTATTGTGGTGGGCGGAGGTAAACCCTGCCGGATGTACCAGAAGGCCGCCCGCGAAGTTTTGGGCGAAAAAAAGAACAACCTTGATCTTGACTGGATCGGCATTCAGGCAACCAAAACCAACGCGTTGTTTATGGCCAAAATTTTGAAAGAAGTTTCTTTCCCGCGAATCCTTGACCATGAACCCGGAAGAAAAGAAATCAACGCGTTTTTAAAAAGCAATAAAAAGGTTTTGATGGTCTCCGGCTGGCAGCCGGGATGGTCGACCGATTACGACGCGATCCAGTGCGCCAGATTATTCAACCAGCCGGAAGTGATTATCGCCGGCGACGCGCCCTATGTGTGCGACAAGGATCCGCGCAAATTTTCCGACGCCAAGCCGATAATGGATTTGACATGGAGCGAGTATCAAAAATTGATTCCGGCGAAATGGATTCCCGGATTATCTTCGCCGGTTGATCCGGCCGGAGCCAAGGTGGCGAAGAAAATCAATCTTACCGCCAAACTTATTCGAGGCACGGATTTCGACAATTTCCAAAAAGCGATCGACGGCGAACCGTTTGACGGAAGCGTGATCCATAAATAGAAATTCGCGATGGTCAAAACAGAATCCGATCTTCCCGAAGAATACCAAACCGGCCGCGCGATATTTCTCGGATGCAAGATTGATCTTTCCATGCGCGTGTTGATTCCGCGGCCCGAAACCGAATTTTGGACTGCCGCGGCAATCAAGGATTTGGAAAATTTAAAGAAAGAGAATCTTCGGATTCTGGATATTTTTTCCGGTTCGGGCTGTATCGGCGTTGCGGCGGCGAAAAAGTTGCCGGCCGCGAATGTCGATTTGTCCGATATTGATTCTCGCGCCGTTTGGCAGATAAAAATCAATCTTGAAATCAACGGTATCGATAAAAATCGCGTTAATATCTTTAAATCCGATATTTTCAACGACATCCCTGCAGGAAACACATACGATGCCATTTTGGCCAATCCGCCCTACATTGATCCGGCCAGAATCGGCGAGGTGCAAAAATCGGTCCTTGATTATGAACCGCGTACCGCGCTTTTTTCCGGCGCCGGGGGAACGGACACAATCGATAAATTTTTAAAAGAGGCCAAAAATTTTTTGAAAGTTCGCGGTTTCATCTATATGGAATTCGACAAATCGCAAGCGAACGCGGTCAAAAAGATGGTTGAAGCCGGCGGATATTCGTCAGCGGAGTTTTTTAACGATCAGTTCGGCGAATTGCGTTTTGTAAAAATCATAAAATGAAAAAAATAATTCTTGTCGAAAGCGAACCTGTCCAGATCAATCTTTATCGCCGAATGTTTGAGCATGCGGATTTTGAAGTCGAGCTGGCTTCAAGCAAGGACGAGATGCTTGAAGAGTTGCGCCAGATCCGCAACGGCAATTCGAGCAAACCCGATTTGGTGGTTTTGGATTTTATGCTTGTCGATGGCCACGGAATCGAGATATTAAAGGCGATGAAAAAGAATTTCATCACGCGCGGCATCCCGGTGTTCGCGGTTACCAATTACCAGAATCCCGATCTTGACCGCCAGATAAATCATTTGGGTATAAAACCCGAGAAATATCTCATCAAGGCGCATTATAATCCGGCGGAACTGCTGGAGATAATGAATGATTATTTCGAAAACAGCCATCGAGTTGGGACAACGCTTTCATAAATCAATCTTGGAAACCGCGGCAATCCCGCGGTTTTTTGATATTTGCCCCTGTGGAAAAACACCCCGATTTAGCTTTATTTTCCTTGGATTTGACAATGGGATTGAATGGGACTAAAGTAGGTATAGGTGTTAAAAAGTGGTAAGAAGTGGAAACGAGTGGTAAGATGGATTTACGGGAAATATATGGAAGCCGTTTGTGAAAGCTTCCTTAAATGAAATGTTTATTGGCGAGTATTCATATTCAATCGACGACAAGAAAAGATTGGCCGTGCCGCCGAAATTTCGCCGGCAATTAAAAAAAGGGGGAGTGATCACCCGCGGTTTGGATAATTGCCTTTTTCTCTATTCCAGCGGCGAATGGGAAAAGCTGGCCCGAAAATTGAGCGAAATGCCGTTGTCGCGCGCCGACGCCCGGGGATTTTCGCGGATAATGCTTTCGGGGGCGATGGAAGTCGAATTTGACAATCTGGGCCGGATTTTAGTTCCTGATTATTTAAAAGATTACGCGCAGCTGAAAAAGAAAGTGGTGGTGGCCGGGCTGTACAGCCGCATTGAAATCTGGGACGAGGATATTTGGAAGTCGTACAAAAAAGTTACGGAAAAAGAAGCCGGAAATATCGCGGAGAGGCTGAATGAATTAGGCGTTTGAATAATTTTCAATTTTCAATTTTCAATGAATTTTCAATTTATCAATGTAACAAACGGAATGCGCACTTGAATTTTGTTTGAAACATTGGAACATTGTGCCATTTATTGAAAATTGGAGTTTTAAAGTGCACATACCTGTTTTATTGAAAGAAACGATCAAGGCGCTGGATCCCAAGCCCGGTGAAAATTTTATTGATTGCACATTTGGCTTTGGCGGGCACAGTTTGGCGATATTGGAAATGACCGCGCCGGACGGGATTGTGCTGGGGATTGAATGGGACGACCGGAGTCTGGATAGCCTGCCTGCCGAAATCCGACAAAACAAAAGGCTGATAATCGAAAACGATTCTTACGCGAATGTCGAGGCGATTGTTAAAAAGCATAATTTTAATAAAATCGGCGGAATATTATTTGATTTGGGGATGTCGTCGTGGCATCTGGATGAAAGCCGAAAGGGTTTCAGTTTTTCAAAAGACGAGCTGCTTGATATGAGGTATTCCTCGGGAGGAACAACCGCGGCTGAAATTATTAACAAATATCCGGTGCCGGATTTAGAGAGAATTTTTAAAGATTACGGCCAGGAAGGGAACGCCGGAAAAATTGTCGAAACGATCGAGAAAGCCAGATCGCGAAAACCGATCGAAACGACGCGCCAGCTGGCGGCTTTGATCGAAAAAATCCCCGGGCCGCCGCGGAAAAGGCCGGGATTGGCAAGGATTTTCCAAGCATTGCGAATTGAAGTTAACCGCGAGTTTGAGAATGTCGAAAAGGGGATCGGCGATGGTTTCAATCTCTTGGAAGATGGCGGCAGGATGGCGGTAGTTTCGTTCCACTCGCTTGAAGACGGGATTGTGAAACGAAAATTCGTCGAATTGGCAAAATCGGGCCGCGCGAAGTTGATATTTAAAAAGCCGGTCGTGGCAAGCAGACAAGAAATTTCAAAAAACCCTCGGGCGCGCTCGGCAAAATTGCGGGCGATAATGAAAACAGTTTAATCATTTTAAAGACATATACATTATGAACAGACAATCGCGATCCCGCGCGAAAAGGGAAACAAAAAGTTTTTGGATGGTCGCGTCGTTGGCGGTGTTTTCTTTGTTGGCGGGCGCGGTTTTGCAGATTAACGCGAATATCCATCAGAACTCATTGTTGGGAGATTCGAAAAAGCGGATCGCGGCGCTATCTTCGGAGAATGATATTCTCGAAGCCAAGCTTTCCCAATCAAATTCTCTGGAAAATTTCAACCAATATGAGATCGCGCAGGCCGGAAATTACGAAAAAGTTGATGTGGCCGGCATTCGGTATGTCCAAGCGCCCAAGGAACAGTTTGCAAGAAGATAAATCAGATGCCGACAACTTATTATATTTCAAATTTGGATAATCATGCCTCGCCATGGCCGCGGGGCATTTTATTAGGGGTATGATCGCCAGAAAAACCGCGAAAACCGCCAATATTGATTTACGCGCCAATTTCGCGCTGGGATGCCTGCTTTTGGCGTGGGCGTTGGTTGCCGGGCGTTTGTATTATTTGCAAATAACGATGAGCGAGCATTACCGCGCTTGGTCGCAGGGGCTGATGTCGTTCTCGCGCCAGACCGCCGCGCCGACTCGCGGCGAGATATTTTTTTCCGGAGGCCAGCCTTTGGCGATTAACAAAGATTTCAACTACGCCTATGCTTCGCCAATGAACATCAAAGACAAAGAGTTCGCGGCGCAGAAAGTGGCGCAGACTCTTGGTTTGGACGAAAAAGATCTTATCGAAAAATTCAACCGGGAATCGCTTTATGTTCCGCTTAAGGAAAAAATCAGCGATGATGAAGCCCGCGAAATTAAAGAGGCGGATATCAAGGGCGTGTATACCGATCAAAAGAAGATGCGTTATTATCCGCAAGGCGGCGTGGCGGCTCAACTGGCCGGGTTTGTCGATGATGACAATATCGGCCGTTACGGGCTGGAAGAATATTATAACGATGAATTGGCCAAAGGAAAAAGCATTGTTCTGAATATTGATTACAATATCCAATACCAGGCCGAGAAAATGCTGGCGGCCGCGCGGGAAAAACTCCAGGCATTGGA
>LQYC01004444.1_pt1 | contig 18885 bp, 20 predicted proteins | sample 661771 | NCBI WGS metagenome assembly LQYC01 (sample SAMN03483023, study PRJNA281117) | bioreactor metagenome | isolation source: benzene-degrading methanogenic enrichment culture from a contaminated... | place: USA: oil refinery in Oklahoma | collected 2011-05
CAGCCTACATATCCGTTAAGAGCAATTGATATGATAACCTCCTTTCAGGTTATGAGATAACGGGCTCGCGACCTCGTACATAATTTTATGGACGGCCCCTTCCTTGGCTCTTTAACCTGGTCAGGTCTTTAATGATTCAAGTTCTTTTTGCCAGAACGCAATTACGGCTCCGGCAATATCCATAAAATTTAATTTAGTCCCATCAGTTAGTTCAACGATCAGCTCTACAGAACTATTATTCCCAGAATTTATAAAAATTGGCACACCATTATTTTTTGCATTGCCGCCTTCCGAAACTTGGGCCGCAGACTTCACGGTTTTTGCTGTATTTCGATTATCATTATAGTGTTTGAAGCTGTTAGCTAAATCATGGCAGATTCTGAGTTCAGGGCACAAACTGAAAATGCGGGTTTGGAATGCTCCCCAATCTTCAATTCCTTTTTCTTTTAGGGTATTTTTAGTGTCTGGGTAGTTAAAAACTCTATCAGCCAGGTGCCATGCGGCTAATGAAAAGTTGAGTGCGTGATCAACCTGATTTTCGTTTTTTTTGCCGATAGAACTGGATAGACGTTCATATTCTCTATCGAGTTTCTTTGCGTATTCAAAAGGGGGTGAAATTACGAATAATATATCATTCACCATTTTGACCTAACAATAATTATACAGTCTAAATAAAAAGGCAAGGGCAGACGAGTTTTGTCTGTATAAGACAACCCAGAAGCACATCCGCCAAGGGCTACGCCCAAAACAAAAAAGGCCTTTTACCTTTATACCTGGCGATCCGGCCTTGTTTTATCTCCCTATTATTAATTCTTTCCTCAAAACCATTTCTTTAACCCGCATCACCTTTTTGATTTTTTACTGATTTATTAAATAAATTTGGGGAAAAGTCAACCCCGTTAGAAGGATTTCAAACGGCGCATTCACCCCGTGTAACAAAGTGTAAGAATTTTAAATTTACTCCGTGATTTTTGACACCGTCAGATACGTGATATCTAATGGGGCAAGCGGGGCCTTTCTAACGGGGCCAAAGGAAGCCGTTTATCATGTAGCTTCGTCCCTTAAACTTGTGATACCAAGTCGCCTTCATTTTTGCATATCTTTGTTGTCTCCTCGTCATACTCCTCGACGTACTAAAACGTACGCCTGCGTCGATTCCTCGTCGGTGACTCAATCTGCTTTTGAATGCAACTTGGTATGAAGCTTAATCTGGTCTAAAATTTCTGATTTCACATCACGTTCAGCCCTCATTTATAATTAAAGGGTTCCTCTAAAAATGTCATTCCTGCGAAAGCAGGAATCCAGAACCCAGCGAAACTACTGGACTCCCGCTTTCGCGGGAGTGACAGATTGGGAATTATTAGAGTTGCCCTAAAGATTAAGAAGCACATCTCAGGGAAGAAGCAAAAAAGTCAAAACAAATCTGAAGTAAATTAACAAATATCTTGCCAAACATTTTGATTTTATGATATTATATCTTTTTATAGAAAAAACCATTAAAAAAATACCTCAGAAAAAAACTTCCTTGACATTTTTTTATTATCTCCTTAAAAGAATGAGAGAAAAACTCTCGCCTTCAGGCGAAGACTTTAGTATGCTTTTGGTATGGAGAATTACAGGAAATCGAGTCATACCGCATAGGATATCAAGTATCCTATCGTATGGATCACAAAATACCGAAAGCAAATCCTTAGAACTGACATTGCGGAAAGGTTGAGGGATTTGATACGGGAAATTTGCCGGACAAATGATGTTGAGATCATCAAGGGACATATTTCCAAAGACCATGTCCATCTCTTTTTTTCAGTTCCTCCCCATATATCTGTAAGTCAGATGGTAAAGCTGCTGAAGGGAAAGACATCCAGAAAGATGCTCATGGAATTCAAGACCCTCAGCAAAACCTTTTGGGGTAGGCACATGTGGGCACGAGGCAACTTTGTGGCAAGCTCCGGCAATGTTATAGCACAACAAAGCATTGAATCTCCCGATGGTGACTTCAAGGTTGATGGAGAACTTTAGTCGTCTTACAGCCGAAATTCAACCTACCGGCTTTAGCCGGTAGTAGTTGACTAATTAAAAATATTTGGATAAAATAATTAATTTACCAAGGAAGGAATTCTCATGAAAGAAGTAGTTATTGTAAGCGGCGTGCGGACACCCATTGCCAATTTTGGCGGATCTTTAAAAGATGTGCCGGTAGTTAAATTAGGGGCCATTGTTTTAAAGGAAGTAATGAGAAAGGCTGGCCTTAAACCAATTGTAAGCAAAGAGCTTCTGGAATCTGCACCGGAAAAGTTAAAAGGCCGGGGTATGATTGCTTTGGAGATAAAGGCGCAGGATTGGGATGATTCAGCTATTCCGGTGCCGGTTGATGAAGTGGTGATGGGAAATGTTCTCCAGGCCGGCCAGGGACAAAACACTACCCGTCAGGCGATGATTCAGGCCGGGTTTCCCAAAGAGGTCAATGCCATGACCGTGAACAAGATTTGCGCTTCCGGTTTAAAAGCCATAAACGTTGGCGCTACCAGTATCATGGCCGGTTTAGCTGATGTGGTAGTTGCCGGTGGTATGGAAAGCATGAGTTGCGCTCCCTATGCTTTGCCGAAAGCCCGGTGGGGTTATCGGATGGATGTAAGCTCCCGCGGGGAACTCATCGATTTAATGGTTTTTGATGGGCTGTACGAAATTTTTTATAACTGTCACATGGGAATGACCGCGGAAAATATCGCGGCATTATACGGAATCAGCCGGAAAGAGCAGGATGAATTCGGTGTGTTGAGTCATCAGCGGGCGCGAGAAGCAATTACAAAAGGTATTTTTGCCCAGGAGATCGTGCCGGTCATAACTCACCGGAAAAAAGGCGATCCCATTGTTTTTGATACTGATGAGCGGCCTATGGATACCAATATGGAAAAGATGGCAAAATTAGCCCCGGCTTTTAAGAAAGACGGGACCGTGACTGCCGGGAATGCCGCAGGCATTAATGACGCGTCGGCCGCAGTGGTAATAATGAGCAAAGAGAAGGCAAAGGAATTAGGGTTAACCCCGATTGTGAAAATTAAGACCTTTGCCGCCGGAGGAGTGGATCCGGCGTATATGGGACTTGGTCCGATTCCTGCCTGTAAAAAAGCGCTGAAACAAGCCGGCCTCACTATGAAGGATATTGATGTGCTGGAATTGAATGAATCCTTTGCCTCTCAATCGATTGCGTGCTTGAGAGAATTAGACCTGACCATGGAAAAGACCAATCTTTTGGGAGGCGGGCTTTCATTGGGACATCCCATTGGGTGCACCGGGGCTCGGCTGGTCGTAACGCTCATGAATGAAATGAAACGAAAGAATTTAAACTTAGGTTTGGTGACCATGTGTATTGGCGGCGGGCAAGGCATGGCCGCGATTCTTGAACGAGTCTAATTGGGTAACAGTGCCTTTAAAAGGAGATACTATGGATATTAAAATCATTGGGGTGGTTGGGGCAGGGCTGATGGGCCATGGCATTGCTCAGGTGTTGTCTCAGGCAGGTTATATGGTAGTGTTGCGGGATATCGAAGACCGTTTTCTGGAGAATGGGTTAAAAACCATCAAAGACAACTTAAGCCATTTGGTTCAGAAAGAAAAAATGACTCAGCAGGAATACGATGTTGTTCTGGGGCGAATAAAGGGGACCATAAAGTTTGAGGACCTGAAGCCTTGTGAATTGATCATTGAGGCGATTTCAGAAAATAAAGCGAAAAAAAAGAGTTTTTACCAGGAGATCAGCAATTTGTGCGACCCAAAAGTGGTGTTTGCTTCCAATACGTCGTCGCTAAGCATCCCGGAGATTGCTTCTTTTACGAATCGTCCGAAAAGTGTTATTGGCCTACACTTTTTCTATCCCGTGCCGGTGATGCAGCTGGTGGAAATTATCCGCGGATTAGAGACTTCGGATGAGACCTTTCAGGTGGTGAAAGAGGTGGTAAATAAAACCGGGAAAACCGGCATTGAGATAAAAGACTTTCCCGGATTTATGGTGAACCGGATTCTCATCCCCATGCTTAATGAGGCGGTTTTTACTTTAATGGAGGGAGTTGCCAGCAAAGAGGATATTGATAATGGAATGAAACTGGGTTGTCATCATCCGATTGGGCCTATCGCTCTTTTAGATATGATTGGTTTAGACACGGCTCTGACGATTATGGAGACCTTATACGCTGAATTCGGGGATTCTAAATATCGTCCGTGTCCGCTTCTTAAGCAGATGGTTCGCACGGGAAATTTAGGCCAAAAGACAGGTAAAGGATTTTACGATTATAATAAGAAATAACAAGGAGAAAAAATTAAATTGATGGTTTAAGTTATTTTTACAATATACTATAATAAATAAAAAATATAACTTATAAGGATGCTTAAACAAATGGCCTATAATACACTTTTGTTAGAGATTGCTAATAGTATTGCATTGCTCAAGGTTAACCGGCCTCAAAAGTTGAATGCGCTCAACCAGGAAGTGCTCCTCGAACTTCTTTCCGCATTTCAGGAATTAGAAAAGGATGAGAATGTTCGGGTCATTATTCTTAGCGGAGAAGGAAAAGCATTTGTGGCGGGCGCTGATATTAAAGAAATGCTTGGTTTTACCGCTCAAGAAGGAAGACGATTTTCGAAAATTGGTCATACCCTGATGGAGACTATGGGAAACATCGGCAAACCAGTTATCGCGGCGGTGAATGGTTTTGCTTTGGGCGGAGGAATGGAACTGGCTTTGGCGTGTGACTTTATTTTTGCTTCCGATGATGCCAGGTTTGGCCAGCCGGAGATTAATTTGGGAATAATCCCAGGGTTTGGCGGCACCCAAAGGCTTGCCCGGCTGATTGGAAAAGGTCATGCCAAAGAACTTATATATACCGGACAAATGATCGGCGCCCAGGAAGCAAAAGAGTTGGGAATTATTAATAAGGTTTTTCCGGCCGAAGATCTTCTTGCCGCGGCAAAAAAAACAGCTTCTACGATCGTTTCAAAAGGGGCCTGGGCTGTGCGTCTGGCGAAATCAGCGGTTGAAGCGGGGTATGATCTTGATCTTAAGACCGCTTGTCAGATTGAAGCTGATTCTTTTGGCCTTTGTTTTTCTCACCCTGACCAGAAAGAAGGGGTGACCGCCTTCCTCGAAAAACGGAAACCTGTCTTTACCAGCACGTGACCTTAAAAAGCCGGTAATTAACCTTCCCGGCTTTTTCCTTTTTAAATTTTGCATTTACCCCGTTAGAAATGCCCCGCTTGTCCCGTTTGAAAATTTTCTAACGGGATAAATGCTCCGTGTGAAATCCTTCTAACGGGGTTTACATTTTTTTTCCATTATATTACAATAGAGAGCATGAAGAAATTGAAAGAAAAAGTCCAATTTTTGTTGCTTATTTTTTTCATATTTTTGATCGCTTATTGGACTATCTTTGGAGACAATGGGATTTTGAAACTCAGGAAAATAGAGCAGGAGAACGACAAAGTTAAAGCCGCAAGCGAAAAGATTAAAGCAGAGAACGAAAGGTTGAAAAAAGAGATTAAACTTCTTCAGGAAGACAGAAAGTATGTGGAAAAAGTGGCTCGCGAAGAGCTGGGGATGACCCGCAAGGATGAAATTATTTTTAAGAAAAAGCAAGACAATGGAAAAGAAAAAAATAACGGAGGAGGTTAAGATGGTACCTGGCTTATTAGAAAAAATAACTTCCCTGGAAGATCGACTTAAAGATCTCAGGGGGTATCTTTGATTTTGATGGAAAAAATGTTCTTCTTGCTGACCTTGAAAAAATAATCAGCGCGCCTGATTTTTGGTCTGATAATGAAAAGGCCGAAAAAGTTCTTAAACAAAGAAAATTGCTCCAAACCGGAATTGATTCCTGGGAAAGTCAGCGCCATGCTTTGGAAGAGACTAAAATACTTTTTCAATTAGCCCAGGAAGAAAACGACGAGAAGACCGCGTTAGAAGTTGAACAAAGCCTTATCCAGATCGAGCAAAGCATCTCCAGCCTTGAATTACAGCAGATGCTCAGGGAGAAGGAGGATGAAAATGGCGCGATTGTGGTTATCCACTCCGGAGCCGGAGGGACCGAGTCGCAGGACTGGGCCTCCATGCTGCTGCGCATGTATCTTCGCTGGGCTGAAAAAAACAACTATTCTACCGAAATAGCCGATACCCTTCCGGGAGAGGAGGCCGGGATAAAAAGCGCCACGTTTACGGTTAATGGTAAATATGCTTATGGGTTTTTAAAAGCCGAGGTGGGGGTTCATCGATTGGTTCGCATCTCACCCTTTGACTTTAACCGGCGCCGTCATACTTCTTTTGCCTCAGTATTTGTTTATCCGGATGTGGAGGATGATATTTCAATTAAAATTAAAGAAGATGAACTGAGAATTGATACCTATCGGGCCAGCGGGGCGGGTGGGCAACACGTTAACAAAACTGACTCCGCTGTTCGGATTACTCATATTCCTACCGGGCTTGTCGTGCAATGTCAAAACGAGCGCTCTCAACATAAGAACAAAGCGATGGCACTGAAGATTCTTAAAGCTCGTCTTTATGAACTTCAGCAAAAAGAAAAAAATCAGAAGTTGGAAGAAATGCATGCCAGTAAAAAAGAAATCGCCTGGGGAAGCCAAATCCGCTCTTATATCATGCAGCCATACCGGATGGTAAAAGACCATCGGACCGATATTGACGTGGGAGATGTAGATTCGGTGATGGATGGTGATCTCAATCAATTTATTCAGGCGTACTTATTGTCGAGGGGGGCCAAGAGTAAACCCCGTTAGAAGGCTTTCACACTAAGCTTTTCCAAACTAATCTTTACCCATAAATGGAACTGCCGGCACAAGGGGGGATTTTTTTGACTTAGTAAGGGGTAAATTCGAAATTCTAAATCCGAAATACACAACAATAACCAAAACCTCAAATTCAAAAGACCAAAACAGACTTTGGCGAAAGCGATCAAGGAGAACCGGTTGGATGTCTTGAACATTGGAATATTCGAGTTTAGAATTTGTTTCGAATTTCGTGATTCAAAATTCGGATTTTCTTCGCCCATGCGGTGGTTTGCCCCCGGCGTCCAGCAATCGACTTGTAGGACATAGTCAGTTTTCTAACGGGGTAAAAAAAATTGAGAAATAAGGATCGCAAAGTGGACTACACAGAAATAAAGTTTTCTCCTGAAGAATTAAACCGCTATAACCGGCAAATCATTTATCCGGACTGGGGAATTGAAGGACAACAAAAGGTTAAGCAGGCAACCGTGTTTATTGCCGGAGCAGGAGGATTGGGCGCTCCGGTTTCGATTTACTTAGCTGTTGCGGGGGTGGGGAGGCTTAGGATTTGTGATAACGGCACGGTTGAGCGGTCCAATCTTAACCGCCAGATTCTTTATACTGACGAAGATATTCACCAGCTAAAAGTTGTTTCTGCCCAAAAAAATCTTAAAAAACTTAATCCTCACCTTGAGATTGAGTGTTTTTCCGAAACGATCTCTCGGGACACTATTGAGAGGCTGGCAGGAAACGCCGATATTATTGTTGATTGTTTGGATAACTTTGAGACCCGTTATATCCTCAATGAATATGCGGTAAGAAAAAAATTACCTCTTGTCCATGCCGGTATCGAAGGACTCGCGGGTCAACTTACCTTTATTCACCCCCCTGATACTCCGTGCCCCCGGTGCATCATACCTGAGGCTCCTACGCCAAAGATTTTTCCGGTCATTGGAGTAACGCCCGGTATTATAGGTTGTTTAGAGGGAAATGAAGTTTTAAAATATTTAATTGGAATCGGATCAAACCTCAAGGGGTTCCTTTTAATATGGAATGGAAATGATACCGATTTTTACCGTATCGAAGTTGCCAAGGACCCCAATTGTTTGGTTTGCGGGCAAAGGGCAAATGCCGTTTAAATAGGTATTTTAGGTGAATCAACCTGTTTTCGGTGTTCTATGCAGCAAGGCCGGCTATTGTATGGCGATCAACAAGAAAGATTCATTTTAAGGAGGAGGGTCCATGGAAACCGCAATAATAAACAAAGTGGTAGTGCATTTTCAGAACGGGACAATCATGAAGGGGACAACCGGTGATTTTTTTCCCAACAAAACCCAATTTCATTTAATTGATGTCGAGGGAAAGACTGAAGCAATTGACGTGAACCAGTTGAAGGCGATATTTTTTGTTAAGGATTTGGCGGGCGACAAATCTCGTCCTGATCACTATGACATTTCCACGACAGGAGCGGGCCGAAAGATACAGGTTGAGTTTTATGATAATGAGGTTATAATCGGTCAAACCTTAGGCTATTCCCCCGAGCGACAGGGATTTTTTATGACCCCGGCAGATCCGCAAAGTAATAACGGACGAATTTTTGTCGTAAGAACAGCGGCAAAAAATGTAAAACTGCTTTGAGCGCTGGCAGAGCACAAAGACACCCTTTTATTTTCCCTTAGTGTTGTCTTGATTTCAGAGATAATTTATAAGACGCCGATTCTTTCCCTAATGGTTTTTACGACATCCTCCGGATTGTCAAGTATTGTGATTAATTGTAGGTCCTCGGGAGAAATCAATTTCCTTGTCAAAAGGGTGGATTTGATCCAGTTCAAAAGGCCGTTCCAGTAATCTGACCCGACCAGAATGACCGGAAATGGTTTTATGCGTTTCGTTTGTATGAGGGTCAATGCTTCAAAAATCTCATCCAGCGTGCCAAAACCTCCTGGCAGGCCAATATAGGCCTGAGCATACTTGACAAACATGACCTTACGGACAAAGAAGTACCTGAACTCCAGTTTAATATTGGAATAGATGTTTGGTTCTTGCTCAAGGGGTAGGTGGATATTCAACCCGATTGACTTCGCGTCTCCTTCCCGCGCCCCTTTGTTGCCGGCTTCCATGATCCCGGGGCCGCCACCCGTAATAATATGATAACCATTCTTTGCTAACTCTCGGGCAATGGTGACGGTCTTTTCGTAGGTCTCATCTCCCGGGCGGACGTGGGCAGAGCCAAAAATAGAAATGCAGGGATAAAATTCGGATAAGGTTTCAAACCCATCAACTAATTCAGCCAAGACCTTGAAGAGTCGCCAGGAATCTTTAACCGTCATTACATCAATGAGGTATTGCTTTTCGGAAGTCATGATGGCACCTTCCTTAAAAAAAATTAAAAATCGATTTCAAAACTTTCCTTAAATTTTGGGATAATTATGTCCCATCCAAATTTGCGCTTAATTTTTTCAGACAGAGCTTCTGCGGCCTCTGATTCTCCGTGAACAATGAAAGTTTTTAAAGGCGGCCGGTTAAATCCCATAAGCCAGGCAAGGATTTCATTATAATCAGCGTGGGCAGAAAAACCCGAAATGTTTTCAATTTTAGCGCGGATCGGGATTTGTTGCCCATGAATTTTTACCGTGGGTTTTCCTTCCACTATAGTGTGACCGCGAGTTCCTGCCGCCTGGAATCCAATAAACAATACCGTATTTTGGGGATTCGGAAGCCGGGGGGCAAGATGATGAAGAATGCGGCCTCCTTCTACCATGCCACTTGCCGAGATAATAATTCCAGAGATTTTTTGTTCATCAAGTTGTTTGGACTCTTCAATGGAGCGGCAAAATTTAATCTGTCGCGTCTTCAGGACATTTTTCCCTTCAAGTTCCAATACCTTGGACTCCATGTCATAATCTCCTTTTCTTTTTTCAAAGACCATGGTGGCATCTATTGCCATTGGGGAGTCGACAAAAACCGGGAGGGGGGGGATTTTCCCCTGTTCTTCTAATTCTCGAATGCAGAATAATAACTCTTGGGTGCGGCCCACGGCAAAGGAGGGGATAACCAAGGATCCTCCCCTTTTCACGCTTTCATTGATTACCCGGGCTAATTCTTCCTCTGGTGGTTTGGAATCATGGAGCCGGTCACCATAGGTAGATTCAAGAATAAGGTAATCCACCTCAAATACCGGGACAGGATCTCTCAGAATAGGGCGAGAGGGGCGACCAAGGTCGCCGCTAAATAAAATTTTCCGTATTCTATTATTGGAGGTATTTTTAATATCAATAAAGGAGGAACCCAAAATATGTCCGGCATCCCTGAACTTTACCCGAAGAGAATCGGCAACCAAGAGGTCTTGTCCATAAAAAACCGGGTCAAAATATTTTAGAGAATTTTCCGCATCCTTTACGGTATACAAAGGAAGCGCCGGCTCGTGTTTTGAGAACTTCTTTTTATTTGCCCAGTAGGCATCTTCTTCCTGGAGGTGGCCGCTGTCCCGGAGCATAATCCTGCAGAGATCAAAGGTAGACCAGGTACTATGAACTTTACCGGTAAAGCCTTGCTTGATAAAACGAGGTAAATAACCACTGTGGTCTAAATGGGCATGTGTCAACAGGACGCGGTCAATTTTTACCGGGGGGATTGGGAAGGGCTCCCAATTTTTCAGGCGATCTTGTTTTAAACCCTGGAATAAACCACAGTCAACGAGTAATTTTGTTTTTTCAGAATCTAAAAGAAAACGTGATCCGGTTACGGTTCCAGTTGCACCTAAGAATGTCAATTGCGCCATTTATACCTCCCATAGGGTAAGGGACCTATATGTTTTTTGCTGGCTCAGCTCACCTGTTTAGTGAACAAAAAAAGAAAGGGGAGTTTTCCATTTTTTCCCGTCAAAATACCATTTGCCTGGAATACCCTGATGAATTTGCAATACCGGTGATTTTAGCCAGTTTATAAGTTCTTGATAATCAGAATTGATTTTCCTGAACGCGGCGGAATTTCCCCCGCGGTCAGGGTGATGATTAAGGGCTTGCTTTCGATAAGCAGATTTTACGGTTTGATAAGCACGGTTTGAGCGTAAGTCTTGATACGTTAATTTCAGAGAAGCTAAAAACTTCTTCACCCGCATGGGGCTTTTAACTTCACAAGGACTGACCGCATCAGGAGCGATAGTATTTTTTCTGGCCATATTCAACACCTCTTGGCACGCTTGATATCTTTTGCCGGTTCGATTCTTTTTATCCCACCAAACACTGCCTAATTCATCAGTCAAATGTAGAGCGCTTGGGATGGATTTTGTTTATGGGAACGATGATGCATAAAACGGTAAACCTTTTTGGACCCTTGAGGTTTAATATCTAAGACCAAAGAAGATTCAGTAAAAGAAAAGGTCGCATACCGGGTCCCTAAAGCCCGCAGAAGGCCGGATAAGATATGCAGCCGGCGAAAAAGTTGTTGCCGGCATTCTTGAGAACAATACCGTCTCCGGCCAAGAATTTCTGATGTTCCACAGGATGGGCACTGTTTCTTTACCGTGCGTAATGCGGATGTGGGTTTATTTTTGATGTTATCCATAGCAGGAGGATTATAACAATATTTGCTTTGTTGCAAAAGCTTTTTTGTCCCGAGAATTTTTTCAGTATCCTGTAGGGTGATCTGGTGATTAAAAAAGTCACCAGTGAAAGAAAAAGATTTTTTTTCCTCCTGCATCGGAAGGCGAGAATTTTTTTTAAATTATTTACTGTGAAGAATATTTTTGCAAAGTATTTATCAATTTTTGACCGAGAAGGGTAGGTTTAATCTCTTTATCGATCAGGATATCGCGGGCGGAAAGTTCTTTTCCGTAGAAAGCCCGGTTTGCATCCTGGTTTTGGAAAATGGTGGCCCCTTCTAAGGAAAGCCCCGCAAACAAGCCTTTACTTCGTGAGTAGGATAAAATTTCAGCACGGAGAAGAAGATCAACCCCGGCTTCGGCTCTTCGTCCCACTGGGCCAGCCGCAACCCCTATATCACCACCAAGCTTTACTTTTGTGGTCAAAAGGCTGTCTAAACCTCGTTTAGTCATGATTACCAGCAGTATATCAGTTGATTGACCACCGATTTGCAAACCCCAACTCCCCGCACCGATAGTAAAAAAAGCTGGAGGACTCCACTGTCCGGTTTGAGGATCATGAGAACAGATAATTCCTTTTCCGCCTTGAGCGCCAAAAATAAAAGCTCCTTTTAAAACACTGGGAAAGATTGCAACCGCCCGGCAATGTTTCAAAAGATCAATCGGGATGCCTTTCTCAGGAATGGCCATGACTTCATTTAAAACATCAATGGAATTTTCCACGCGGGTTTCGAGTTTTCCCGCAAAACAAATGACCGAAAATAAAAAACAGCATAAAAAGGTTAAAATTACAGAAAAAAAATTTATTTTCATTTTGCCTCCTTTTATCAAAGGTGCGCTTATTATATCACATTTCATTACCGGGTATTTCTTTCATGAAAATTATTTTGTCATCATCGAGCCGATAAAAATCTTGGAGCACCGTAATTAAACGAAACCCATGGTTTTCATAAAAGGTTCTTGCCGCCGCATAGGGAGCAGTAGAAGAGGTGTCAATATAGATGCGACGCGCTTTTTCTTTAACGACAAAATTTTCCATAGCTTCAAGGAGTTTTTTACCAATGCCATTGCGGGAAAATTTTTCGTCTACCGCAATCCAATAAAGGTCGTAACATCTGTCGGTCATGGGGATGGGGCCAAAACAGATAAACCCAGCAATATCTCCATTGCCCTCAAGCGCGCAAAAAGTATAATATTCTTTTTTTTCGGGAAATGCAAGGGTATCCTCAATGACTTCTATGGCAATTTCGATTTCCTTTTCATTAAATGTGCCCCGTTGTCTTACGAGATGAAAAAGTTTTTCCTTATCGTGGGCAAGGATCGGGCGAATGATAATATTTGATTGTGGTTTTATACGATACTCTTCAGAGGCGGCCAATTGCATGATTATTTTTCTCCTGCGAGGATGAAATGTTTGCGATAAGGTGTAGTGAATCCTTCAAGTTAAAGGTACAAAAAAAGATGGGCACTGCTCCATTAGCTTGGGCGAGATTTTATAACTCAATCCGGAAAAAGCCGGCTGGAATGCATCGCAGATTATTCTTTCAATCACGCGTTTCATGCTTATTCCGGTTTGCGCTGCTGCAGCAACAAAACCAGAATCAGGTGAAATGCACGGATTGGCGTTTACTTCCAAGACAAAGGGGTTATCGAATTTATCCACTCGAAAATCTACCCGGGCATAACCATGCAAGTCAAAAAGATTCCAGCATTTTTTTGCAATTTTTTTAAGTCGGCGAAGTAAGGCATGATCTTGAAGAGAAGAAAATTCAAAGGTTCGAGGCGTGTGGAGATATTCAAATGAGCCTTCGACCCATTTGGCACGGTAACATACTATTTTTATTTTTTCCTGAGGATAATCTTCGAATATAATCTCACCCGGGGGAAGAACTTCTGGCCCTTTTGGTGACGCCAAAAGAGAAAGGTTAAATTCCCGGCCTTCAATGTATTGTTCAGCGATACATTCGCCCCCGAGTTGATCTTCTTTAGACCGGAGTGCTTTTATAAGGTGATCCTTATCTTTTACTGTGATTACTGAGTTTTCATCAATGCCTTGTGAGGCGTGTTCCCAGACAGATTTAATAATATATAAGCCGTTCACTTTTACCTTTTTATTGTATTTGAGTTCCTCGAGCGAAAGGGCAGAACTGGTTAAAATACCCGCTTTGATAAGAAGCTTTTTAGCAATGATTTTGTTTGACGTTAAGAAAAGGGGTTCTGTTTTTGAACCAGTATAGGTCAGTTTGAGATAGTCAAGGATTGAAGGAATAAGATGAATAAGGCGACCCTGACCTTCAATTGATTCAACTAAGTTAAAAACTATATAAGGGTTAATGGCCGTTAAAGCTTCGATAAGTTCCTTGAGGTTAAGGGATACGCTTATTTCTACCGGGTCATACCCTAACTCTATGAGAAGATTGGCAATCGCTTCTGACTGATATAAAACATCCTGGTGATCAAAATTTGCATCCAGGGGTATGCGATCGTGCAAGATAACCGCTTTCATCGGCTAACCAAACATAGAGGGTTTAATGTTTCCGGATATTTTTTAAAAGGTAATTGTTTTACCGGCTCAACAAACAATGACTTTGCGCGTTTCAGGGCAGAGGCCATGATTCTTCCGATAAGGTGGTGGTAGCTTATCCCAACAGCCTGGCACAAGATCGGAAGGTCGGAATGCGCAGGATGTAGTCCCGCAAGAGGATTAACCTCAATGAGGTTGGGTGTTCCGTGAATATCAACCTTCAAATCAACCCGGCCGGCATCACGGCATCCCAGTCCCTGCCAGGCTTTGAGAGCGATTTCTTGAGCTTTGCGAGATAACGATTCATTTACCATTCGATACTCTACTAAATCTTCACAGCGTTCTTTATTGACATAAGAGTAGGCGGTTGGTTCAGCGTGCTCACGCATTACGATCTCCAACGCACCGATCGCTTCAGCTTCATTTCCGGTACCAAGTATTCCAACGGTGAATTCACGTCCCGGAAGAAAAATCTCGAGAAGCACGGGTTGATTATAATTAATTAAAAGATTTGCGCAAATATTTTCTAACTCATGCGGGTGTTCAACTTTCGACGAAGGGGTGATCCCTTTACCCGTGCCCTCTGCGATTGGCTTGGCAAAAAGAGGAAACGGAAGGTTAACCAGATCAATATCGAAATGATTTTCTACCACAAAAAAATCAGGAGTTGGGATACCCAGATCACGCATTACCCGCTTGGTCAATGCTTTGTGAAGCGAAAGAGACAGTACCAAGGGGTCAGAAAACGTATAGGGAATGTTAAAGGCATCAAGCAATGCAGGAACTTGGGCCTCCCGGGAAAATCCTTTCAGGCCTTCGGCGATATTAAACACCAAATCCCAGGATTCACCATCAGCGATTCTTTTCGTTAAGTTAAAGATATTGCCGATACGATTAGTTTCGAAACCTAAATCTTCTAAGGCTTGTTCAATCGCTTGAATAGTATCAATGCGATCAAACTCAGCGGTTTCTTCTTCACTGAATCCTTGAGCAAGATAATCTTGCCGCAGGTCATACGTAATGCCAACCCGGGGTAGTTTTTTTTCTATTGCCATAGCGTACTGTCTGTTCTTGCCGGTTTTTTTTCTTCTTTGTGATCAGGATAGGAGAAGGTTTCGCCCTTATAATTTTTGAGGAGCACGTTGTCGCCATCTTGCCCGCATACCGATTCAGGAAGCAACGGAATTTTTCCTCCTCCTCCTGGAGCATCTATGACATATGTGGGCACTGCGTACCCGGTAATGAAACCGCGCAGGCCTTTAATAATCTCTATACCTTTTTTTACCGGTGTGCGGAAGTGTTCTGACCCAAAAATCGGGTCACATTGATAAAGGTAATAGGGCCTTACTCGTATGCGGAGGAGCCCGGTAAATAGTTTTTTCATAACCTCTATATTATCATTGATATTTTTTAAAAGCACCGTCTGACTTCCTAAAGGTATCCCGGCATTTGCCAAACGTTCACAAGCTTGACCTACTTCTGATGTTAATTCCTCAGGATGGGTGAAATGGATGCTCATCCAAAGAGGATGGTAACGTTTTAAAATTCTGGTTAAGGCAGGGGTAATTCGATGAGGCAGAACAACAGGGACCTTAGTGCCAATTCGTAAAAATTCAATATGGGGAATGCGTCGCAGTCGTGATAAAAGCCATTCCAGTTTTTCGTCCGAAAGCGTTAGAGGGTCACCGCCGGACAAAAGCACGTCCCGAACAGTTGGTTGAGATTCAATGTAAGCGATGGCCTTTTGCCAATTAAAAAAATTGAATTGGTTGGAATTTTCATTCCCCACCATTCGGGATCGGGTGCAATAGCGGCAGTAATTTGAACAGGTATCAGTAACAAGGAATAAAACCCGGTCCGGATACCGATGGACTAGGCCGGGGACAGGAGTGTCCTTTTCTTCCCCCAGGGGATCTTCCGATTCTCCATGGCCGTGAAAGTGTTCCGCTATATCAGGGACGACTGTTCTGCGAAGAGGCTGCAATTGGTCAGTCCCATCGAGGAGACTGGCATAATAGGGGGTAATAGAAAGGGGAAGAAGGGAGCGGCGAAAAGATAAGGTTTTTAGTTCATTTTCGGAAAGGGAAAAAAAACGTTCCAATTGGAAAAGATTCTTTATTCGGTTTTTCAATTGCCAACGCCAGTCGTTCCATTCTTGGTTGGATACTCCAGGATAGAAAAATTTTCGAAACGTTTTTGTTTTTTTGTTGCATTTAAATGCGGGAGTAGTTCGAGTTTTTGAAGGCCAGTTAATGGCCGGCTTTTCCTGGTATCTTAAATACGTTGTCGAATAGAAATTTATGCTGTTCTCTGGAACTGCAAAGTCGCAACGTATACCGGGAGGTTCAACTTCTTCAGTAAGAAAGACTCCTTTTTCCATATATATCTTATGCCCCCTATGGTTGAAAGAACGGGAGATAAATGCTCCCACTGAAAGTAATCATTTAACTTCTCCTTTTATTAGGCAAATCCGAAAGGATTTTAAATGAATTTAAGGTGATTTCAATTTCTCCTTCTAAGTCTTCAACGATGCCGACAACCTCGACCCTTTTCCCAACGCAAGACGATAAGTTGAATGTATTTTCGGAATTAATAATTTTATAGGTTTTTCCATCATCAGATAAAATTCTGGAATCGGAAATAACGATACCTTTCATTACACTTGGCGCAGCCAAAATATTTGACAGCAAGAGAAAATAAGCGATTAAAAGGCCTATAACGACCATGGCAAGAAAAACTTTTTTTCTATTCACACATGCTCCTGTTTACACGTTGTTGCCTGAAGATTTATGCGCTGGTGATTCGGTAGTGATCCGGGTGCACGTTTTTACTTTTATGATCTTCTTGTCACCCCTTTTTTTATATATACCAGTTATTTCTACCTCTTCGTTAATAAGGTTATTCATTTCAATAGTATTTTCTTCATCCACAATGAGGTATTCATCTTCATGGTGGGTGGAAATAGCATTGGCAATCACTTTTCCCTCGGAGTCCCAATCTACTGGTATTACCACACCCCGTAAGGTAACCAATGACGAACTATCTTTACCTTTTTTTTTCTTTACCGGGGCGGTGATTTTTTTTTCAGGATTATTTGCCATGTCATGAACCTTAGCGATAAGTATGCCAAATTTGTAAATATTTGATTTTATTTAATATTTATAAAAACGATAAAATAAAACCAGAATTTAAAATTCCGATAATTTTCAGCAAATTTAACCTATTGAATCTAAAAAGGGTTTTGATAGTTAAAATATTAATTTAACATATTGAATTAATTTTACTATTTAAAATAGGAAATAAAAGTTCCGAAATTAAATTAATAAGAACTAATAATTCCGCTTTTTTTAAGATACTGAATTTCAACAGAACTCTTGGGGTGAGGACAGCGTGACATGGTTTTTTAGTCTAACGGCAGGTTTTTGGGCTTGAATTCTTCTTTCTTAATCCCGTAGCGTGTCATTAATTTGTTTAATTGTCGAGTGCTGATACCGGCAGTTGATGCCGATTCGTTTATCCTTCCTTTGTGTTGGGTCAAAATTTCTTTAAGATACTGCTTTTCAAAATGTTCAATACTGCGGCGTCTTGTCTCGGCAAGGGTGAATAAAGTGTCAACAAATATGAGCGAAGTGGAGTCTTTGGAGGAAAAAATTTCACTCGGAAAGCTTTCGTGGGTTAATATTGGTGAAGTTTCCAAAATATAAGCTCGCTCCATCAAGTTCTCAAGTTCCCGGATATTTCCCGGCCACAGGTATTGGTTGAACGCTTCCATGACCTGGGGATGAATATTATGGATATTTTTTGTGTGAAATTTGTTTAGCTTTTTTAAAATCACTTCAACAAAGAATGGGATATCTTCTCTTCTTTCTCTCAAGGGTGGTATGTCAATGGGGAACACATTGAGGCGATAATAGAGGTCCGTCCGGAAGTGACCCTCGTCACACATTATTCTTAGAGAGCTATTGGTGGCCGCGATAACTCTTACATTGGCTTCAATAGTTTCTTCGCCGCCCAAACGATTGAATGTTCCTTCCTGGAGAATTTGAAGAAGCTTGATCTGGGCGGATGGTGTAACAGTAGCAATTTCATCCAGAAAAATCGTTCCGCCTTTGGCAATTTCAAATTTCCCTAATTTCCGACGGACCGCGCCAGTGAACGCGCCTTTTTCGTGGCCGAAAAGTTCACTTTCCAAAAGGGTGTCAGGGATTGCTCCGCAATGGACATTTATAAAAGGGGAATCTTTTCGATTGCTGTGTTTGTGGATTAATTGGGCCAGCACGCCTTTGCCGGTACCGGTTTCCCCGGAAATAAGCACGGTACTTTTAGTTGGCGCGACTGAACGGATTTTATCAAAAACTTTTTTAACTAAAAGATTTTTAGTTTGAACGATCTCTAATGAATCGCTTTGCCAGAATTGGTCGCGAAGATAATCAAGTTCTGATTGGACGATCAATGATGCATAAATACTTTCGGTTAAATATGTTACCTCATCAAGATTAATAGGGTAGGTCAGGTAATTACTCGCCCCTGCTTTGACGGCCATCACCGATTCCCGGATCATTTCGGGAGGAGACATTACAATTATTTCTGCGGAAGGATTCAACTGCCAAAAGGCTTGTAAAGCTAATTTATATTCGTTGCCTTTTAGTGATTCTGAAAGAAGCGCTAAGTCAATAAAGATAAAGTCGTAACGCTTCGTCCGAAGCATTTCCAATCCAACATTGTTGTTGGAAGCTTTTTCAACCGAGTAACCTTGGCGAAAGCATCCTTGAATGGTTTTAAAAACTTTTTTACTTTTTGTAATGACAAGGAAATGCCTCATTTTTTATTCCGGACAATTTTATCCATGGCTAATGAAAAGAATTTTTCTGTCAAAAGAAGATTCTCCTGAAAAAATCTTTTTGGTTTGGAGATTAAAATTTTTACTATTTTATTGCTTTTTTTAACGGTGAATACCAGAAATATATTTTTATTATAATAAATTTTTTTT
>LQYC01004246.1_pt1 | contig 18589 bp, 15 predicted proteins | sample 661771 | NCBI WGS metagenome assembly LQYC01 (sample SAMN03483023, study PRJNA281117) | bioreactor metagenome | isolation source: benzene-degrading methanogenic enrichment culture from a contaminated... | place: USA: oil refinery in Oklahoma | collected 2011-05
CTTCTGCCTTCTGGATGCTCATACTGCCTACTGCCCCCCCGAGGTATAGGGCGGTTGCCCCGGTAAATTGCTCGATGGTTTGCTGCACAAAACCCGGATAATCCCCAGAAAGCTCAAAATTTTCGCTGCCAAGAATCGTTGGATGGGCGGAAAAACGTGTCAGGTAACACCGTTGCCCGTCCTCTCGCTCGATTACCGCGTAGTTGAGGTCAGCATCAACTCCCGCGCGGTGGGTGGTGCGGTTGCGGATAAAGGCTTTGGCATCCACGCGACCGTGCGCGATCCTGGCGGGTTTCATGGACCGGTAACCCCGGTCTACAGCGTCAATAAAAGATCGGATCAGAAGGTCAGCCACCGCGGGATCGTATTTGCCGGTCACAGTGCGGAAAGCCAAACCCGGCGCGAACGCTCCTGGTCCGCTATGGGTATGAGTTGCGGTAAAGAGTATACTGGTGCCGTTTAAGGGGGTCCGCCCTTCTATTGCCTTTCGGACAGCATCCGCCACATTCTCAGGCACTAGAAGCATGTCCGCCCCAATGATGACCGCCATATTGTGGCCGTCTCCAACAACCAGTGCTTTTACATGGAGGCGGTCATGAATGCCAATGGATGGTTTGTTGTGACGGCCTCTATAGCCAGCGAGTGGAACTCCTGTTTCTGGGGTCATGTCGGTCACACCCCAGCCCGCCATCAATTGATAAGGTGTCCCTTGATTTAAGGTCTGTGCGCTTTTGTCAATCGCAGCGATCGAATGACGGAAGTAATCCGTTTCCCGATAACCCGGGCCGTATGCGTGCCAAGGACCGATCACGGCCACGAAAGCAGCCAATAAAAGCAGGCTTACCGTCGCCCCGATAGCTATTTTTTTCGCAATCGTTTTTTTGTTTCTTGGCTCCCTTTTCAAGCTTTGACTGTGATCAAAAGGTATTTTTTTATAATTTACCGCAACCGCTTAAAAAATAATAGAAAAATCTAAAACTAATGGCCGAAAAAGTCAAATAGAAATTTGAAGAATCCGCCCAAAAGCGTAAAATTTCAACAGTCTTCCCCGGGCGAAATTTTTTCTTGACATTTCACTCTGTTAGGGTTAAAAATAAAAAATAGAAATATGAAATCTAAAAACGATAGACGCAGAATAAAAAGCAGAATAAAAAAGGGTCGTGCTATGGGGAATGGCTTTTATGATTGCTGAGAATATACAAGGCCGGATTGCCATACGAAAATGGCGATTGGCTTTTTTTGTTTTCGGCCCCCCTCGTGCAACATGTTTAACTGGCTTACATAGTGAAATTTTCTGCCTTTGCCTTCTTACACAGAGTGTGCAATTACTGTTGAGTGGCATGTGATAATCTGACAAGATGCCAACTATCACAAGAATAGGAATAGAGAGTTTAATAATAGGATGGGTTGGTTTTTTTGCAGCGATGTTTCGTTTATGGTCTGGGATACTTTATTTGCTGATTACAGTTTTCTTTTATATCGGAATCTATGGTTTAATCAGTAATCCCTCTGTTGGTCCAGCAGTTATAGCTGAACAAGGCACACAGCCTACATCCTGAGTCTATGGATCTATGATATTAATGTTAGCGCCATTAATCGAAGGCTTTTATCTGCGAACCAGGCACAATCAAGAAGTGGAAGAAATCGGCCTCTTAACCAGAGTGGAAGGAAGGGGCGATAAAACTATAAAATGCTTAAAAAGGGAAAGGGGTGTTGAAAAATAAGACCTTAATAAGTTCACAAACTGCTCAAGGCCCATTAAAACTTTTTATACCGACGAAACTAACTGAGGGGATGTAATATGGAAAGTGGCTAATAGGCGGAAATGGTATAGTAATTATTAAGTGAGTGACAAAGGAGGTTAGAGCGATGAAAGAACTGGTAGAGGTGCTCGTTAAGGCTTTGGTCGATAATCCCAATGCAGTGCAGGTAACAGAAGTAATGGGTAATAATGTAATTATTGTTGAGGTGAAGGTAGACAAAAGTGATATGGGAAAAGTGATTGGGAAACACGGACAGACGGCGAGCGCGATTCGTACACTTTTAAGCGCCACATCTGCAAAGCTTAAAAAACGCGCGGTGTTAGAAATCCTTGAGTAATATAACTTGACAATAGGTTACAATTAAGGTTATTTTAGGTTCCTCGAAGATTATAAAGAAATAAACGTTTGTTTCTTTATACCGCCGGAAACCATATAGTCAACAGGTGGGCGAAGGGAAAATTTATTATTTATTAGAATAAGGAGAGTAAGAATGAAGATCTATGTGGGAAATTTGTCGTATGAGGTGACTGAAGATGATTTAAAGCTGGCTTTCAAAGATTTTGGGCAGGTTGAAACCGTCACCCTTATTAAAGACAAATATAGTGGTCAATCAAAAGGATTTGGATTCGTGGAGTTTGCTTCTAAAGCAGAAGGGCAAGCTGCGATCGACGGCCTCAACGGCAAAGAGTTAAAAGGAAGAACTCTTAATGTGAATGAGGCTCGCCCTCGCCCTGAAGGTGGTTCGGGTGGATATGGTGGTGGTCGCAAAGGAGGAGGAGGCGGCGGCGGCGGGGGTGGTAGAGGAGGATATGGCGGCGGCGGCAGAGGAGGACGCGGGGGATACCGATAAAGACACGGTGACCTGTAACTTTAAGCGCCAACGACATAAAATCTTGACTAATCTTGTGTCAGTTTATCTGACATCGGCGTTAGGTTGTAATCTAAAAAGAAGACCCATTGCATGGGTCTTCTTTTTTTGCTCTTAATATTGCACTGCCCTTATTTTCTTCTCTCCGCTTAGCGGTCATTAAAGAAGTATCCCGCAGGGAAAGGGAAATGCGTTTTCGCTCAACGTTAACCTCAAGCACGGTCGCCATCACCTTCTGGTGGACCTTTACCACTTCGTTGGGATTTTTTACGAAACGGTTTGCCAGCTCGCTGATGTGTATGAGGCCGTCCTGATGCACACCGATATCCACAAAAGCGCCAAAAGCCGTGATGTTGGTGACAATGCCCGGAAGTTTCATGCCGGGCTTTACATCCTCAATTTCTTCAACTCCTTCGGTAAAGGCAAAAGCCTCAAAAATCTCCCGGGGGTCGCGGCCAGGTTTAGCCAGTTCGCTCAGAATATCAGTGAGAGTGGGCAGGCCCACTTTTTCGGTTATGTACGTGTTCATGTCAATGCGCTTGCGCAACCCCTCATTTTTCATCATGTCGTTTAACGAGCATCCGAGGTCTCGCGCCATTGCTTCGACGATTGGGTAGCTTTCCGGATGAACAGCGCTTGCGTCGAGCGGGTTTTCGGCCTCATGGATTCTTAAGAATCCGGCTGCTTGCTCGAACGCCTTTGGACCCAAACGGGGAACTTTTTTCAATTTCTCCCGCGCGTCAAACGGACCGTGTTCGTTACGGTATGCCACGATCGCTTTGGCGAGCTGCGGCCCCAACCCGGAAACATACGTGAGGAGTTGTTTGCTGGCAGTATTAACCTCAACGCCTACCGCATTAACACAGCTCATCACCACATCATCGAGGCTCCGTTTCAATGCGTTCTGATCAACATCATGCTGGTACTGCCCGACTCCGATTGACTTGGGATCGATCTTTACCAATTCGGCAAGGGGGTCCATGAGGCGCCGTCCAATGGAAACCGAACCGCGCACGGTAACATCGTAATCAGGAAATTCCTCCCGGGCCACTTCAGAGGCAGAATATATGGATGCTCCGCTCTCATTGACGATGATCACCGGAATTTTCTTGAGCGGATCGAGCCCTTTCACAAAAGCCTCGGTTTCCCTCCCACCGGTTCCGTTTCCCACCGCGATCGCCTCCACCTTAAAACGCTGGCAGAGCGCGATCAGAGTCTCTGCTGCTTTGGCTTTCGCGTGCTCGGATTGATGGAGAAAAATCGTATCCGTATGCAGAAGCTTTCCCTGCTGGTCGAGGCAGACCACTTTGCAGCCAGTCCGAATACCGGGATCAATAGCAAGCACATTTTTCTGGCCCAGGGGCGAAGTCAGAAGGAGCTGGCGAAGGTTTTCGACAAATACCCGGATCGCTTCTTCATCCGCCCGCTTTTTAGTGACCATCCGGATTTCTGTTTCCATCGAGGGATAAAGGAGGCGAGAAAAACTATCGTCAAGCGCCTGTTTCACCTGTTCAGAGGCTTGAGTAGTTCCTTTAATGAAAAACGGCTCCAGGAGCGCAAGCGCTTCCTGCTTCGGCGGCACTACGCGAAGCGTCAGAAACCCTTCATTCTCCCCCCGTCTCATCGCGAGTATCCGGTGAGAGGGAGCCGCATTCACCGGTTCTTCCCAGTCAAAGTAATCCTGGTATTTGATTCCTTCCTGTTCTTTTCCTGAGATGATCTTTGTCCTGAACAAGGCCTTTTGGAGAAAAAACTCTCTCATCGCGGCTCGTGCGGCAGCATCTTCACTGATCAACTCAGCGATAATGTCCCGAGCACCGGCAAGCGCTTCCTCAGCGGAATTGACTTCTTTTTCCTGGTTGATAAATGCGTGAGATTCTTTGAGCGGATCCTGGTTGATTGGATCGATGCCATCCTGCGCAAAAATTCGCTGCGCCAGAGGTTCGAGCCCTTTCTGCCGGGCGATCGTAGCCCGCGTTCTGCGTTTGGGACGAAAGGGAAGGTAAATATCCTCCAGCACGGCCATGGTTTGAACGGCAACGAGTTTATCTTTTAGCTCATCAGTCAAAAGTTCTCGCTCTTCGAGGGAGCGCAAAATAGCTTCTCTGCGGCTGTCCAGTTCGCCGAGCTGCGCAAGCCGATCCCGGATTGCGGTAATCGCTACTTCGTCCAGAGAGTTGGTGGCTTCTTTTCGATAACGGGCAATAAAAGGGATGGTTGCTCCTTCTTCAAGAAGCAGGGCTGTTGCCTTTACCTGTTGTGGTGTAAAGCTGAGTTCTGTTGAAATTCGTTCGATATGCCTTTCGTTCATTGTTTTATCGCCAGGTTTAATGCGTACGCCTTGCTATCAAAATCATTATTGTCTGAAGGCGTGGTCGCAGGAAAATTTTGTCTCATAGGTTGTTTAAAAACTCAATGAAAAACATCGTCAACGAAAAAAGACTTTTTGCGAAACAAAGAGATTTTTTGTGGAAAAGTTCGGATCGCTGGTCAGATGAACGCCGAGGCGTCTTAGCCCTGCTTCATCTCCGGGCGTGGGAATATGAGTTATATGGACCTCACAGTCCCTAAGGTCTTTCAATGTTTCGATGGCCAGTTGAGCCGCGGGATTACCCATTGCGCTGATACTGAGGGCAATGAGCGCCTCCTCGAGATCCAGGCTCACGGTTTTTTCTTGCAGGATTTCCATTTTCAGTTTCTGCAATGACTCGGTGATGTAGTCAGGCAACAGGGGCAGTTTATCGGGAATGCCTGCCAAATGTTTGATGGCATGGATAATCAGACTGGTGGCCGCGTGCATGAGTGCGGAATTATTCCCGGTGATGACAGTGCCGTCCTTCAACTCAATGGCCGCTCCGCAAAAAATTCCTTCATTGCCCTTGTGTTCCTCCTGCCCCGCTTGGGCCGCATCGCGAGCCGGAACGACAACCCTGCGGTGTTCCGGCTCAAGGTTTAATTCCTTGATAAAAAGCTCTACGCGTTGCACGGTCTCTTTGTCCGCGAAACCCATTGCGTACTCACACCGGTAGCGAAAATATCTCCGGATGATTTCCTGCATGGCAGCTTCCTTGGTGCCTTCATCATCACTCATGGCAAACCCCGCCCGATTTACTCCCATATCGGTGGGTGATTTATAAAAAGACTCACCCCCGGTTATTTTTTCCAGTATCCTTTTTAAAACCGGGAAGACTTCCACGTCCCGGTTATAATTAACCGCAACCTTTCCGTACGCTTCTAAATGAAACGGGTCAATGAGATTAAAATCTTTGATATCCGCCGTGGCCGCTTCATAGGCCACATTCACCGGATGTTTGAGCGGTATATTCCAGATAGGGAAGGTCTCAAACTTGGCATATCCAGATTTTTTTTCTTGTCGATAGTCATGATAGAGTTGAGACAGACAGGTGGCCAGCTTACCACTGCCTGGACCAGGGCCGGTCACGATGACTAACGGTTTTTCAGTTTTAATATAGCCGTTTGCTCCATAGCCTTCATCGCTGACGATCACGTCAACGTCAGTGGGATAGCCTTTGGTAAAACTGTGGGTATAGACTTGTATTCCCCGTCGTTCTAATTTATTTTTAAACAGGGTGGCTGAGGGTTGGTTTTCAAAACGGGTGATATTCACACCCAGTACATTGATTCCCCAGCTTCTTAAGTCATCAATAAGTTTCAGGGCATCCGAATCGTAGGTGATACCAAAATCAGCCCGTATCTTTTTTCTTTCGATATCCCCGGCAAAAATGCAAAGCAAGATATCGGCTTTGTCTTTTAATTCCGAAAGAAGCCTCATTTTGATGTTTGGGTCATAGCCGGGCAAAACTCTGGCAGCGTGGTAATCGTATAAAAGTTTTCCACCGAACTCGAGGTACAGCTTGTTGTCAAACATTTTCACTCGTTTAAGAATTTCCGAGGTTTGTTCTTCCAAGTACGTCTCATTGTCAAAACAGGTCTTTCGGATCATCGAGCTTCCTCCATGAAATTACTACGCTAAAATCTTTGGTGAGATCGTGCGTGCGTTGAACATTCCGGTGTCGAGCCAAAAAATGGATTTCCTCCTTTGCTTCGCTCTCTTTTCCCGGTTTGTCAAGTATAATAATGTATTATGAAACAATTGGGTAGAAAAAAATGAAGAACCTACCAAAAGTCTTAAATTTCCCTCATGCCTTTAGTGCCGCCTGGATAACCAGTCAAAAATCAATCACTTTGTTATTGACTTTTTCATCGCTTAGGATTAAAAATATAAAAAATTATCAACCCCCAAAAAAGATAATCGCACTACAAAAAAGGGGTGTCTAATGGAAGGGGCTTCCATGACTGATGAGAATAAAACAGGCCGGATTGCCAGACAAAAAGGTGATAGGCCTTTTTTTGTTTAAAATCCCCTCTGACTCCCCTTTAAAAAAGGGGAGAATTTTTTCTTCATCCCCCTTTTTTTTTAAAGGGGGATTGAGGAGGTTTGTTTATGCGATTTTACCTAATATATATTTTTGACAAACTTTGGCCTACTTTTTTCGCTGTAATAGTGGCCCAATGGGTGACCCAAAAATTTATTGAGATGAGAAAACCCAAATTGGAGATGGTGCCAGAGGGGATTCAGCCTGGCAGTTGGAAACTCTTTAATGCTGGTGGTGTTTTGTCAGAATCATCGTACCATACGTGGAGAATCAAAGTGCAACACATTAAAATCCCATGGTATCTATCATGGTTAATAAAGAACAGGGAATCAGCACTTCAATGTAAGGCAGACTTGATCTTTTATACTTCTAAAGATCAGGCACTATTCACAATGCAAGGACGTTGGGCAAACACTCCGGAGATTTCACTCATTTCTCCATTAAAGCAGCAAGAAAAAATAATTTATCCCGATACAATCAGTGTTGGATATAATTCATCTGAACCATTGGATTGTATTGTGAAATTTGATGATGAAAAAGTGGCTTATGGCTGGAATAATGAAGCTTATACAACAAATGGCAGTAATCATAGATATAAACTTGATATAGGAACACATAGGGTCACTGTGAGATTGTCAGGCCAGAATTTTCAACAGGTCACCACGAAATTTTATATTGTTCTTGCCGGAGATTGGCAAGGGACTTCACTTACTCTTACCGAAGATTGACTGTCAGCTTACGTATCGCACAGCAGACTAACCAGTCGGTCGAGAACGACGCGCATAATTGGCGCGTCTCACCCCCAGGTGTAGAGATGGGGACGTCCAGGTTTAAGGGGTTGAAGAAAACTAAAAAATAATAAATTATATGAAAATTCATTTAGTACAAACGACTGGTTGGATATTGGAAACAATAAGCAATGAACTAATAATATTAAAAGCTGCTGACATAAAGCTCACGCGTTCTCATACTACAGATTTTATGGCGGACATTAATTACTATATTAATTGGAAACACTGGAAGTCGATAGATTCAAACTTAAAAAAATCAAATTTTGATATAGTATATTTTACTCATTTTGAAAAAGATGACACCATAGAAATTTTAAACGCGGCAGATTTGATTATCGCCCAGAGTAATCATGGTTTAACGTGCTTATTAGATAAAAAAATTCCAGAACGCAAAATAAAAGTTATCTCCGGTATGGGTCCCAAGCCACATGTCACGTTTAAAAAAATAAAATTAGGGATTTCCGGCAGACCGTATGAGTATACCAACAGAAAGAGACAGGACTTATTAATTAAACTCTCAACGGATTTAAACAACCGGATATTTCAATTTGTTTTTTCAAATCATCACTGGGATGCGGTAGTAAAAGATATGCAAAAAAATAACGCCGATTGTATTGTTTCACGCAATAAATTTTGGGAAATAATTGATTATTGGCTTTCTACTTCTGAAATTGAGGGCGGGCCAATGGATGTTATTAATGCTTTTTATGCGGGAATACCAGTCATTTCCCGGTCCATAGGTTATTTTGATGACATGAAAACAAAAGAAGATTTTGTTTTTAATGAATACGCTGATCTTATCTATTACTTGAAACAAATAGAAAATAAAAAAATCGAAAAATTATCTAAAACATCAGACCATACCTGGGATAATTTTAGAGATTGGCATGCTCGTTTATTTAAAGAAATAGATAAGTACGGTTATCACGGTTCCAGCAAACGGACCACGAGAAGGACGATAGCGGAGTTAATAAGCACGCTGGTGGCCATGATTGCAGAGAAATGTCACCGAAAGAGAAAACTTTAGATTGAAATCAAAACAAAATGAAAGTTTTGTACGATATCGCGGTACTCGCCAGAGGGCACTATGATATTCTTCATAGAACGGGAATTTATAGGGTGGTTGAAAACATTGCTTTAGGACTCGCTCAGTCAGAAGAATGTGACTTAAATCTCTGTGCAAGTTTGTCTCTGGAAAATGTGAATCAAGCGATAGACTATTTACAAGAAAATCAAAAATTGGGACACATCCCCTTTATTTCTTTGGGAATTGAAAAATATTTTTATAAAAAGCTCACGAGCAACGTTAATAGGATTCTTGATAAACCCAAAACTGCATTTGAATTCAGTACACTCAGAAAAGCATTCAAAGCACTCCGGGCATCTCTGTATTACGCGCGGAGACGTGCTGACAAAAGAATTCAAAGATTAGAGACAAAAACATTATCTACAGTAGATTTATACCATTCTCCCTTTCATCCTTTTCCTGAGCGTTTACACTTAGCAAAGTCCATTAAAAAAATTGTAACCATCCATGATTTAATTCCAATTATTTATCCAAAGTTTTTTGAATTTGACTATGCTTCTTCGGTTGAGAAAGTGATAAATAGTTTAGCGCCAGATGACTGGATTATCTGTGTGTCTCATTCTACTAAGAATGATCTCTGTAATTATCGAAATAGTATCGACCCTTCCCGTATCTTTGTTATTCACTTAGCTGCATCAGAAATTTTTTATCCTTGCCATAATTCAGAAGAAATTTTCTCCATAAAGAAAAAAATTAAGATCCCTGATGTTCCGTACATCTTGAGTCTCAATACTATAGAGCCCCGGAAAAATATCGCTCACACGATTCGGTGCTTTGCGAGGATAGTGGAGCAGGAAAAAATTAAAGATTTATGCCTTGTTATCGTCGGCCGTAAGGGCTGGGGTTACGAGGATATCTGTGATGAACTATCGAACTTTTCTTCTTTGAGAGAGCGCATTATTATTACGGGATATGTTGCTAATGAAGATTTAGCCGCTTTATACAGCGGTGCGGTCGCATTTGTTTTTCCATCATTATATGAAGGGTTTGGTCTTCCGCCTTTAGAAGCGATGCAGTGCGGTGTTCCCGTCATTACGTCAAATACATCTTCTCTTCCTGAAGTTGTCGGTGATGCCGGGATTATGCTTTCTCCTGCAGATGCTGATGCGCTGTGCCAAAGTATGCTCGAAATTTACCGCAAACCATCTTTGCAGAAAACCATGTCTATGAAAGCAATCGAGCAAGCAAAAAAATTTAGTTGGCAAAAATGCACTCAAGAAACGATTCAAGCGTACAAAACGGCATTAAGCTCTTAATGGATTTTCTTTGCCGCCTGCCGCAAAACGGACGCGTAGGCGTCTGTCATTTCCTCAAAAGTTTTTAGTTTTGAAAAACAGTGCAAAGAACTTCGCCCCAATTGCTTGCGAAGAGTTTCATCTTTAACCAAAGATTCAATCTTTCCGGCAATATCTTCAACATTTCCATTCGCATAAAAAATAGCATTCTCCCCTTCAACGCACTGTTCCGTCACGCCATGAACAGGTGTTGCGATAATCGGCAGTCCAAAAGCCATCGCCTCCAGTATAACTCGAGGGAAGCTCTCCTCTCTGGAGCAAAGAACAAATATGTCCGTTGCTTCGTAAAATTTTTGCATTGATTCCGTGGACGGGAAAAAACGGATTCTTTCGCGAAGATCAGGAGAAAACGCTCGGCATCTTCGTTTAAGGTTTTTCGCGTATACATTCCGATCCTCTCCAACCAAAAATACCTGAACGCGTTCCAAGACGGCCAGCGGCAAAAGCGCCATCGCCTCAACCAAATCCCTCTGAGCTTTTCTTACGCTTATTGTCCCCACGCAAAGAATGACAACTGTGTCATCCTTTACCTCCAAAGAGTCCCTGGCTCTTTCTCTTTCAGAAGCTTTACCCCTTTCGGGGAAATGGGTAAGATCGATCCCATTCTGAATGACAGCAAAATTGCCGTATCGATCAAACCTATCCCAAATTTTACGCGAAGCATAGGACACAAAAACTACCCGATAAGGCAAACAGATCGCAGTTATGGCGCGCTGCGCGACCGGATCCGGAAGATAACCAAAAAAACTATCCCACGACGCTCCCTCGCGGGGGTTCCAAACTGAAGGGATCCCCGCTTCCTTTGCGGCAAGAATCGCAAGAAAGCTTCGAAGAGTATTGGCGAAAACCACATCAGGGCGCTTTTGCCGGATCACCTTTGCCAAAGCATTCACCGCCACATCCAACCGGCTCACTGTTGAAAGTCTATCCGAAGCCCAGGAAAAAAAACCAAAATTCCCGCTGCTTCATACCTCCTGCGAAGCGGGCCATCCGTAAACGATATCACCTCCGGAACAGCAACACCTCTTTGTCGCAGCGCCACAATCATCTCACAAAGACTGATCGGTGCTCCTTCCAGGTTTAAATCATGAGAAAAAAACAGAACCCGAAGATCTGAACCCCCAAAAGAAACACCCTCACGAGAAGCATCATCAGCACGCGACCGCCCATCCGGTTCCGGCATAGACGGCGCAGGAACCAGCCCCCGAAGTCCCACAAGGCGCCTTAAGTGATGCCACAAAGCGGAGAAATTACGGTCACGCACTATTCGCCAAAAGCGCTCAGCATTTTTTAAAAGAGACATCTAACGTAGACCCCTTTGTCTGTTCATAAAGGCCACCTTCTGAGCGCACGTAAATTTTTCGAAACCATTTTTTGTTTTATAATGATCCTTCCTGTCTTACCGCAGAACATTGGGTGACATAAGCTCGAGTTATTCGATCGGCCAAATGATTTATTGTAAATTCGGAAAGGATCCGCTCTCGTCCGGCATTGCCCATCTGTTGCCGCAAAACCGGATCAATTAATAGCCGCTCCAGACTTCGCGCCATGCCAATAATATCGCCCACATCATGAAGAAAACCATGTACACCATCGTGAATAAGATCCGGCACGCCTCCCACACGAGTCGCCACCACCGGCACACCCGCCACCATCGCCTCCATGATCACATTAGGCATCCCCTCATAAGCGGATGTTAGAAGTAAAACATCCGAAACGCGTAAAATTTCAAAAACATCTTTTCGCTGACCGAGTAAAAACATGGCCGCATCCGCTTCTCTCTTCCCCGAAGATCCGGCCAAACCTGCCACTGCCATACGTTCGTGCAGGTCATTTTTTAAAGGTCCTGTTCCGATATGAGCAAGAGACGCCGAAGGGAGATTCTTACGCAAAGCAAGAAGAATATTCGGAAGATCAAGCGGTCGTTTTTGGGGCAAAAGCCGCCCGATGGACACCACAAGAGGCGTCTCGAGAGCAATGCCAATTGTCTTCCGCAAAGTCGGGCCACATTGTTCAACGGATGAGCAAAACAACGCCGGGTCAACACCATTCGGGATCACGTCAACTTTTCCCGAAGGTAATCCCAGCCATTGCGTGTAATCTAATGCTCCGGAAAAAGAATTGTTCTCAACTCTGATATGAGAAAAGAGAAGTAAAAACTTATAAAGTTGAGGCATCCAATCTCTAAAAAATTCGAAATGTGTCGGGTTAACGTTACGCCACGAAAAACGTATCCGAGGCGACCCACTTAAAAGTGCCGCGAAACCACCGTAGCAACAGCCCCAATCTAAATAACAATGCACTATATCAACCGGTTGGCGGAGAAGGTCTATCGTCAAAGCAATTGCGTCAACGCGGAGTTCCGCCGGCAAATGTTTGATGAGCGAGATATCGACCCTCTGCTGTTGCATGAATTTAATATCAGCAAGGCCTGGCATCTGCAGCACGGAGATATCAATGCCACCCGCCTTAAGGTAAGGGAGGTAATGCCCATTCTCCCCATCAAGGCGGAAAACGCGCACTCGCACCTTATGCCCGCGTTTTTTAAGTTCACAGGCTAATGTCGCCACTTGCCGTTCCGTCCCTCCCGCGGACATATTGGCAGTGACCAAGCATACTGATGGCTTTCCTTGCTGACCAGAAGATGAAACAGACTTCAAAGGAAGAAAACGACCCTCATCGGGCCATTGGGTATCAAAGGGGAGATAGATATCCATTCCGCAGACAATGAACAAGCGCATCTTGCTGGTGTATCGACGCAAACGAAACATAACACTATTTTGGATAAACGATCTAAGCCCATTCCTGCGAATGCCGCAAACAGCCCGCCTTCCCAATGCCAATCCCGGGATCCGGTTTAACATTCCTGAAAATAGAACCAAGAGCCGAAACAATTTTTGGTTTTGCCGAAGCCCCTTGCTTTTTTGTGGTCCCCTATAAAGTTTTAATTGTTCCAACGAGTTCACCTAATCGCCAGTGACCTGCTTATACAATATAACCCTAATTTTTGATATGCTATTATGCCCTATTATTATAGGTTTTCAAACGTGTTTCCTGGACTGCACCCCGGAGATTAGACAATTCCGGTTAGGCAGTCGGAGAAGGGTTTTGGTTGTTGAGAAACAGTTCTTCAAATTCCACAGGCGGTCTGTATCCGAGAGAGGAAGGCAGACAATCGCTTTAAAGGAAAACTCCTAACGAATCGGATAGGGCCGGGGGCGTTGTTGAAGAATAATACCTTGCTAACTTTGCCACGCTCCTTAAAATTTTTCAAAAGGAATGTTCGGAAATTTTACCATGATGTATTGAGAAAATGATCGTATGAAACAATTGTTTTTGCAATTGCTCATTGCTGGTGAGAATATCGTCTGTTGAATATTCCGTTTGAGATGATCGACCGATAAATATTCACCATCATCAGATAAGATGAATCCTTTAGTGCTGGGCCGCTGATTGCCCACGATAGGATCATGCCTGCATACTACGAAGATTCAATATTCCAGGGGTTGGACACGTTTGTTGAGAGAATCAATTCCACGCCCTCTTCTTTGGCCTTTTGTATCAGGTTCAGACCAGCCCACTGGTGTAAGGATATCACGATATTTGAATTTTCATAATCGATGGTCACCGCATCGGTGGAAACAATCACCTCGGTGCTCCGTTGACTGCTTTTTACTTTCTGACCGTCTCTGGTTGTCCATGTGAGATCTTCGCGGGTGCCGAATTCCGACCCCGGCGGCAGGCTGATGGACAAAACAAGCCTGAGTTCGTACATCACGTAACGATTTTGTTTAAGTTCTCCCGGATCTTCGTTGAAAAGCTGGGTAATTTCGTCTTGCGACTTTTCCGCCAGAGTTTTTAGCCATACCGGGTTATTACAGTCTATCAGGCTGTTCAGGAAAGATGAAATTTTTTCGGAGGTTTTTTCGGAAGGATTTGTTATCTCCGTGAAACCAGCGAATTTTGTGATGTGAACATCTTGATTTGCGCTGATCAGATGCCATTGGGTGCTGTCCTTCGGTTTCCGTTCCCATAAATTAAAAGAAGAAGAGGCGAAAGAGACATGCTGGACTTGTATCTGTACCCCAGCATTCTGCCAGGTATTTTTTATCACTTTATACGTGGCATCTAAGGACGGAGAAGGTAAAAAAATGGCTTCATGCATTATCGGAAAACAGCAGAAAAGGGTAAAGGACTTGGTTTCACCAGGAAGTATTTTCATTGGTGATGGAGCATTATTGTGAGAAGGGGAGGCAGGTTGTTCATCTGTCTGTATTTTTTTTAGAGTCTGTGTTGGTGTTACAGGCTTTTCCGTGGGTGGTTTTCCTTTGATCCATGGGTAAATAATGAGGGCAACAATTAAAAGCAAACCGATCAGGATGGGTTTAGGAAAAAAGTTTAACGCGGAGAAAAAACGGTCAAAGACGCTTAGTTCCTCCTCCGCAGGGTCGCTGTTCGCAACCACTGGCGCAACGGTCTCTGGAGAGTCTTGTTCTGCTTTTACATATTTGGCGACAATAACTCCACAGGCAGGACATTCCCCCTGTCCCTGATGAGCGGTAAGGAGGGGATCATTCGGTTGGCGAGCTTGGTAGCCACATTTAGGACACGTTTTTTTTGTTTCTGTTGATTGCGGCGGGGTCGGGACTGCAACGGGTGGCGCATTTATTTTTGCATCCTCGAGTTCCAATCGGCATTCCACGCCGGCATCCGTCATAATTTTTTGAATCTTCTGTGCGGTAACATAGTCCGCATGTTGCTTTACAACAATGGGGATCCTTGACAGTATGAAATCTATCTTGTCTGGGGATAGCCGAAAAGAATCAGCGATCGCTTCTCTAATGGCCTGAATGTCTTTGCCAGGTGCTATTTGCCGGAGAATGACTTTGTAAGTGGGTTCCATATAAGGTATCCTGTTCCCCTTTCTTGCGTATCCTGATAGTGAGACTTGTCTCTTGTTTCTATCTGTTCAGGTTGGTTATAAAACTGGTTTTTTGATATAAAACAAATTTAGTATAACTATCCGGAAAGTTCAACGATTTCTTTCCCCGTGAGGAGGACTTTTAAAACTTATGTCCCACCTTGCCGCGCGACACCACTGTATCAAAAAGTTTGCGTGGCCGTGATTTCGGCTCCTCATCCGACACGCCGATGGTCAACATGCAAAGGAGATACATTTTCTCCGGAATTCCCAGAGCAGTTTTTATTTCCTCGTAAAGTTTTTTCTGCGCTTGAGTTATTTCATTAGCAAAAGCGCCGACAATACACATGCCGAGTCCTTGGTTGACAGCCTCGATTGCCATAAAGGCGTACGCAATGCCCAGTTGTTCAAATGTTCGGCTGAGGATTATTGCCGGTCCATTCTCGGCAACGCAAAAAATCGGATCCTTAAGAAACACGTTGTCAATAACTTCTTCGGGGACGTTTATTACGCCACTCTGAACAAGCTCCATAAGGGCTTCACGGTTTTTTGGTTTGTCCCACGCAGAAAGGTCACCACAGACACCAATGACCACTGGCGCGTGTTTTACTTGCTTTTGACCGGAGGCAAGGCGGCTCAATTTTTCTTTTATGTCCGCGTCTTCGATAACAATAAAATGCCAGGGCTGAACGTTTTCCCAAGAAGGTGCCCGGCGTCCGGCTTCTAATATCTTACGTAATGTCTCGTTGGGGATGGATTGACTTTTGTATTTACGAATGCTTCGCCACTTATGAATTGCATCAGTTACTTCCATGGGTTATTCCCCTTTTTTTGAAACGTTAGTCATGAGCCAAAGGCTTTTTAGCTTCGATCAGACAGTCCATCATCTGACTTGACCGAATCATTTTGACTTCCATAAATCCCGCTTGCTCCAGGGGGTTTTTAATTTCCAGGAACGTATACGTATCACCCCCCGGAGTGTTTACCAGCATATTGAGAGCGAAAAGAGCTCCTTCGGGCGGATGGGTGCGGGATTCATCCATAACAAAATCACGGATGAGCAGTCTGCCTCCCGGAAGAAGTGCCTGAAAAATTTTACGGTAAAGAGCACGGTTTTGTTCAGGACTGTTTTGATGAATAATGGCAGAAAGGAGGGCCAAATCGCAGCCCTGGGGAAGTTCATCGTGATAAAAATCGCCTGCCACAAGCTCAACCCGTTTAGCCAGCCCTTCGGCGTTCATCCTTTCTTCAGCCGTGGGAATGACATTTTTAAGGTCAAAGATCACTCCCGTGAGCATTGGGTTTTTTTTGAGAAAAGCGATACTATACGTCCCTGAACCACCGCCAATGTCGAGGAAACGGTTAAAGGGTTTCAGGTCATACGCATCGGCAATTTCCTGAGAAAGCTTGCGGCCAACCACGTGCATGGCACCAATAAAAGCTCTCTGATCTTTCTTTGTTTTTTTCAAGAGGGGTTTTGGTTTCAGATGAGGGCCGTTTTTTACAATTTCGGTGAGATGACTCCAACTGTCCCAAAGATTGTTCAAATGAAGAATAAAGGGAAGGATTGTGTCCGGATGACGAGCGGCAAGCGGTGCGCTTTGGTCGGGCAGGAGATAGTAAGTATCGTGCTTTTTTATCAAACCAAAAGTAACCAGAGTATCCAGGAGGCGTGTTAAAGCGTGGACGTTCAGCTTGAGTTTGCCGGCAAGCTCCTTGGCTGAAGATGATTTTTCGTGGAGATGGGTAAAAAGATTGAGTTCCGCCGCAGTGAGTATCACCCGGCTTTCCATGAAAGTTCTGACTTTAGCGATAACATCACCTGTTTCCATCACGTTCCTTCCTTTTGAGCGAGATAGGGTTTAATGGCCTCAAAAAAACGCGTTGCCATAATCGTATAACCTGCTTCGTTCGGGTGGATAGGGTCACTCATCAGGTCAGAATCGGTGATAAGACCGTTATAAATATTGGGGATGAGAATAGCTCCCTGCTTTTTACATACCTCCTCATATGCATCGCCAAAGCCCCTGCCATAGAAAGGGATATCAATGCCCCCAACCACTACCAAGGCCCCCTGATCCTGAATTGACTGAATAATTTTTTTTAGATTGGCAAACGTCTCATCCTTAGAAACCCGGTTTTTAAGATCATTGCCTCCCAACGTAACCAAGACGATTTGAGGTGATCTGGATAAAACGTCCTTTTGGAGTCGGGAAAGCGCAGAAGCAGTAGTATCGCCAGGAACACCAGCATTGATGATCGGCTTGGAAAGTATCCGGGAAAGCTGTGAGGGATAGTCCATGCCTTCTTTTGCTCCGGTTCCAAAGGTAAGACTATCGCCGAAACAAATGATATTTTTACCAAGGGGATGAATGTTTTTGATTGTGGGGGTGGAAAAAAAAAGACGGTAGCCTAAAAAAACCACAAAGGCTAATAAAAGAAAGATACCTATTTTTTTCATATATTGATAACCGAGAGGATCGAATCAATTAAAATCGTTTATTTAACCAGCATAACCGGGCACTGAGATAAGATTCCTACTTTATGACTGATCGTTCCCCAATCTTTGGTTGGTTCTTTAGGATTGACTTTGTGAGAATTCATAATAATAAGGTCAATTTTATTTTTGCCGGCAAAACTTAATATCTCCACCACCCTATTGCCAAAAGTAATTTTACCTTCAATGGGCAACTTGTTTTTTTTGTAAGGGGTAATCATTTTATCAATATATTTTTTTGCCCGTTCTTCCAGATTGCGATAGAAATCTTCGAATTCAGAAAAAGAAGTATAGGCAATGGTTTCGACCACGTGCATGAGATGAACCTTACTTTTATCGTGTAAGGCAATTTTAACCGCGATATCCAAGGCCTGTTTGTTTTTTTTTGTCAAATCAATTGGAACCAAAATATTTTTAAACATACGTCCTCCTTTGTTCAGTTGCGATTATCAAAACCGTAAAATCTTATAATCTCAATAACTTCTATTTATGGCCGTGCTTAGCTCTAAAACTCTTTTAAAAATTTCTATTGACTCCCAGATAAGATATAAGGTGAAAATTACCACTACAATAGTTAAAAGCACTTTCCAGTTCTTACTAAAATGAGGGCTTTTACAAAGCAGTGGCAGCGCAAAGGGCCCAATTATTACGAATAAGAGAACAAGTACAGGAACTGGGCGATAATACCATTTAATCTTTTCTTCTTGAGGCATGGTAATGTTCTCTCTCAACAAGGCTTTTTCTCAGGGTTAGTAAAATTTTGGGTAAAGTTCGGTTCCCCCTTATTGAGGTTTCCGGGGGATTACCATAGGCCTTATTTAATTATTATAATCAATTTTTAGCAAAAAATAAAATCTAAGTTGACGGCTTCGTAAAAAGTCCATCTGTGGCGTTGCGCTACATCCTCCGTCATTGTGGCGTACAGGTAAAGTACGCCTCATTCCGTCGGATTAACGCGCCTTGCATCTGA
>LQYC01004643.1_pt1 | contig 18239 bp, 19 predicted proteins | sample 661771 | NCBI WGS metagenome assembly LQYC01 (sample SAMN03483023, study PRJNA281117) | bioreactor metagenome | isolation source: benzene-degrading methanogenic enrichment culture from a contaminated... | place: USA: oil refinery in Oklahoma | collected 2011-05
CCTAAACAAAAAATTAATACCCATCGTGACGTGGTGGGGATTCTAACTGAATTTTTTTTCATGCTATTTTATATTCGCTTGATTTGGGAATAGATGAGTCATTCCTTCTTATGTTCGAGTTTTTTTGCCCCTGCCATATCTTCTAATTTCTTTTCTGGTTCAGCGATAGATTTTTGAAGCCCCTTATGGCTCTTCCTAAGGCGGACCCCAATTCAAGTAATTTATTTTCCAAAAAATAATGAGGTCGATGATTATAAGTAGAATCATTAAAAAATGGGGAAACGATCCGCCCTGCTGGTCTTTACTATCACGGTTTTTGATCCATTCTTTTTTTATCGCAAAAAAAAGAATGGATCAAAAACCTATCGTAGCATGAATATGAGCGTCCTTACGGGGATGGCTTTATCATCCATTTCGTCGCCACTCAAGATACGCCCATCAGGCAGGCGGTAAAAAGTCGATGGGTACTTCCACTTCTTGCCTGCAATCCGTGAGGCGGACCGCTCCTTTTGAACATAGCCACCGTAAACATACCCTAATAGGATCCGGGTCCCCTTGGGCGGGGAATTGAGCAGCCTCCGCAAAGAAGCGGTGCGATTTAATTCGGCTCCGGTACGGATAAGCCCGTCAGGAAAGAAATAGATCGTTGTTGCGGCGGCGTAGAGATCGCCTGCCAGGTCGTGCGCGGCGCTTCCATCTTTGCCGATTTCCAGAAATCCTTCGAATTCCTGCTCCCGTTCCTGTACCCCATCCATGAAAAGAACCCGCGTACCCTCTGGAATGCTTCCCCATTCCCGGATTTCGTTTCCCCGTAATCTTTTCCCATCAGGATACACGTAAACTGTTCCCGGGGCGTCGTATTTCTCGCGGGCAATGCGCCAGGCATTGACCCCTTTGGAGATCACCATGGAATCTCCTGAGGGCTCCCCGGATAACATCTGTCGACCCGTAGCGTCGGCCGCCGATGCCATCAAAACCGCTGGAGACTGGTAAAGAAAGCTGTGTAGCTCCGGATCGGCTACCACGAGCCGGCCAGTCTCCACATCAGAATCCCTGACCGTGAGGGGGGAAAGCCCCAGGCGTTTCCTCACATCCGGGTGTGCGAAAATCATACCGCACCGTTTACGGCCACGGTGCATTTTTGAATGAAATGGGTTGGGAAGTCCATAAGCTACCATAGAATGGGTAAGAACATTGTTATCCCTGATGCGGTAAAGGTTTTTTAACTGCCGCAACAGCTCACGAAGCGAAGTATACTGGGCCCCAGTGATGTCACGGTCGTGATAACCCACCACTTCGATGCCGAGGGAGAAATTGTCAAGAGTGCTTCGTCCTTCCCACATGCTTCTTCCTGTGTGGGTTGCTATTTTTTTGCGGTCGATGATTCGGTAAATCTCTCCCGATGGGGTAACGAAATAATGAGCCTCCCCGTAACGTTGGATCTTGCGAAGCGATCCCTCAAGTTCACCCTCAGTAGTGTGCAGAATAATGTAACAGGTTTCAGGGCGGATTGGTCGTTTATGATTGAGAGGGCTGTAGCGATCACTAATTTTAGGAGCTTTGGCCGCCGCGTCTCCAAAATCGGTAGCAAGCCAAATCATCATAAACAGCATTGCAAAAGCGAGCCTGCATAATCTCATTATCGGAAAAACCTCTATCCTATATTTCCTCTTTATCTTAGCGCCAATAAGGGTTGCGAAGATGCTCCTTAATTTTTTCTTTTTTTTGGTTGGTGTTTAATTTTTTTAACCCCCTCAGGCAAACAAAAAGGCCGATACCTCGCCTTGAGATAGCGGCCCGACTATCGATTCAGTTCATCTCCAGAACGATTGAGATGTTCTGGACCCAAAAAAGCGCTATTGAGTTTTAAAGTTTATTTATTTATTTCCCTACTATTTGTCAATAATTTTTTGAGGGAAATTTTCAAATTTCCCAGTTCAATAAGAAATTAAACGGTTAGGACAATACCACTTGGGAGTGAATGGTGTTCAGTTTTGCTATTGATATAAGATGGTTATACAGAAGATGCAGTTGGAATATTAAAGGGGAGAGATAAAGGATTTTTGCCCCCAAAGCCATACGAAAATCGCACATAATCAGTTCTTTTTTAAAGGTGTCGTGGATCATGATTAAAAAAGAATAAGGGGCTTGGAAAAAATACTTGACAAAGGTATGGAAAAAATGTATTTAAAACCCTAAAAATAAAATAATTATACAATTAAGTTGGGTCCAGAACAGAAAACAGATTCTGGAGGCATAAAAGAAGGATAGTCGGGCCACTACCTTAAAGTAAAGTAGCGGCTTTTTTGCCTTTAAGGGGGTTAAAAAAATAAACGCATTGATTTTATTTAATTTCTTTTTACAAACTTAATAATACTTTCTTGGGTTCAGAACAGAGAACGTGCTCTGAAGGTAAAAAAGAAGGATAGCCGGGCTGCTACCTCAATTTATGTTTAACAAAAAATAAAGGAGTATTAAGAAATGACGAAGAAATGCATTAAAGGTTTTATCCTCCCAGTTTTATTGGTTTTGGTAGTGGCGTTATGCGGTGCTTGCGCTGCGAAAGGAAAAGGAGTGCCAGTGCCGGCTGAAAGGGTAACACCTGCCCCAACCGGTGAAGAACAAACACCTTCTCCAGATATAATTGACTCAGAATTAGAGGCCTTAAAAAAAGAAGCACAAGCAGAAGGTGCTCTTATGCCGATTTACTTTGACTATGATAAATCAAGCCTAACGCCAGACGCTAAGATAAACCTCGACAAGACCGCGGCCTGGCTTAGTAAAAAAACCACGGTTAATATCCGAATTGAGGGTAACTGTGATGAACGCGGAACTAATGAATACAATATGGCCTTAGGCGAGCGTCGCGCTAACAGTGCTAAAGAATATTTGGTTAAATTAGGAGTCTCAGCTAATCGACTCGAAACCATTAGCTGGGGCGAAGAGAAACCTTTAGAACCCGGCCAGAGTGAAGCAGCATGGGCGAAAAATCGGCGGGATGACTTTTATCCGACAAGCAAATAACTGTGCTATAAAAAATAGTTTTTTAATATTAACCACAAATTAATAGGAGGTACCAAGAAATGAAAAAACTTTTGATTGTCCTTGTCCTTGCGTTTGCCTTTGTATGCTTGACCTTAAGCGGGTACAAGGGAAAAGCAGTAGCAGAAGAGCCCGCAACTCCTCCTGCTGAAGAAGCAACTGTTGCACCTGAGGCTGTTGCACCTGAGGCTGCTGCACCTGAGGCTGCTGCACCTGAGGCTGCTGCACAAGAGTAACAAGGCACTACCACTAAGGAAAAAAAGGAGGTATAGCGAAATGAGAAAATTTCTGATTTGCCTTTTTTTAGTATTAACCTGTGTTTGTTTGACCCTAAGTGCGTGCAAGAAAAAAGCTGAAGAGGCACCACCTCTTCCAACCGAAGAAGTAGCTCCGGCTCCTGAAGAGGCTGCACCTGCGGAATAAAAAGGCACTATCACTAAATTAAAAAAGAGAGGTGAATTTCACCTCTCTTTTTTTAAACAAATAAGTCTTTTATTAGAATTTAAATGGCTTGCCCGCCATAAAAAGGAAAATATTTTTGAAAATAAGAAATCCGCTCGACCCAAGAGGAGGAGCTGAGATGAGTTATTAACCTATACCTTAATCCAGCGATAAGGTATAGATGAGATAAATTTTACCGTTTTAGACTTATTCAACCCTAAGAACAGAACCTTAATCCAGCGATAAGAGCTGATTTAGGCTATATTTAATTAAATTGCTGTTGATTTGACTTTAAATTGAAGGATATTAGACCAATTATCTTGCTTAAAAGGGAGGCAAAATAATGGATGAAAGAGATATTTACAGAGCTAAGGAAGCAATGCATTCTGCAATGAGTCAAGCCCCCATGAGGCTGGCAGTAATTATTGGAGCAATTCTGGTGGTTTTCCTGTTTTTACATCCATGGGTTCAGGTTGGAGCAGGCGAACGAGGAGTTGTCCTTAATTTTGGCGCTGTTCAGGAGACTGTGCTTGGAGAGGGGCTGCATTTCAGGATACCTGTAATGCAGAGGGTTGCGCTGATGGATGTCAAGGTTCAGAAATCACAGACAGATGCCGCGGCCGCCTCATCCGACCTTCAGGATGTAAGCTCTACTATTGCGATTAACTTTCATATAATTCCAAATACTGCAAATATTGTCTATCAGACCATCGGAACAGAGTTTAAAGAGCGAATCATAGACCCTGCAGTGCAGGAGGTGGTAAAGGCTGTTACCGCCAGGTATACCGCCGAAGAGCTTATCACCAAGAGGCCGGCGGTAAGCGATGCAATGAAATTAAATCTTGCTGAAAGGCTCCTGACGCACAATATAGCGGTTGATGCGTTTTCTATCGTCGGATTCAGCTTTTCCAAGATATTTATGGAAGCCATTGAGTCAAAGCAGACAGCGGAACAACTTGCACTAAAAGCAAGAAGGGACCTGGAGAGGATAAAAATAGAGGCCGAACAGAGGATTACCGCAGCCAAGGCAGAGGCTGAGTCCCTGCGGCTGCAGAAAGAAAATATTTCACTAGATCTTATAGAGCTTAGAAAGATAGAGGCCAATCTCAAGGCTATCGATAAATGGAACGGGATACTCCCGCAGGTTACCGGCGGTGGAGCAATACCGTTTATAGGCGTCGGTGAGATACAGAAAAGATAGGCATAAATCGGGACACCTGCGCCCTTTTTATTAAAGAGGTAAGGTGATTTTCATATCAAAAAAAAATAAAATTCGTTTAATCATTAAGAATAGGGGGGCATCAAGACTTGAACGCTCCCCCTTTTTTTTCTTTATTAGGTTAGATATCAAATCACTAACGGTGGGTACCATTTAAGTTCACAAGGTATAAATCTTCCCGGTAAGCAGTCTAACATGGTTTATTAATCGGAAGAATATTGCTAAACGTGAGGAGATTTTGTGGCCACAAGACAGACAGTTCCCCGGAAACGGACCTTTTATGATGACTATCCTGATTATACCCGCCCCAGCCTGGAACTCTCTCCAGAACAGCGGAGCCGTATTTTTGGACGACTGAAGTTTCTCTACGGGAAACAGACGGCTGAAACATGGATGCCTGAGTTTGAGCGGATACTCAGGGTCCATCACGCCCATAAGCCAGTGGAGATGATCGAAAAGGAAAAAGACTACGATCCTTGTGAACGGTTCTCCGAAGAGCACATAATCCTCATCACTTACGGAGACAACGTGAAAGGCGTCGGGCCGACATCGTTGTCATCTCTGCACCATTTTGTAAACACCTATACTCAGGGAATGATCAACACCCTGCATATCTTGCCCTTTTTTCCCTATTCATCGGACCGAGGGTTCGCGGTGGTCGATTTCCGGCGCGTTGACACGAAGCTGGGCTCCTGGGACGACATCCGGGAGAAGAAGCGCCGGTACGACTTGATGTTCGATGCAGTCATGAATCACTGTTCTTCACGCAGCGAGATGTTTCAGGAGTTTCTCAATGGAAATCCCTTCTACAAGGATTTTTTCATAGCGTACGACTCCCCTGACAAGCTTACAGAAGAACAGCGCCGCAAGATCTTCCGTCCCCGAACCTCCGATATCCTGACCCGGTTTGAGACGATCCATGGATTGAAGTTCGTCTGGACCACGTTTTCTGAGGACCAGATCGATCTGAACTTCCGGAACCCGGCAGTCCTTTCCCAGGTTGTCGAGAGCATTCTCTTCTATATCCGACGCGGTGCCGACATGCTGCGTCTTGACGCGGTCACGTACCTCTGGGATGAACCCGGCACTGAATCCATTCACCTGAAACAGACCCACGAAATCATAAAACTCCTGCGGGATGTGGTAGATCTTGTTGCCTCCGGAGTTGCATTACTCACAGAAACAAATGTCCCTCACCGTGATAATATTTTTTATTTCGGCGATGGATATGATGAGGCCCACATGGTTTATAACTTTGCCCTTCCGCCCCTGGTCCTGCATGCGTTTTATCGGGAAAGCTCAGATACCCTTTCACGGTGGGCACAAGGTTTGACAAAACCGTCAGATCAAAATGTATTCCTCAATATTCTCGATACCCATGACGGAATCGGTCTAATGGGGGTCAAAGGTCTTCTCCCGGAGGATGATATCCGGTTCATTGTCGAAACAGCTATAAAAAGGGGAGCTCTTATCTCCTACAAGATGGCACCTGACCGGACAGAGGAACCCTATGAAATTAACTCAACCTGGTGGAGCGCCATAAATCCGGAGTCGGACGAAGAAAGCCTTGACCTTCAGGTGCGACGTTATCGCGCATCACGGAGCATCGCGCTGGTGCTTCAGGGGGTCCCGGGCATTTACATTCACGGAGCGCTTGGCTCTACGAACGATTATCGTGCTTTTGAAACTTCGGGGATCAAACGGGATGTGAACCGCGGTGTCGTCGATGCCCGTGATGTGGAGGAAAACCTGCGGGATTCAAGCTCAAAGCTTTCTCTTCTGTTCCGTTCCGGCATTGGCCAAATCCGTGCCCGTATTCAGGAGCGGGCTTTTCATCCACGGGGGAGTCAGCTTATACTGATGCTTTCACCCAAGGTGTTCGCCGTTCTTCGGGTTTCACCTGAGAGCGATCAGCGAATCCTTGCCGTGACCGGCATTACGGAAAAGACCGTTGAGGTTCAGATTCCCCTGAAATATCTTGAGGTGGATCAGGTACAGTGGAGGGATTTACTTAGCGGTCGGGAATGGACAGCCGAAAGAGAAATTCTTTGCCTGACTATCGAGCCCTATGGCGTTGTCTGGCTTAAGCCTTCCGGTACGGCAAGTGAGTAATTGAGATTGGCTTTTTGGCGGATTCCCATCATCAGGTGCTGCTCATTTCCTCGAGCGGTTACATGATAAAACGCTCCTTCATAGTCTATCCTTAATTATTGTGTCATTCTTTGGGTGCATTGTCTAATCCTACTGCTTCTGCAATCCTCTGCGAAAAATCAGGCAGCGCGGCATTAATCCTTACCCATGCCGACAACATGGGGACTCCTACCGGATCTTTTTTAAACTCATTTATTCCCTTCTTGAGAGTTCCCACGAATGCCTCGATGGCTTCGATTTCTTCATGTCGATCATACTTCAAGCCGTTTATCATCGCTAACCCATTGTATTTTTCAATAGCAAACCAAGCCTCCTGCATATAGGTGGTGAGCACGGTTCGAAAGAAAGCATCGCTCATTTCAATTCCGTCTTGACTGAGAACGCGGAATAGCGTTTTTGCTATGTCGGTAGCCATTTTTAATAATCCGGATTCTGTATTGTTTTTTGTTCTTATTTCCTGATGTTTATGCTCATAGGTTTCGATGATTTCGACCTGCGCTACTCTATTAACGGAAGTTTTTGTATAAACTTCACTAAGCATCGAAACCTCCAAACCCCAGGTTGGGGATATACGTATCCCGCGGGCTAAAATTGCCAAAAATGCAAACTCCCCGGCTAAGGCGTATCGGAAACTATCCAGGTATTCCAAAAACGGGTTAAATCCAACAATTCTTTTCAAGGATCTGATTAATGGAGTATAAAACAGCCGGGTAACTCTTCCATAAAGCTTTTCTGTTACCCGGGCATAATAGCCTTTGCTGAATTCGAAGTCTAATGCGGGGTGAACAATTGGGTAAAAAAGCTTAGCTACAATTTCTCTCTTGTAGTTTACAATATCACAGTCATGCAACCCAATCGCATAGACTTCCGGGTCTGCGAGGATATACCCTAAGGACATCCATACCGATCTTCCTTTACCCGGTATGTCTATTAAAATACCCGCCTTTTTCAGTTCTTTATATAAAACTTGCATTCTCGGGCCATCATGCCATATGACCGTTGTATCTCCAGGAAGTCGTGAGATGAGTCCCTTAACTTGTTCAAATTGAACTTTGTTTGCCCGATCAAGAGAAAGCACTATTTTGTAAAGGTAGTTGATGTTTTTGAGTTCTTCCAAAATTTTCGGCATGGCGGGACCTTCAAATTCAGAATAGAGCGCTGGCAATAAAAGAACCATCTTGTTGTTTTTCCCAAATTCTTTCAACTCATGTTCAATGTCTTCCAAGGGTCTTTTAATAAGGGTTTGAAAGGTGGCGATGGAACCATTTTGAAAAAAATCAGCCATAGTATTTCCTCCTTGTTTGTTTCTTCATTATCATGATATACTATTAACCGTTTTTTTTAGTCAAAAGATGAGTTAACGGTATAGTAACACAAAAAAAATAAACTATGAAAAAAAGTTTAAAAAAAGATTGTCAAATTATTTTTAAAGCTGGGGTAAAGGCCGTTGACCCTTATAAAGCAGTCAAGCACTATTTAAAAGTTGAAGGTGATTTCCTCCATCTCCCTAATCATACCTTTAACCTATCTGCTTTTAAAAATATCTATGTTATCGGAGCCGGGAAAGCCAGCGCTTATTTGGCTTTAGCATTAGAAGAAATTTTGGGAGAACGGTTAAAGAGAGGCCTTATTATTGTTAAGTATGGTCATGGAGCTCATTTAAAAAAAGTAAAACTTATAGAAGCAGGGCATCCGATTCCCGACGAAAACGGGCTTTGCGGTGCTCGCGCCTTGGTAGCGCTCGCTCAAGGATTTGCCAAAGAGGATCTTGTTTTTTGTGTTATCTCGGGAGGTGGTTCCGCGCTTCTTCCTTTGCCGGTTGCGGGGATAAGTCTAAAAGGAAAACAGGGCACTACTAAAGCGCTCTTGCGTTGCGGAGCCCCTATTCATGAAATTAATAGTATAAGAAAACACCTTTCCCAAATCAAAGGAGGCGGTTTGGCAAGGGCCGTATATCCGGCTACCCTTGTTTCTTTGATCATTTCTGATGTCATTGGAAACGACCTTGAGATAATTGCATCGGGACCTACGGTTGCGGACACCAGTACTTTTCTCGAATGCAAAAAGATATTTGAGCGATACCATCTTATCTCAAATATTCCTCGTGCAGTTCGAAATCACATCCTTAAAGGGGCGAGAGGAAAAGTACAGGAAACTCTAAAACCCGGAAACGTTATTTTAAAAAAAACCATAAATTTGATCCTTGGAAGTAATATCCAATGCTTAGAAGCCGCCGAGAAAAAAGCAAAAACTTTAGGCTATAATACCTTGCTTCTTTCCTCCTTTGTAGAAGGAGAAGCAAGAGAGGCGGCAAAAATGCAGGCAGCAATCTTAAAGGAAGTAATAAACTCAGGTCGGCCAATTCCCCGCCCCGCGTGTATTATTTCCGGGGGTGAAACAACCGTAACGATTCGTGGTATGGGCAAAGGAGGGAGGAACCAGGAGTTTACCCTTGCCTGCGGCATTGAAATAGCGGGACGGGAAGGAGCTGCTGTCTTAAGCGCCGGCACCGATGGAACCGACGGCCCGACTGAAGCGGCTGGTGCATATGCTGATTGGAAAATGGTGGGACGGGCAAAAAAATTAGGCCTTGACCCTTACCATTACCTTGATAATAATGACTCCTTCCATTTTTTTAAACAGCTCAATGACCTCATCATCACCGGGCCGACCAAAACCAATGTTATGGATATGATCGTGCTTCTGGCAACGTAGTGTAGTAGTAGGGGCGACCGGTCGGTCGCCCCTACACTCTCATCGATGTCGATTCCTCGTCGCCGCCTCGGTCTGCTTTTGAATGCAACTTGGTATAAGGCCACGTCCAAGGCCGCCCGGTCAACTCCCGTTTGCTCCCCTGAAATTATTTTTTCAATCATTATTACACTCTGAGGTTTTAAATTTCTTCCCTCAAATTAGAGAATATCAACTACTACTCTTTTCCCCAGCACAGAAGCTGCTTTCCCGATTGACTGCAAAGTAACCGAGGTATTTGTCGGATCAAGAAGCCGATCGAGTGAACTGCGGCTTGTATGCATTTTTTTGGCAAGGGCTACTTTGGAAATGTGCTTTTCTTTAATAATTTTTTTAAGCTTGAATGCCAGTGCTTTTTTAGTAGCTGCCACCACTACTTCATCGTAAATACCTTCCTCTTTGAGAAAATCATCAAAGGAAGAACCTATATGTTTTCCCTTGAGTTCAATATCTTCATTCTTTGTCATGTTACTTTCCTTTCTTTATTATCTGGAACCTTTTCCGGGCTACTTCCAATTCAGTTGCGGGAGTCTTCTGTGTCTTTTTAATAAATCCGTGCAGAAGGACTATCTTGTCAGGAGCTTTTGTCACAAAAACTCTTGCAATTCTGTTTTTTAATTTTGTTCTGATCTCCCAAATGCCCGCCTCCATCTTTTTAACAATCGGTTCACCTAACGGCCAGCCGATCTGTGTTACTTTAATATCTTCGCCAATGAGTTTTTTCTCCTCTTTTGGCAGACTCCTTAACCATTCCCGAACCGGTTCATTTCCGGTGTCTGTTTTGAAAAAAACTCTATATCAAGAGGCCTTTTTGTCATAATATTAGCGTACCTTTTTTGGAACATATTGTCAAGAAAAAAATGTTGTTGATTTTTAATTTTGGACAAGAGTGAATTAACTTCGTTGAATTCGATGGGTCTTAACTACCCGTTCAATACCGGATAGGTCAGGTATGATTTCAGGGAGAGAAAATTTTTTGGTCTCGGAAATGATCTCCGAAACTTCTTGATATTGACCTTTTCCAACTTCTAAGAGCAGATAGCCGCCACGCTTAAGGTAGTGATGAGCTTCTCGAATAATCTTTCGATATAATTCTAACCCATCCGGTCCCCCATCAAAAGCGATATAAGGTTCGTAGTCGCGGATTCCCGGTGGTAATAGAGGAATTTCAGCGGTTGGAATATACGGTGGATTGGAAACAATGAGGTCGAAGATTTTTTTTCCTTCTTTTAATGGTTCGTAAAGGTTTCCGTTAATAAACTGTATTGATCTCACCCCATTAAAAGAAGCATTTTCTTTGGCTACCAAAAGCGCCTCGAAAGAAATATCAATAGTAATAATTGATGCCTGAGGACGTTCAGTCGCCAAGGCAATTGAGATTGCCCCGCTTCCGGTCCCGATGTCTACAATGGAAGGGGATGAACCGGGAGAGAAAATTTTGAGAGTCTCTTCTATGAGGGTCTCAGTTTCCGGTCGCGGAATCATAACCGCCGGATTAACTTTAAACGATAAAGACCAGAACTCTTTTCTCCCAATAATATATGAAACCGGTTCTCCGTTAATGCGGCGAGATAGCAAGTATTGTAGGGTTTCTTTCTCTTGTTCGGAAATCGTGTTTGGAAGCGAAAGGTATAAGCCCTTGCGATCAGTCTTAAGAACCTGGGCCAGTAAAACTTCCGCATCCAATCGGGAAGTTGGCATTTGGTGATGAGATAATGATTCGCTTGCTTGAGTTAGGAGGGAGGAAACGGCAAGAGGATTGAGAAGTCTCTGATTAATTTTTTACCCCTCCCATCTTCAAGGCCTCACTTTGGAAATAAGCTTGGAGTGGGTTGATGATTTCGCCTAAGTTTCCCTCTAAAATAAAATCGAGTTTATAAAGGGTAAGGCCAACGCGATGGTCAGTAACCCGACTCTGGGGAAAATTATACGTACGGATCCGCTCGCTCCGATCTCCTGAACCAACCTGGTTTTTTCTGGTCTGTGACATTTCATTTTTTTGTTCAGTAATCGCCAGATCTAAAAGGCGCGCCCGGAGTACTTTCAAAGCTTTTGCTTTGTTTTTGTGTTGAGATTTTTCATCTTGACAGGTTACCACCAAGCCGGTCGGAATGTGAGTTGCCCGAACAGCGGAATCAGTGGTGTTGACGCTTTGCCCTCCGGGACCAGAAGAACGGAACACATCGATTCTCAAGGCATTAGGATCAATCTGAATATCCACCTCCTCAGCTTCCGGGAGAACAGCCACGGTAACCGCTGAGGTATGAATGCGTCCTTGTGATTCAGTGGCAGGGACCCGCTGGACTCGGTGGACTCCGCTTTCATATTTTAAATGACTATAAACCTTCTGTCCCTCAATGAGCGCGATTACTTCCTTAAATCCTCCCAATCCCGTAGCATTAGAGCTCATTATTTCTACTCGCCAGCCTTTTGACTCAGCAAAACGGCAGTACATCCGAAAAAGGACAGAAGCAAAAAGCGCCGCTTCCTCTCCACCCGTGCCGGCACGGATTTCTAAGATGATATTTTTCTTATCAAGAGGATCTTTCGGTAATAGAAGAGTCTTAAGCGAGGACTCCAGTTCCTGCCGTTTCTCTCTTAAGGTATAAATTTCGGCTTTGGCGAGTTCCTGAATCTCCTTATCTTCATCCTGTAATAAATTTTGATTTTCTTCTATTTCCTGTTCGATTTTTTTATATTCCCGGTAGGTTTCAATAAGTGTGGTAAGTTCGGCATACTCCTGGGAGAGCTTTCGGTAATCTTCTTTATTGTCTAAAGTCTTTGGATCGCTTAACCGCTGAGCCAGGGCATTGTAATGGTTTTCAACTGATTCCAGTTTTTGAAACATCATTATTCCACATTACGCATTTGAGCAGGCGTATTTTGGGTTTTGCCCCAAAATCCTGTTATTCCTCTTCACTCTTTTTTTTTGCGGTTGAAGGAGGGGTTGCCTTTTTGCCGTACTTTCGTTGAAATTTTTCCACGCGGCCAGCCGCATCAATAAACTTCTGCTGACCAGTGAAAAAGCTATGACAGGCGGAACAGACTTCAACCTTGATGTCCTTAAGCGTGGAGCGGGTTTTGATAACATTCCCACACGCACAGGTTACCGTGGTATCAAAATATTCTGGATGGATATCCTTTTTCATTTTTTGCCTCCATTCATGAGTATCTTTGTAATTCGCTTTTTTCTGACGAAGGATATTATAGTTAAAATATTATTGTATTATTGCTGAGACTCGATCCTTGTTTTTTTGGTAGTGAAGCACGGTGCATGAGGATGCACAGCACAACGACTCCACGGTTACTGATTCATCGAGCCTAAAAAGTCGGGATTTGATTTTGTTTCGCTCATTTTTTCTAACAAGAACTCCATCGCATCGATCGGACTTAAAGGCTGCAATACTTTGCGCAAAACCCAGATTCGGTTGAGGTCTTTCTTGTCTAATAAAAGCTCTTCTTTTCTGGTTCCAGAGCGGTTAATGTCTATGGCGGGGAAGATTCTCCGGTCGCTTAATTTTCGATCCAAATAGATCTCCATATTCCCTGTTCCTTTGAATTCTTCAAAAATGACTTCGTCCATCCTGCTGCCGGTGTCTATTAAAGCAGTTGCAATAACGGTGAGACTGCCTCCTTCTTCGATGTTGCGCGCAGCTCCGAAAAACCGTTTTGGCCGGTGAAGAGCATTGGAATCCACGCCACCCGAAAGGACTTTTCCACTGGGAGGAACCACGGTATTATAAGCACGAGCAAGGCGGGTGATGCTGTCCAGAAGAATAACCACATCTCTCCCGCATTCTACCAGTCGCTTGGCCTTTTCCAAAACCATCTCAGCTACCTGAATATGGCGGGTGGCAGGCTCGTCAAAAGTTGAGCTGACAACTTCTCCTTTGACCGTTCGTTCCATGTCGGTTACTTCTTCAGGTCTTTCATCAATCAAGAGCACAATAAGGATAACCTCTTTATGATTCACTGCGATACTGTTGGCAATTTGCTGCAAAATCACCGTTTTCCCGGCTCGCGGAGGTGAGACGATCAAGCCCCGCTGTCCCATTCCGATCGGAGTCAGGAGATCCATAACTCGGGTGGTGTATTCTTCCGCTTCAGTCTCGAGTTTTATCCTCTCGTCCGGATAAAGGGGGGTTAAGTTATCAAAGAGAATTTTTTCTCGTGAACCTTCTGGGTCTTCATAATTTGTTGCCTCAACTTTTAACAGTGCAAAATAGCGCTCAGAATCTTTTGGGGGGCGAATTTGACCAGCGATGGTATCTCCGGTGCGGAGATTAAACCTGCGAATTTGGGAGGGAGAAACATAAATATCGTCAGGCCCGGGGAGGTAGCTATAGTCAGGCGCTCGAAGGAAGCCAAAGCCATCAGGAAGGATTTCCAAAACGCCTTCTCCATAAATTGATCCATTTTTTTCTATTTCCGTCTGGAGAAGGGAAAAGATAAGTTCCTGCTTTCGCATTCCGCTTACCCCTTCGAGACCAAGGTGTTTTGCCATTGTTGTCAATTCGCTGATTTTTTTTGATTTTAATTCTTTAAGATTCATTTTTTAAAAACCTTTTCTTTTGAAAGTTATAATAAAGGACTTTGTTTGCCCTGCATTTTTCAAAGGTTTGTTTAGTTATTTGTTGGGACAAAAGAAGATATACTATCCATTCAAAAAAACTCTTCGAGATTCTGATTGATTTTAAAAAGGATGGTCTATTTTTTTGTGAGATAAAAAACTTTGGCTTGGGTTCTTCTTTTTTAGCCTTGGTCTCATACAAGGGAGAATAAAGCTATGCTCCTTATTGCAAAAAAAAAATTAAGGAATTTTTAAATCTCCTTTTTCGAAATCCAAATTATCTTTGGATCACCCAAAAGGTAGGGCTTTTTATTTGAAAACATTATATCAGAGATTATATTCTTTGGCGGGTTAACCTCAGTGTTTTTAATCTATAACTATAACAACAATCTTTTGTCAAGAAAAATTTACAAAATGTCATTTGCAAATTAAAAGTGCACTTTTTCGATTTTTGGATTATGTGAGTTGTACATAGAGGGGAGAGAGCAGAGAGATTTTAGCCCAGCATTATCTTGGATGGAGTCCTGCCAAAGCGGGAAAAGACAAAATCTCGGCACTCTGTAAATAACTCCCTGCCGTTCGAATTGCCTCACATTAAATGTTACCAAAGGAGGTGAATAAAAAGGATCGTTGACTCATAAATAGATGTTACCGAACATTAACTTTCCAGGGAGGGATAATTATGAGTCCACGGTTCAAAAAAAGAGTATCGGGAGACAGTTCATTTACGGTATAAAAATGGCCCTCGTCATAAAAAAACCGCCATCCTGGAGGAATTCTGCGGTCAATATATTGAAGGGGGCCACTCTGATGAAAATAAAAGCTTGACAAAGTATTTTTGTAGCTATATTATAGCTTTAATCATAAACATTAGGGATTCGAAAAAATTTTAACTTATAGTGTTTTCAGTACGTTTAAAATGCCGGACGAAAATAAAAAAACTGAAGATAAAAATTTGGTTTTGAGGGAATATCACGGAAATGTTAAGTTTGAGGTTTATGGTGAAGAGATGATTGAGAAGGAGGTCAAGTACAGTGGTAACAGCGGCAGAGTTTACCTCCCCCCGGATTGGGTTGGGCGAATAGTGAAAATAATCAGAATTAATTAATCGCCTATAAGTTGATGAAAGGATTGACCATGAATGCTCTGCTGATAAGAAAATTAAAAAAAGGAGATGCGGAAGATGTGAGCAGGATTTTTGCCGCCATTACCAAAACCAAAACCAGCATTGATTATATGCAAGTAATTGAAGAACAGGCAAAAAAGGAAGAAGACGTCAGTTTTGTGGCTGAATTAGAAGGTAAGGTAGTGGGATTTATGATGACCGATATCATTTCCGGGGGTTATGGACTTCTCAATAGAAGTGCATGGATCGTACTATTCGGGGTTGATCCTGAATTCATGGGTCAGGGAATCGGAAAACAACTTGCCCAGGAAATATCCAAGGTTTGTGTTGAAAAAGGGATCAAAAGCATCTACACCTCAGTGAGGTGGGATGCTACTGACCTTTTATCCTTTTTTAAGACACTCGGTTTTGATCGAAGTAACTTTATAAATCTGGAGAGGAGCCTTAATGAGTAAGGATCGCTTTTTTTTTACAGATGAAATGAGTTTAAAATAATTTTTTAAAGGAGGTTTAACCATGGGAACGATACCAAACAAAATCGAAACTTGGCAGATGGTGCAACCCTGGACCAAAGAAGGAGAGAAGGTAATCCCAGGGAAAATAGAACGCAAAACTATTGATATGCCTCCTTTAAATCCCGGGGAGGTGCTCGTGGAGATTGCTGGTTGTGGGGTTTGCCACACTGATTTAGGGTATTTTTACGATTTTGTCCCTACGTTGCAAAAACCTCCCCTTACGCTGGGTCATGAAATCAGCGGGAGGGTCATCGCGGGAAAAGAAAACATGATCGGGAAAGAGGTCATTATTCCTGCAGTGATGCCTTGTAATAATTGCCCCATTTGTGCGGCGGGGCGAAATAATCGATGTCTTAACCAGAAAATGCCGGGAAACAGCCTCGGCATATACGGGGGATTTTCCAGCCACATTGTGGTTCCTGCTGATGACTTGTGTGCGGTAAGCAATCGGGGAAGTATGCCTTTGGAGCATTTAGCGGTGGTGGCTGATGCCATTTCAACCCCCTACCAGGCTGCCGTGAGAGCTGACCTCCAGAAAGGAGATCTATGTTTGGTGATTGGAACTGGTGGTGGGATAGGATGTTATATGACACAAATGTGCAAAGCATTTGGGGCCAGGGCAGTTGTGGGTATAGACATTGTGGAGGAAAAACTTCAAAGGGCCCTTAAGTTCGGAGCCACCCAGGTGATTAATTCAAAGGGGAAAAGTGTCAAGGACGTGAGGGAGGATTTTAGGACACTCTGTAAAACTCATCAATATCCTTCCAACTATGGGTGGAAGATTTTTGAATGTACGGGAACCCGGGCCGGGCAAGAAATTGGTTTGGAACTTCTCTCTTTCATTGGAAAGCTGATTGTCGTCGGCTATGGCACGGCAAAGACTGAATATATGGTCTCCCGACTTATGGCTTTTGATGCAGAAATGATTGGAACCTGGAGCTGTCTGCCCAAGTATTACCCCAAAGCATTAGAAATGGTTTTGAATAAAACCATTGAAATGGAATCATTTGTGGAAGTGAAACCCATGAGCATGATCAACAAGGTTTTTGAGGAAATTCATCGAGCAGGTTCCCCTGATAAACGAATTGTTTTGGTTCCTGATTTTTAAAAATAATTACTTATTCCAACTGGTTGCTATATATTGCTATATATATCAAAGAGTTTGGAAATTTTTAGGTGCAATCCTAATTACCAAATACCTTACAAAAAGTTCTTGCAAGTGATTTTTATGCATGATAGATGATAAAAATTAATCAAGAAGTTTATGGAGGTTCCCTTCCCTTAAGGAGGTGATAGTTATGTAAGTTTGAAGGGAAATAATTTTTAAGCTAAAAAGTTCTTTTTAAAATCGTATGTACTTGAGATTCCCATTTTGTTTTTCCAAATGTGGCAATGTCAAGTTAAAAAAATGAAAAAAATCAAAAGGAGGTAAAAATGCCGCAAGCAGTAGTTCCAACAATGAGATTCGAGGATTTATTCGTCGGCTGGGAAGCGCCCCCATCATATTGGGCAGTTACCGAAACAGAACTTAAGATGTTTGCCTCTGCTATCGGATGTGATGACCCTGTTTATTTGGATGATAAGGCTGCAAAAGAGGCAGGGTTCCCCTCAATAGTTGCCCATCCTGGTTTTGTAAACGTCTGGCACTTTGAGCCGGCATTATTGAGGTCACTCAACAACAATCCTGTGTTCCCAACCATGCATAACAGAACAACCCTTGAGCTTTATGCCCCTATCTTTGGTGGAGACATGATCACCTGCAGGATAAAGGTCAAAGACCTGACTATATCATCGAAGGGAAAGAAATTCGCCGCATGGAACATTGAACTCTATAATGGAAAAGGGGAGCTTGTTGCCCGTAAGATACATAGTTCACAGTGGCTGAGTGATTGGCCTAACACAAAACCAGGCCCTCGTCCCTTGTATTAAAAACTTAAAGGAGGTAAAAATGGGAAAACCGTTGACTTTTGATGAAATAAAGGTTGGGGATGCAATGACCCCTTTTACAAGAAAGTATATGCAGGAGAATGTAAATATTGTAATGGCAATCGTAGGCTCTGTTCCAAACTGGCATGTGGATCCATCTCAGGCATCGGCTGTATCGGACTGGAAGATGAAACCCGACCATACTGCATTACCAGGGGTAATGACAGAGATGGGTGTTTCAGAGTTTGTGATAAACTGGCTCGGTAATCACAAATCCTGGTTTTATGGAGGGAAGATGGATGTAAGACTCATAGCCCCGGTTCAGATACATGTGCAAGGCGGGGGCGATGTGAATTATACAGGCAAAGTAACTGAAAAGAAGGTCGAGGGTAATAAAAAGATTGTTGTATGTCAGGTTAAAGGAGAACAAGAGGGAATCCAGGTAATGGATGGAACTGCCCAGGTAGCGCTTTAAATATCAGCGCCTTGAGGGGGGGG
>LQYC01004503.1_pt1 | contig 18092 bp, 18 predicted proteins | sample 661771 | NCBI WGS metagenome assembly LQYC01 (sample SAMN03483023, study PRJNA281117) | bioreactor metagenome | isolation source: benzene-degrading methanogenic enrichment culture from a contaminated... | place: USA: oil refinery in Oklahoma | collected 2011-05
GGCAAAGTGGGCGACAGATTCTATTTTGTGCCCTATACCATGAAGATACCGAGGGATAAGATGGATATCACATTCCTGGCGAACACCGAATATTTTCACGAAAAGGTAAAGCCGCAGTACGCAATGGCATATGATATAAACCATAATGCTTACATGCCAAAATTCACCTGCAGGTTCTGGCTGGGTGATCACTGGAGACCTGAGATAGGGTATATGTATATCACCGGTCATAAGGACCGAAGTCACGCCTGGTTCAGGAACTGTGATAATGTTTGGGTAAAAGCGCAATACCAATGGTAAAACTTTAAAAGAGAGGTAACTTATGATGAAAAAGCATATTATTTTAATGGCGATGACGGTGGCGGTGGTTTCCCTGGTTTTTGCGAACTATGGCATTGCCGAGCCGCTTGAGGGGGCTGCCAAGCACCGTCCTGCATATTACACATCTCCTTCTGCAGCCAAAGCTCTGAAGGTTTCCGATGCAGATAGAGCCAAGGGGGTAGCGGATAGTTTTTTGATTGTCAAAGGCTTGAAAAGACCTGCCCCCGATTTCCAGGCGGATTTTCCCAAAAGAGTCAAATTTAATGATAAATTTTTTCAAGACTGGAAGAAGATGATTGGTTATGATGCCCCGAGCCTCATTGCCTTAAACGATCCTGCCCCGGAGATTAAATCGGGGACCGTGATAACACCTATGAATTACAGAGATTTCCCAAATTTGCATAAGATACTGCCCGAATCACAGATGTGGCGGTTTACATCCAAGGGCTATCCGCAGCTAAAAAAGATAGAAGTGGAATCGACAACGCCTATCTATTTCCATACGAAGATAGTGGAAGAATCCTATAAAAACGATGGTAAGATTTCGGTTGATCCCAATACCCGTCAGCTGTTGGGTAGTTATCATATAGGCTTGCCTTTTTTGAACCCGAAGACAGGATTGGAGCACGAGTGGAACGCTATTATGGCGAAGATCCATTTTCAAGACGAGTTCTCCTTCCAGACAATAAACTATTTCAACTATGATTCAAAGGGCAATCCTGAGAGAACGATCCGCTGTAATCTGTACTGGGCCCGTTTTCTGGGAAGATCGCATTCAAAGTTCGACGCGGATTACTATTATGAAGGGGCCGAACAAGAGAAGAAGGACGCAGTGTTGGAAAAGGGCTCCATGGTTGTCGTTCATCCTGCTGACATTAAAGGTTTTGCCTTTGTGCGCACCAGATACATGGACCCTGAACGTCCCGACTACTTTATAGCATACATACCGGGCATGAGGAGGGTGAGAGTATTATCCGGCACAGATGCGCAGGACCCGATATTTGGAACGGAGCTGCAATGGGATACATGGGCGACGGACTGGCAGAAGGTATCCGGCACCATCTACCCCAATGATTATAATATCCTTGGCGAGGGTGTGCTTCTCTATCCGAGCTATATGCCCGCTCCCTCTGTGAGGGTGGAAGGCAACGTGATGTACACAAGATGGCAGAAGAGACCGGTAACGGTTTTAGAATATGTCTCCAAAGATCCGAGATACTATTATGGATATCGCATAAAATATATTGATATGGAAACTAAGAGGGAAGCGCTTATGGAGTACTATGATACAAAAGGGAACTTATGGAGGACTTGGACAGGGTTCCGGTACCATTATCCTGATACTGCGGTTACCTGTTGGGAGGGTTGCGACATCCCAGATTACATTAACAGACATCATACCATCCTGAAAATGGAGAGCCGGCCCAATGACCCCACGATGACTCCGGCTTATTTTGACCTGAGGTTCTTGTCAAGACAGGCAAGATAGCCATTTTTTTGGGAGAGATCATTTTGTGAAGAGAGAGGTTTTCACCTCTCTCTTCACTACATGCATTTTAAAGCCGGAGATTGGTGAGATGGGAATGGAAAATAAAATTGATGAACTCCTAAAAAGTCTTGAAGTGGGCTAAATTCGGCGGCTTTGGGAAAAGCTCCGCAGGCCTTCGGTGGGGCAGTCTTCGGCAAGGAGGAGGCGTGCGTGGTTTGACTGACAGGCGGCTCACAGTTCGCCATGATGGGCAAGAGCTTGCGCTGTGAAGCCCGGCGAAGGGAAGGATGAAGCGGGCCCTGTCTGCGTGCGATACGCATATGCAGGCAACATAGCATCCGGACTTTTTACGAAGCCGTCAAATTATAAAAAAGAGAAGAGTATTATGGGGGTCTTTGCATAACGTCCTATTTGTCATTGTGAGCAACTGACCCAGATGCTCCGCATCGGGGTTGTTAATGTAAGAAAAGCATCTGTTTTTCCCTCCCTTGACGGGAGAGGGTGAAAAGCCGATTCATACCCTACCTTTCCTTAATCCACTCCTAATAGGGGAAGTTTTTTTTATCTTGTTGTCGTGTTGTTATAAAAATTATATGTTATAAACATATAGGTGAGGTAATTTATGATACCAAGGAAGATATTATGGGCTAGCGATTTCAGTGAGATATCTATTGAGGCTTTAAAAACTACACAGCTACTTTCTAATATACCTCAACAACAATTGATAGCCCTTCATGTTATTGAAAACCCTATGGATAACTTGTATAAACCAGAAGAGTCAGTCCCTATCAATAGGTTGGATCACGCAGAAACTATTGTGAAGGAAAAATTTGAAAAGATATTCGAGGAGTTTTGTCTTTCTCCAAAGTTTTATAAGATAGTAGTGGTGACAGGACAAATAGGGGAACACACAGGGGACAAGATTATAGAGGTGGCAAATAAAGAAAGAGTGTGGTTAATTATTATGGGAAGGGAAGCAAAGGGAATGAAAAGGTTATTAGGGAGTGCCACTGAATATGTATTGAGTCATACCACATGTCCTGTCCTTATTGTCCGCGGAAAATTAAATGAGGAAATTTTTGATGACCACTGTATACATCATTTATAGATTAAGACAAGAAAACGATTTAAAACGTATGCTCCTGAAGAACTTGTTTATTTTTAGAATGTGACAATGTCGAATTTAGGTGGAGAATTAGGTGGAGGAAATTAAAATTAGTTTATTATTTATAAGGAAAGCATGAGGAGGTATACGAGATGAAAACTGAAAGGATTATTTTTGCATTGATATTCATCACGGTTTTAGTATTTTTGGCTTCCTGCACAAGACCATCTGGCGAGTTTGAGACCACCTATGAATATCCTGATAATCCGGCTATTCCTGTTGCAATTTCGGCAACAACTATTGATAAGCAGACAGGAAAAGTTGTCGCCAAGGGCGAGTTTTCTAGAGTCACCCCAGAAGGCACAACAATTATTAAGGAAACACACTATACCAGCTATGGATTTATAAGGGTTCCTATTTTTTCTTGCGAAACTGAATTTGCGTCCAATGGCGTTAAAATTTCGGAACAGAGACCAAAAGGGAAAAGAGGCGCTTATGATATGTATCCTACGTGGCCAACTCGTCAGTGATGATGCTACAAATTAGTTTGAAACTTAGGGGGTGGTAGTTAAAAAAGTTGACAGTTGCTCATTATTCCTTTTAACCTAAAAAAAGTAGAACGTGGGGTTCTGGCAAGTCATTTTTTAAACACACCTTGAGGGTGGGACAATTTAAGAAAGTAAAGGAGGTTGTTATATGGTAATACAAAAGTGGATGTATATGGCGGTACTTGGGATTGTAACTTTAGTCTTTTTTATCTTTGGATACTATTATCTTGAACAAAGTTTTGTTGCGAGGGAAGAATTACTTAAAAAGAGGGGTAAATACAGAGGGTTATTTCATGGCGTACTTTCTATAACAATGCCGGATTCATTGATTGCCGCTGAGAAAAGAAATGTCTTTTATGCAGTTGGTGAGAAGGGAACATTTTTAAAGACAGAAGATGGAGGAGATACTTGGAATGTTTCAACCATCTTACCTGATGAGAATTTTATATCCATTCACTTCAAGAATGAAAATGAGGGATGGCTTGTAGGCACGAATGGCACCTTGTTGAATACCCCTGATGGTGGAAAAACCTGGAAGAAGACTGATTTAAAGACTTACCGTGCCCTATGTAAGATACTTTTTCTCAATAATGATAAGGGGTTCATCATTGGAGAAGAGAGCATGCTCTTCTGCACGGAGGATGGCGGAAAGTCCTGGAAGAACGGGCTTGAAGGGATAACTGAGGAGAGTTACGGTGACCCCTGGATGCTTGAAATTTTTAATGATATAATGTTTGCAAATGAATCTGTAGGCTGGATAGTTGGGGAGGGAGGTTGTATCATAAAGACATTGGACGGTGGAAAGACCTGGAGTCAGCAAAAGATAAATACAACTGCAGCACTGAATACTATTGCTGTCTTAGACCAAGATAGGGCGCTTGTTGCGGGTGAGCAGGGTGAACTTTACAGGACCTTCGATGGCGGTAACACCTGGGAGAGGAAGGAAATAAAGGTATTCGAGCTTGGAGATGAACCCATAAAAAAAGCGATATACAAAGTTGGATTGCTTCCATTTGGTGAAGGTGGGTCGCCCTTAAATGATCCGAGGACATGGCATGTATATATCCTGGGGGATAATATTGGATTTAACTCTTATGATTTTGGCGATTCGTGGCGCACCATATCGAAAGATTCTGTATTAACTAACTACTGGCTTTATGATGTGCTCCATGCGGGAGGTTCTTTGGCATATGAGATACCAAAGGACAAATATAGTGGCACCATTGAAGAGCTGAGAGGAAAATGTCCAATTGGGTTTATGGTTGGCATAGAAGGAAAGATTTTTAGAACAACGGATAAGGGGCTCCTGTGGGAGAGAATGAGCAAGTTCTTATAACTTATAAAATTATAGAAAATAAGGGGTAAGGAATATGGAAGAAAAAATAGAAGGTATGGAAGAAAAATTAAGATGGAATTGGAAGTTAGTAAAATATAGAAAATTTATACTATTAATCTTACTTGCATTTACAATTTTGTTTGGCTTCGGATTGACAATGTTAAATTTTCAGGTCAGATTAGCAGACCTGCTTCCTCCTACGCATCCCTTTGTAAAAGTAACTTCCAAGTATACGGAAAAATTTGGAGGTATTGATAATTTTGTTATCACATTAGATGCAGTAAAGGGGGATATATTTAAGGCTGAAATATTGAAGACCATATTTGATTTAACAGATGAGATTGTGTTTTATCCTGATGCAGCGCGTTCCACTGTAACTTCAATTGGACTGAATAAGGCAAAATCAATCGAAGCAAAAGGTAAGGGGGAGGTGGAGATAAATGCCCTTATGTTTCCAGAACCACCTTCTGATGAAAAGGGCATCGCCGAACTTAAAAGTAGGATTCTGGGTCTTAATGCAATCCTTTATAAGGGGATATTTGTCAGTGACGCTGGAACTTCTGCCCTTATAGCCGGCACCCTGAAAGAAGGGGCGGATTACAGGAAATTTTTTGACTTTGTAAGAGGATTGAAAATTAAGTATGAGAAAAAATATCCAAATCTCCAGGTAAAGTTTATAGGACACCCATTGCTCATGGGATGGATATATTATTACATACCCCAGATGACTTATATATTTTTAATAACCTTCGTGCTTTTCCTGATCATTCTCCTGGTGTCATATCGCAGTGTCGCCGGGGTTACAGCGCCTATTTTGTGTGGTGTGCTCAGCGCTATATGGGGAATGGGATTCATAGGCATTATGGGCTATAACATGGACCCTTTACTTATCGTGATACCATTTTTGATTGGTGTAAGGTCATTTTCTCATGGTATCCAGATTACAGCGCGCTATATTGATGAGTATAACCGTACAGTAAGCTATGTTGGTGATAAGCACGTTTTTAAACCACTTAAAGCTGCGGCTGAAACAATCGATACTATGCTTATCCCAAATGCTTCAGCTATAGGGGCAGAGATCGGGGGGTTTGTTGCGCTTGTCTTTGCGGGTATTATAAGTATACAGGTAATGGCATTAACTATGTCGTTCTGGATGATTGGCGTATTTTTATTCTCTGGTATATTTGTCCCGCTACTGTGTATATATCTACCTAAAACTGTAAAGATTAAAGGACTTGATTTGGAGATTGAGAAGAAAAAAGAAGATATAGTAGATAGGATAATTTATAAGACAACAAGCATCGCCACTGGCCTTTATAAAAGATGGGTAGTCCTTGGCATACTTTTAGTGATTTTTTTAATAGGTAGTGTTTTTGCCGCCAAGCTCAAGGTTGGAGACTTATCACCTGGTTCTCCAATCCTTTGGCCTAATTCAGAATACAATCAGGCAGCTAAAACGGTTACCAGTTTATACAGCCGCAGCGGATCGGACACCTATAGCATATTCCTTCGCGGAGCGAACCCAGGGGACGCAAAAACACCAGAGGCGCTTAAATGGATAGACGGTTATGATGTATATATGAGGGAGCATATGCCTGAAAAATTCGGTGGAACTATCTCCTTTGCCGGTCTGGTAAAGAAACTGAACCGGGAATTTCATGGAGGGGATCCAAAATTTTATTTTATACCTCCGGATCGGATAACTTCAGATCAGATGGTCTTTTTCCTTATTGGAAAGGCAAACCCTGGAGATTATGCAACCTTTATTGATATACCATTCCAGGAAGCTCAGATAACGAGTTTCTTCCGTGACCATTTTCCTGATACGGTAAATCAAGGAGTTGATTATACGAAGGAATTCATAAAAAAATTTCCACCACCCAAGGGTGTAGAAATAGACCTTGCAAGCGGCAGTGTAGGTTTAAATAAGGCAATAAATGACGAACTGGAGCGCTCTCACTGGCCTATAACCTTAGCGGTTCTATTTTTCATATTTGTCGTATGTGTGTGTACTTTCAGAAGTCTGATTTGCGCTGTTCTACTTGTCCTTCCCATACTTGTCGCGCGCGCCATTATGTTTTCTGCCCTGTATGCTATGGATATTGGAATTTCAGTGGCGAGTCTTACTGTTACAGCTGTGGGTCTTGGTATTGGCGTGGATTTTGGCATTTACATAGTTGCGCGTATAAAGGAATCGTATGCGCAAGAGCCGGATCTGGATAAGGCAGTATTCTACGGAATGGCAACAGCAGGCAAGGCTGTCTTCTTTACAGCGGCAGTTGTAATAGTTCCTATTGCATTATGGTATTTCTTATCCAGCGTTAAATTCTGGGGCGAAATGGGTTTTTTCCTCTCAGGCATTCTGCTTTGCAGCCTTGTTATAATAATGTTTTTTCTCCCAGCAATTTTGGTTACACTTAGACCAAAATTTATAACTACCCAGTAATAAATTGGTGGTAAAAAAAGAGGAAGCGGCCTTTCTTGGCCGCTTCCTCTTTTTAAGGCATTCTTAAATCCTTTCCAATCTCCTTTATATCTTTCTCTCCATTGCTTTTACATACCCATTTCCCGACAGGCCTACCCCACTCCTACCTTGGGATAGCTTCACATCTTCCTCCCGCAGCATCCCTATTACCTGCTCCGCCTTAAAACGCTTCCGACTCATCCCTGACCTCCCTATTACGATCCAGTTTATGCCTCAATACCAACATAAAAACTGGACCGGTTTTCGGGGGGCAGGTCATTTGTGACCCTTGTGAAAAATTTTGGGGAGTTGGGAAATGACAATCACGGCACATAATCCCAAGAAAATATAAAATGTCATTATCATGCTGTGTTCCATGGTTACACCTCCTTTCTGTAACAGGGACACCATTGGTTTAGTGAACAATATAACTTTTCTGAATATATAATTAGCCATTAATCTTTGCTAGTCAATACGGGATGGTTACGTGTTTTTTACTGGGTAAAACCTAGCAAAAATTGGGGAAAGGAGGGAATACCCGAAATTTCTAATGAATTTTTGGTACGGGAGGTAGCACCCAGAACAGTGAAAATGGGTGTTTTCTGTCTAACGGTGCGTCAAGGCACACCTTCCGCCTGCTATTATTCAGACAGGGTGAGGAGAAAAGAGCACAGGTTGTTCGCTTTGTGGGCGAACCCCAGCTTTTTCCGGATGTTGTTCCGGTGGAATTCGACGGAACGTACGGAGAGCATGAGGATGTCCGCGATCTCCTTGCTGGACTTGCCGTCCTTGATCAGGTTGGTGATCTGGATCTCCCGGGGCGTAAACTTGGCAAAACGAGCGGTAAGGTTCTGCAGGAAGGGGGTAATGATCTGCTGAAGATTGGATTCGATGATGTCCATGTAGTTCAATTGCGCGGGAGTCGAATAGCGCTTCCGGAGTTCACCCAGGTAAGGCAGGACTAATTTTTCGACATTGGCGACGATTTTTTTCTCCATTTCCCTGATATCTGCCTCCCGGCGCTGGAGAATAACCTGCAGGGCCATGTTGGTCTCCGCAAGCTGCCGGGACTCAGCGGCCAATTCCTCCTCCCTCTTTCTAAGAGCATCTTCGATACGCCTGCTGTCGGTGACGTCATGGTATATGACCTGAAATTGCTTTTTACCGTCCCATAACACGGCCCTGCGGAAAACCTGGAGGCGGCGGACGACGCCGTCTTTCCTGACGATGCTTATTTCATATTCGGTCGGGACATATTCGCCCCGCAGTCTTTTATCGAATCTTATCTTAAAGTCGGCATAACTTTCGGGAGTATAGCGCTTTTTAACGGGTGTTGCTCTCAGTTCATCAAGGCTGTCGTAGCCATAGATATCCAGAATAGCCCGATTGGCATAAATCGTCTCGCCATCGATCGTCACGATGCGCACCCCCAATGGGGATCCATCAAGAGAACGATGGAAGTTCTCCTCAGCCCTTTGCAGCGCCTCCTCCGTGCGCTTGCGCAAGGTGACATCACGAAATGAGATGACCCTGCCCCGCAGCTCCACCCCTTGCAGGAGAGGGCGCGAAAAGCGTTCAAAGACCCTTCCGTCTTTGCAATACAGGGAATCGAAAGCATCTCCTTTTGATTTGTGCAATTTCTGGATCTTTTGTAGGAAACTCAATTGATCAAGGACGTATCGAAGCAGGACATTGTAATCCTTGCCGTCTATTCCCTCGTGGGGGATTTTCCACATTTCAACAAAACGTTCATTGGTAAAAAGCACCTTGTTGTCCAGGTTGACAGCGATGATGCCGTCCGCAGTAGATTCCAAAATCGCTTGCAGCGATAACTCGCTTTCCTTGAGCGCCGCTTCCGTTTCCTGCCGGGCGGTGTCGCTCTTTTTTCGCTCCTCGATTTCCGCCAGTAACTGGGAGATTGTTTCCTCAAGTTTTGCGGTCCGCTTGGTTAATAGATTTTCAAGCTCGTTGTTGGCCACCAGCAGCGTCTCCTCTGCCTGCTTGAGTGCCGTTATATCGGTGATAATGACCCGGCCCAAAGGGAGATCGTTGGCGCTTCGCACCAAGGTGAGTTCGAAGTGTACCCATAAGAGAGCGCCGTCCTTGCGCAGCAGCCTGAGTTCGCCGTTTTGCTGCGCTCCCGTCTCTAAAAGCTCTCGCCAAAAACGGTAGTAGCTGTCCTGATCATTCCGGCAGATAAAATCGGTGACCGGCCGGTTGAGCAACTGGTCTCTTCCCACGCCCATTGCCTTCGCGGTGGCAAGATTGGTCTCCAGGATTATCCCCTCTTCACTGAGGGTGAGGTACCCTACCGGGGCCAGATCATAGAGATCAAAGTACTTTCTCTGGGACGCTTCGAGTTCTTCCTGCGCCTGCCGCAGCTCCTTATTTTGCATCTCCAGCTCGTTCTGGTGCACCTGCAGCTCGTGGATTGCCTGCCGCACATCCTCCTCAGCGGACAGCGCGTCCAGGTTTCCCGGCATCCGGGCAGCCTTCCGCCGGACTATCTCCTCTGCCTGCTTGCCAAAATCGGCGGAATCATCTCGTCTTGTCTTCTTTGCGGTCATCACGGCGCCTTTCCGCCTCATGGACTCTCCGTCTTAGAGACTGCTGTTCTTTTGTCGGTGTCTTGTTGTTTCTGTGTGGATCTTTCATCGGGTCACCCCGTGTTACAAGTAACGATGACTGCTGGAAAGAAAAGAGGACGCGCTCGTTGGGAGATGTCAATGTCAATACTATGAAAATAATGCCAACTATCCGCAGGGATGTCAAATGAAATGTGTCCGATAGATGTTGGTTACCCTTTGAAACCATCACCCATTCTGTCTTCGACTGGTGTGTGATTTAAAAAAAGTTGTGTTTCATGGCCGTCTTTACACAAGCTGTAAACTGAACTTCGTCCTACGGCAAAAAATTACTATAAAACAATGTTTCTCGTAGTTTCACAGGCAAATTTTGAGGAATTGCTAATTTTCTAATGATCTCAATAAGATACTAAATTCCATGAAAATTGGGGAAATTAGGGGAGTAATCAATAATATCAACGTGTTGTGTGGATTTGACAAAATGAATCTGAGTTTTTTGGTATATCGCTCCGCTCCCCAAGGCTTATAACAAGCAAAATGTTTTTATTTATATCCACAGAAACTGTCTGCCTTTTTATATAGGCATTATAAATTATTGTCAGGTTCACAGGATGGATTACAAAACTCGAGCAAAAAAAGAAAAAACTTTATTCAACGCCGGGGCCATTAAGCGCGATAACTTCATAAAGTATTTAGACCATGCCAATGATTTTCTTTTTAAACACCAAATGTTCGAAGATGTGAAGAGATATATAGCGCACGCCAACCAAAAAAATATTCTTGAGATAGGATGTTACCGCTGGAAAAGTTGGATTGATAATCTTGGGATAAGTCCTTGTGAGTTGCACTGTATGAACATTTCCAAGGCTGAGATCGAACATGCTTCATGTCTTGCAATAAACAGCAGGATAAAACCAGTTTTTCATCTTATGGATGCTCACAAATTGGGATTCCCAGATAAATCCTTCGACCTTGTTTTTGGTAGTGCAATATTACACCATCTTGATTTTTCTATAGCCTTGCCGGAGATAAGTCGCATCCTAAAACCGGATGGTTTGATCATATTTGCTGAGCCCTTAGATATAAATCCCTTTGCGAAATTCATCAGATATTTGACACCAAAAGCCAGAACTCCCGATGAACAGGCATTGAGGTTTAAAGAGCTGAGAGCCATCGGTAACTATTTCGACTTATCGATCATTTCTTATCAGCTGTCTTCTGTTCCGTTAAGCGGTATTTCTGCGCTTTTATTTGACGATGCGATAAATCCGATAATGAAATTTGCTGATTCTGTGGATAGGGGCATACAACGTCTTATCCCCTTTTTAAAATATTATTACCGGTACGCATTAATTACTGGTGTTAAAAAAAATAACCCCTTGATAAGTTGGCAAATTCCGCAAGACTTATAAAAAACAATTGTTTGTAGATTAATGGGTTGGGTACCAGGGGTTTCATTTTTTTTAAAGGAGGATATACAATGGATACAGTGCCATTAAGTCGTATTTTGCTGTGGTGTATAATTTTTGATTTTTGTTTCCTGCTGACATGGTTCTTCATGTTTATGAGCGCCCGTAATTGGATATACCGGATGCATACGCGGTGGTTTAAGATAAGTGAGGAGCAATTTGATAGCATCCACTATGCGGGAATGGCAATATTTAAGCTGGCGGCCTGGGTATTTTTTATCATCCCCTACCTGGCGATCAAGTTAGTATTGTAAGTCATGGGACATCTAATTATGTTGAGCAAAAGCCGTACGTTAGTAGAATTTACAACCCCAGGAACAATTTTTCCTTGACAAGCAGTGTATGACATTGTAAACATATAGTATGGTTTTTTACGAAACCACCATAAAAAAAGCCCTTCATAAGGGTTCGTTGCCGAAAGATATTTTTAATAGGTTCGCTAACGTATTTATTGCTTTAGATACAACTCATGATCTCAGCCTTTTTGATATTAAGAAACTAAAGCCGTCAGAAAAAAGGACGTACTATCGCGTTAGAAAAGGGAAATATAGAGCTCTTTTCTACATTGAAAATAATGACTACTATGTCATTTCAATCGCCAAAAGAGAGGAGGTATATCATAAATGGGAGTAGTATCCATACGATTAAATAAAGATGAAGAAAAACTATTGAGCAAGCTATCTGAACATTTTCATGAGGATAAATCGGCATTGTTTAAAAAATCATTACGTGAATTATTTGAAAATGTTTTGGATTTGAATGAGATAAAAAAATTCGAGGCAACCGAACGAAAAGGAAAGGTGTCTTTTTCCTCCGCAGAAAATATTTTAAAAAAATAAGGTGTCGCTCTCTGGCGCGCTTTTTTTTACGAGCCAACCAAAACTTATCTTAAACTGTTACCCATCGTCATGACAAGAGAAAAACAGATAGTACCCTTTGGCTTATAATTTTCTTTGCTGTTTTTATCTGGTCGGTAATTAAGCCGCACGACTATTTTACTTGGTTCCTCGAAGTCTTTCCTGCCATGATCGCTCTTGTGATTTTGGTGGGCACCTACCGATCGTTCCAATTTACTCATCTCGTTTGCTGGCTCATCCTGGTCCATGCCATAATCCTGATGATTGGCGGACACTACACCTATGCTGAGGTCCCCCTCTTTAACTGGCTCAAGGACATCTTTGATCTCAGCCGCAACAATTATGATAAGGCAGGACACATTGCACAAGGATTTGTCCCGGCAATGGTGGCAAGAGAAATCCTGATTCGAAAATCTCCCCTCACACCCGGAAAGTGGCTGTTCTTTATCGTGGTTTGCATTTGTCTGGCAATCAGCGCATTCTATGAGTTAATCGAGTGGTGGGTAGCAGTGGCTACCGGAGAAGCCGCGGAATCTTTTTTAGGCACCCAAGGTGATGTCTGGGATAGTCAGTCGGATATGTTCTTGGCTCTAATCGGTGCAGTAAGCGCTTTGGTCCTGTTGGGGAAACATCATAATACCCTTCTTATAAAACCGCACGCGATAGAAAACCAGAAAGAAAAATAATTATCCTGCCCATCATAACATTCTTACGCAATCATAATTTTCTGCTTGTTTCGCTTTACAAACCCCTCTTCCTGCAACTGCAAAAGAATTCTCTTTACCCGATCCGGATCATTTCCTGCGAGTTGGATAACTGCTTGTTCGTTCCGTGCGTTGCCAGCAGCAAGCGCCCGGAGAATAGCGCCCCGGATCTGCCGGTCTGATCCTTCAAACCGGCTCTGCCTGGTATAATGAGCGCTCTTCCTTCCCGGATTAGGCATGGTTTTCTTGAGCGTAACGCCGTAATCCATGAGCGCGTTATACCATCGCCGCGGATTGGTGGTATCGAGCGTTGCTTGAATCAAAGGAATGATCTGGCTGTCTTTCACCTCACTTTTATCCTCAAAAAAGAAATGGATAAAAACTGCTCGACATTTGTCTCAAGCAAAACCACGGGACGATTACAAGCAAAGACGGAAATGGCCGCCGCCGTATACTTGCCCACACCCGGGAGGGTTAAAAGCTCTTTTTCTGATTCTGGAAGCTTTCCCTTAAATTTTTTCACCACCAATTCCGCAGTTTTTTTTAAGGGCAATGGCTCGCCGGTTATAGCCCAACCCCAGCCAGGCGTTGAGCACTTTCTCAAGCGGAGCAAAGGCAAGTGAAAAAACGTCTGGGAATACAAAGATAAACTTCTTATATTTTTCCATCACCCGTTCAACCGGGGTTTGCTGAAGCATAATTTCGGAGACAAAAATCTGATAAGGATCATGAGTCTGGCGCCAGGGAAAAGCCCGCGCGCGTTTTTCATAGTGGTGGAGAATAATCTTCTGGAATTTTCGGATAACGTTCCTTCTGAGTCCCTCGGTTGGCCGTTCCCACCTGAACCCCGTTAGAAAATTTTTACACGGAGCACTCATCCCGCTTGCCCCGTTAGATTTTGATATCAAACGGGGCAAGCGGGGCATTTCTAACGGGGTGAACCTATTGCCGGAAGAGGGTTTACCCGTCTTTTTCTGGTTAGATCGAGTGGTTTTCGCGGAAGGTTTTTCTTTCATATCTCTCTGGATTTGTGCCACGTTTTTTTTACCTTTTTTTCAGGGTTCTTTTCGGGTTCCACGCTTTCTTCTTTCCTTTCACCATACGTGAAAAGAGGAAAAATTTAAATACGTTTTGGCAATTTTTTTTATCTCAGGAAAAATAAAACCTGTTCTTGACACCAGGCGAACTTTCCGCCATACTTTTTAGAATATACTCTCAGAGAATTCACAAAAAGGGATGAAAATGAAACCAAAAATTCTGGGTGAGCTAAAAGAATCAGGTTTTCACGACCTCTCTATCCGGCAGGAGATCCGCAAAAATTTAGTTTCTAAATTAAAGGCGGGTGAAACCATTTTCCCCGGCATTATTGGGTATGACCAAACGGTGATCCCTAAAATTATCAATGCCGTCTTAGCGGGCCATGATATCATCTTCCTGGGGGAGCGGGGACAGGCAAAAACCCGGTTGATGAGAAGTTTTGTCAACCTGCTCGATGAGGAGATTCCTTTTATCGAAGGGTGCGAGATCAACGACCATCCGTATCGCCCGGTCTGCCGGCAATGCAAAGCGTTGCTCAAAAAAAAAGGTGATGCGCTTGCGATTGCCTGGAAAAATCGCTCCGAGCGGTACACGGAAAAACTGGCTACCCCCGATGTAACCATTGCTGACCTTATTGGCGAAATTGACCCGATAAAAATCGCTGAGGGCCGTTACCTGGCGGATGAACTCACGATCCATTTCGGTCTTATCCCCCGGAGTCATCGGGGCATCTTTGCCGTCAATGAACTTCCGGACTTAGCCGAAAAAATCCAGGTAGGTCTTTTCAATCTCATGCAGGAACGCGACATCCAGATTCGCGGCTTTAATCTCCGCCTCCCGCTGGAGGTCTTTCTGCTTGCCAGCGCGAATCCGGAAGACTATACCAACCGGGGAAGGATTATCACCCCGTTAAAAGACAGGTTCGGTAGTGAAGTGAGAACCCACTATCCGGCAAACTGGACGGATGAGATTACGATTATTAACCAGGAGCAGAAATTAGTCTCCCTCGATGGCTACCAGATGATAACCCCGCGATTTATGAAGGAGATCATCGCCTCGATAAGCTATGAAGCCCGCAGTCATCCTGAGATTGATCAACGGTCAGGGGTCAGTGTCCGTATGAGCATTGCCAACTATGAAACCATCGTCAGCAATGCCTTCCGACGCTCTCTCCGCCTGAATGAGCACGAAGTAGTCCCGAGAATAACCGACCTCTCCGCTGCCTTTGCTTCCAGCTTAGGAAAAATCGAATGGTTCGGATTAGAGGAAAAAAGAGAAGATCAAACCTTCCGCGCCATCGTCCGCGAGGCTATCCGGAAGGTGTTTGCGTCTTATTTTTCTGATTCCGCGATCGAAAACATCATGGCGGATTTTGATCACCATAAAAAGATACGCGTCTCCGAAGATATGCCCGCGAAAAAATACGGGGAACAAGTAAAAACGATCCCGAGTCTCCACACAAGCGTGGAGCGGATACTCGAAAAACATTCGCCGGCATTGATCGCCTCGGCCCTCGAATTTATCCTCGAAGGTCTCCACCTGAAAGGAAGACTGCACAAAGAGGAAGTCGGAAACGAAGGAGTCTATCGGAGTTAAGATGCGAACCTTCCAATACGCTCTCGCTTCAGAAAACAAGCCGGTTGCCCTACCCTCTCCTGAGGAGCTTCTGCTCTCGTTATCCGAACCCTTACTGGAAACCGGAGATATTAAGAAAGCTCTCCAAAAAATTATTAACCTCGGTGAGGGGAAAAAACTGAAAGGTCTCGAAGACCTCTTAGCAGAGGCACGGAATATCAAGGCTTCTTTCCTTAAATCGTATAATCCACAATCAGCGCTGGACGCGCTCCAAAAGGACCTGCGGAAACACAAGGGATGGGGCGGCTGGCCGGACCCGGACCGAAAAGGCGGGTCCCGCCTCCTGGATGTCTCCGAAGAAAGGAAAAAGACTCAAAAAAAACCACCCACGCCCTTAGAACAGTTAGTATCGGCACTCCAAGACATAACGCACACTGTGCCGTTTACTGGTTCGACACCGGTTTCTCCTGAAGCAGTCCACGAGTTTATCGAACGCATGGACTTAATCCTGCGCGTGGAAAGGGACTTGCAGCGGGCGGTGTGGGGGTATAACCTGACGGCGATGAAGACTCAGCATATTTCCGATTTACTGGGAGAAGAAGCCGGCGCGACCTGGGAATGTCTGAAAAACATCAAGAGCGAACTGGAAAGATCCGGTCTGCTGGAAGAGTGGAAAAACACCTACCGGTTAACCCAAAAGGGCTTTCATATTATCAGCAGTAAAATTCTCAAGGAAATTTTTGATCTCCTGAAAAGAGACTTGTTCGGTAAGCACGCAACCACATTTTCCGGCGAAGGAGATATTGACATCACCGCCAGCCGACCCTATACATTTGGCCTGCCGCTTCATATCAACCTCTCTAAAACTTTAATGAACGCAGCCATCCGCCAGGGAAAAACTCCACGTTTCTCCCTTAAACCCGAAGACTTTGAAGTCTATGACCCGGAGTATGCTACCCGCTCAGCCACGGTGCTGATGCTGGATATGAGTCAATCAATGAAAGATCGGAACAATTTTCTCACCGCCAAAAAAGTGGCCTTAGCTTTTAATGACTTGATTCGGAGAAAGTTTCCCCGTGACTATCTGGGCATTATCGGTTTTTCCACCCTGGCCCGCAGACTTCTTCCCACCGAACTTCCGTATCTTCGCTGGGACGCGCAACAGTCCTATACCAACATCCAGGATGCCTTAAGGCTCAGCCGGAGACTGTTGAAACGGGAGGGTTCTCATAACAAACAGATTATACTTATCACCGACGGAGAGCCCACTGCCCATTACGAGGGAGATAAGCTTTATTTCCAGTTCCCTCCCCATCCGGGAACCATCAAACATACGTTGGAAGAGGTAAAACAGTGCACCCGCGAAGGCATTATTATCAATACCTTTATGATGGTCAAAAGCAACCCGCTTACCAATTTTGTGGAAGAAGTAACGAAAATAAACTCCGGCCAAGCCTATTACGCTGACGCTGGCACTCTGGGAGAAAACATCATCCTAAATTATCTGGTAAGAAAAAGGAAAAAGATTTTTTAAGAATTTAATTTGCGAGGACTATCCCTTGTATTTTCCGGTTTCCGGCGTAACGGTTAATCCTTTAATCCCGCTGGTAGTGACCTTTGTAGTCTCCTTTTTCACCTCCATGGGTGGAATCTCGGGGGCCTTCCTGCTTCTCCCCTTCCAGGTTAGCGTCTTAGGTTTTACCAGCCCCGCGGTTAGTCCGACAAATCTGGTCTACAACATTGTGGCGATTCCGAGCGGAGTTTACAGCTACATTAAAGAGCAAAGGATGGCGTGGCCACTCGCCGTCATTATGATTGCGGGTACCCTGCCGGGAGTGTTCATCGGGGCCATGATTCGTATCAATTACCTCCATGATCCAAAGAATTTCAAATTCTTTATCGGTTTAGTACTCCTCTATATCGGGGCACGGCTTCTTTATGATCTGGTCCCAAGAGAAGCCGCAAAGAAAACAAAGACCGACCTCTTGGAGAAGAACTTCCAGGAAATGTCGCGGCAGATGAGAAAAAAGGCTCCCACCGAAGGAACAGCCCTTGTGGGGATAAAAACCATAGAATTTTCTTTGACTCAATACACCTACAGTTTTTATGGTGAAACATTTTCCTTTAATCCGGTGGTGCTTTTTACCCTTACCATTATCGTGGGAATAATCGGAGGAATTTATGGTATTGGCGGAGGGGCACTCATCGCTCCTTTTCTGATCACAATTTTCCGCCTTCCCGTGTATACCATTGCCGGAGCTGCTTTGTTGGGAACGTTCGTCACGTCAATTGCCGGAATTTTATTTTATTCATTAATAGCAAAATCTTATGTTCATACTGGTTTAGCCATCGCTCCAGACTGGATGCTGGGAGGACTTTTTGGCGTGGGAGGTTTCCTGGGAATATATTGTGGCGCCCGGGTGCAAAAGTATATACCGGCCAGAGCGATAAAATTAATTCTCAGCCTGATTATTTTATTTCTCGCCTTAAGATATATCAGTCATTTCTTTTAACTTGATAATTCCCTGTAGCTTGCTACAGGGTCTCATTGTGTCATTCTCTGGCTTGACTCCCGTATCAAGTACGGGACAGGCTCCGAAT
>LQYC01000161.1_pt1 | contig 18081 bp, 19 predicted proteins | sample 661771 | NCBI WGS metagenome assembly LQYC01 (sample SAMN03483023, study PRJNA281117) | bioreactor metagenome | isolation source: benzene-degrading methanogenic enrichment culture from a contaminated... | place: USA: oil refinery in Oklahoma | collected 2011-05
ATTTCAAATATATCCAATCCACGGATAATTTCCACCCCGCCGCCGAAAAAATTCAAGAATACGAATCACATAAAGTGGAGAAGAAGCAAATAAATAGATATATCAAAAGAATTAGCCTCAAAGAAATTAAAGAAATCATACTTATAATTTATACTAACAATATTCCTCAATTATTTAATTTTTCCGAATATATTGCTAACAATAAAATAAATGATTTGGAAAATCTTAAAAAATTCAAGGAAGTTTTCTTAATAGAATCAGGAAGAAATATAAAAATTAATTAAGGGTAAATTTATGAAGGTAAGTAGCGAGATGTAAATTAATCGATAATTTCAAATTTTATTAAACAATTTTTAATATGATTTATTTAATTGGCGGCCCTCCAAAATGCGGAAAAACCACATTGGCAAAAAAAATATCAAAATCATTTGGTATTCTTTGGGTTTCCACAGATACGCTCCAAAATGTCATTAAGCCATATATGCGCGAGAATGATTTTCCAATAAAATTTCCCGCAGATTATCAACGAGGCAAGGATAATGATGAAAAATATTCTAAATTTTCAACCAATGAAATTATTGAAGCCTATAAACAGCAGGCAAAAACTGTTTATCAAGCGATAGAAATGTTTGCAGTTTGCGAAATTACCGATGGTAATGATTTTATTATCGAAGGTTACCATATCGAGCCGGGGCTTGCCCAAGAATTGAATATAAAATATCCGGATAAAGTTAGTTGCATATTTCTTGTAAAATCCGATAGAAATAAGTTTGTTTGCGATATAAAGAAAAGTACAACCCCGAATGACTGGATAATTGCCAGAACAGGTAAAGAAGAAACCTATCAAAAAATTGCAAATATGATTTGTGAATATGGCGTTTTTTTTGAAAAAGAGGCAAGAAAATATAACCTTAAAGTATTGAATATGGATAATGATTTTGATATTCGAGTTAAAGAGGCCATTGATTATTTTGCAAGATAATAAAACAAGACAATAAAAGCGGGAGTAAAATTATTATGCCCTTATGGTTTATTCCGCCCACTGGCAAATTTAGATCTAAGACGAGGAAAACCCACCGGGGGCTCGATATTTAGCTTCCAGCGGCCTTGTAGATGATAGTTTTTGGTAAATTTAACTGCTAACAACTGCAAAAGCAGTTATTCCCTCAAAAATCTGTTTAATTTGACAAGTTTTTAAAAAATTTCAGAGGGTCTAACCCTCTGTGGCAAAGTTTTAGGAATTTCCTTAGATAAATTAGTAAACAACTAAAAACCCGCACAGCGCGGGTATTTAGTTTATCGATAGCTATTAGATTTTGATTGGGTTTTGATTTAAATCAACTTCTATGTTTTCACTAAAAAACAAAACCTCGTTTGCTTTTTTTACAGTGTGGGCAACATGCAAAAAAGAATATTCTATCGTTTTAAAATCGTGATACAAATCTTTTATTTCTTTCGCCTCATCATAAGATACGATCCATTTTGAATTTTGAATTTTTTGTATTGCCTCGCTAACTTTTTTATGACTGTCTTGTTTGTAATGATTTAAGTATAAAGAAGGCCCTTTGAGATAGTACGGGGGATCGAAGTAAAATATAGTATTCTCATTATTGCTTTGCTCTTGTATTTGTTTTATAAGTTCTAAGGCATCTAAATTAAACAATTCAATATCGGCCTTGCGTGACGCAATAAGTTCGATTTTTTCAATTAGATTTTTTTTATTAAACCGGCAATCTATTTTATATTCTCCCTTTTGATTCTCTCCTCCTATCACGCCGCCGTCGATAATTCCTGAATGATTTGTACGATTAAGAAAAAATGTTGCGAAGCCTAAATCAAATAAATCTGCTGTTTCGCTGTTTGAATTAATTTCTTTAAATTTTTTCCAGTTCTTAACGGTAATTTTTGTATTGCTAATTTTTCTGCAAAATTTTTCCGTATTGTTTAGAATTGAATACCAAAAAGCGTAAATACCGCGATCAAGGTCGTTAATCATTATTTTTTTTATATTTCCGTTTATTAGCAAATAAAGGGCGACTGACGCGCCCCCCGCGTACGGCTCAACATAGTGACCCTTGATATTATTCTTCTCGCAAATTGAGGCAATAAACTTTGCCAATTTGCTTTTTCCGCCCGGATACCTTAATGGCGAATAAAATATCATATTAGTTTTTTGGTATTTAGTGATGCAATTAAATCGTTCGGATCTTGCAACATAAACTCAATTAACGATATAAGGTTATCCGCCACAGTTCTCGCATCGTTTGGCCCTGCGCCAGTTTTATAATTGTGAATAATTTGATGAAGTTGGTCTAAATCAAATTGCTCAAAAGCTTTTTTACTGCCAGTATCATTTATTAGCTCGATAAATTTTATGCGTAAGGTTTTGAAATTCGTATATTTTCGTTGGACCCTGTTGTCGTAAAATGCGGACTTAAAATGATTGTAATCTTTTATTTTTTTTCCGTTATATTCCGTTTCGCTAACTGTATATTTCAAAACGCATTCAAAAACTACACGGGCAAGTGCTACTTTTGCATTGGAAAAAAGCGAATTATCTAGACTGTAACATTCATCGATTAAGTGTTTTAGTTTTGGAGCAACCACCTTTCTCTCAAAAACGGGGCGGGTCTTTGTTGACCCCTTTTTATATTGGAGATTTATTTTTTGTTGATTTAGGTTAGTTTTTTGGCTATTCGGTTTTATCGAAGTTGACGGAACAAAACCGTGTATATTTAACCTTTTAAGAAACTCTGCTTTTTCCCTATCGACATCTATGTGAGAGATGCTTGGATTGTTTTTTAAATAAGCTACCAAAGCATTAATATATTCAGAAAATTTATTTGCATCATTAACCACTATTTGATAATGCGGTTTATTTTTAAATTTATATCCGCATAGTTCACTAAAACTAAATAACCTTTCGAATATAATAGTTTTGCCACCCATGCCACCTTTTCCTCTCCGTAATAATATTTTCAAATCTTCTTTGGCAATTTTAACCGCCTCATAATAAAAACTGGCAAGTTTAATTAATTGTCCGGGGTTAGAATCTATTTCTTTTATTGAATCGTCAGAAGATCCGGTATTGTGCATCTCAAATGCTTTCAAAGCTTTTGCGATGCGATCCCATTCCCGAAAAAGGCTATGAGTATGTTGTTCTTTAATCCTTCGGTCCAGTTCGTTTTGATCCGTATAAATCAGTACCGGCAACTTATCAATTTGTATTTTTTGCAAACTTAAACCGTATTTTCCGGGAAAATTCAGGGCCTTTGCCGCTGCACATCTTCGATTGCCATCTTTTACGATGAAATTCTCTCCCGAAGGCATAACCCATAACGCCTCGTCTGGATAAAATTCTTTTCTGTCGGAAATATTTTGAGCAATTTCTTCAGCCGATTCTGTATAAAGCAAATATTCAATCAAATCTTCTTCTTTCTCGCTGCCATTATACAATTCGGCAAATCTGTCATTATCTGGGTCAAGTATCAGTTTGCTTATATCTTCGTATTCTATTGCCATAATCTTAAATTCAATAATTCTTATGTTGAAGCTAGAATCCACTATTTCGTTGATTCTAACATTTTGTACCATTTTTTCAATTATTGTGAAATCGGCCTGTTTTTGCTTCAAAATCAAACAATTCCGGTTTCCGCACACCCCCCCCACAAACAGCGCGCGGAGCGCCGCAAAATTTTGCCAACAAAAAAGCGGAATTACTCCCGCTCCTGCCTTTCGGCAGTTCGCTTCAGCTTCTGGGCTCCCCAACGAGCCATTAAAGCAAACTATTGTCGTTGCCCTCTGCCCAAATCTCATCCACCATGCCAAGGCCAGAGGTTTCAGGAAGTAGGTTATGCCCCCGACTAAGCTTCGGTCGCCCCTCCAACCTGCTGTTTTCCGGGGCTTCCCTCGCAAAGGGGTAGCCGAGCCCGAATTGGGCTTGGGCCAACGCATCTTAGCCGCAAGTGGGGGTAAATTTGAGGAATCTGCCGCTAAAAGCACCGCGTCAAACAGTGTTTTTAGTTCAAGAACGAGTTTTTGACCGTCTGATTTGAAGCTCCGAAATACAAAACGAAAAATTAACATTAAAAAATTTCAGAGGGTCTAACCCTCTGTTTGCACCCTCTTTCACGCTAAAGCGGCTGGCGATTTTTGGTATGGTGGTTTTAAAATGTTATATTTAAATCGTATTTAAATACAACTTAAACTATAAATTAAATATGTCGGAGAATGACCATATAATCGCAAAAAGGAATGTTGTCGCGGTGGAAAATGAATCCGGTTCCAAAAAAAATGTGACCATTGAGATATTTTTGCCCCAACCGACCGAAGACGGCAAGGATTGTTTTTGCCGCGTTCAATTCAACGGGATCGAGGGCGAATCATACAATGTTGGCGGCATGGACAGCCTTCAGGCGCTCTCGCTGGCGATTTCCAAAATAAAATCGCGGTTTGACGCGTTGCGGAACGGGAAATATGATTTTTTGTGGCCCGAAGACGGAACGCCGATGGAATCCGTTGATTACGACTTTGTGGCAAAAGGATTCCAACATCCGCCAAAAAAATCTTTGAATATGGATCAAAATTGTGATTTGCGAAAAATTCCCGGGGTTGGCAAAAGCATCGCGCGGGACTTGCGGGATATCGGCATCCGCTCCGTCGCGGATTTGAAGGGTAAAGACCCGGAAAAGTTATACGAACAATCCAACCGGTTCGCGGGCGCGATTCAAGACAGATGTTTGTTATATGTATTCCGCGAAGCGGTATATTTTGCGGAAACTGACAATCCGAATCCCGAAAAATTAAAGTGGTGGAACTGGAAAGATAAAAAAACAAATTCAGCAAGGGGTTATTCAACTTCAGCAAGGGGTTATTCAACAAGTTTAACAAGGGTCTAACCCTTGTTGGTAAAAAAAACACATCGACAAGGGTTAGACCCTTGTTGAATAGTCGTTGTTGAATGGTCTTTTATTTTATATGAGTATTAAAGTTGAACCGTTTGGCGTTGGAAATTTTGTTCATGCATATAACCGGGGCAATAAAAAAGGAGATATTTTCTTTTGCAAAACCGATTATTGGCGGTTTCTTAGGGCGTTGCGCTTTTTTAATGATGAGCGCGATATTACTAGATTTGCCCAATGTTTGGGAGACCTAATTATTTCAAAGAAAAAATCTTTAATGGGGGTGGACCCATTTAGCGGACACAATACATTTGAATGGCAAGAGGAATGGGGGCCTCAAAGACAGTTGGTGGAAATCATCGCCTATCATTTATCACCCAATCATTATCATTTGCTTTTAAGGGAAATTATTTCTGGAGGCATTAGCAAATTTATGAAAAAAATAGGCGCTGGCTATACTGTCTATCAAAATATCAAGAAGAAAGAGATTGGGAGAATATTCCAAGGTCAATATCGAGGAAAAACAGTCAATGATGAAAAATATTTGCAATACTTAGACGCATATATCCAAGTTTTTAATGCGTTTGAGATTTTTGAAGGTGGGATCGAGGCGGCGTTAAATGATTTTGATACTGCGTTCCAATTTGCAATGGACTACCCATTTAGTAGTTTGGGAGAAGCATTTGGGTCTCGCAATTTAGGTATTATTAAAAGGGATTGCTTTGAAAAAGTTTTTGGGAATGTAAATATCTACAAAGAATTTTGCCGCGACGCTTTATTGGCTCGCAATACTCGCGAATTTTTGGGAAAACTGACAATTGAATAGCGACCACATAAGAAATACATTTAACAAGGGTTAGACCCTTGTTAACTTGTTGAACTTCTTGTAGGATAGTCGAAAACATATATATTGTTTTTAGCGAGGTGAAATATATGAAAATATCAAAATCGATCGTATTGGGGATAATAAGTTTTGCCGCCGGAGCTTTGGCGATGTATTTTATGAAAAGCTTTTTTTAAGCAATTATCATGGAAAGGGAATTAAAACTTGAAGATTTGGGGTATGGGGAATTTTTTGAAGCCAATCGGACGAGTTTGGGATGGGACGGTTTTGCGGTCGCGCGGGTTATCGCCGAATACAAAGGAGCTTACCGGGTAAAAAATACCAAGGGCGAATATTCGGCAAAAATCACGGGAAAGCAAATGTTTGCCGCCCGGTCCCGGGAAGATTATCCGGCCGTGGGCGATTGGGCGGCGATTACCGATCTTGGCGGGGGGCAGGCGGCAATCCGTGGCGTGTTGCCGCGAAAAACCATCATAAAAAGGAAATGTGTGGGTAAAAACGATGTCCAGATAATCGCGGCGAATATCGATATCGCGTTTGCCGTTGAATCCGTTGACAGCGATTTCAGCTTGAACCGTTTTGAAAGATATTTTGCCATTGCCAATGACGGCGGGATAAAAACGGCGATTATTCTTAATAAAATCGACCTGATCCCAAAGGAGGAGTTGGAAGAAAAAATGGCGCGAATAAAAACGCGGTTTGGCGATGTTGATATTGTCGCGACGAGCACTCTGGCCGAAACAGGGTTGGATACATTGAAACGATATTTGGAAAAAGGGAAAACTTATTGTTTCCTGGGATCGTCGGGCGTGGGGAAATCGTCTTTGATCAACAAATTGATCGGCAAGGAAATCATCGACACCAAAGAAATTGATCTCCGCACCGACCGGGGCCGGCACACCACTACCAGCCGGGAAATGTATTTTTTGGAAAACGGCGCGCCCGTTGGCGAAGCTCGCCCGACGGGCGGCGGCATTGTGATCGATAATCCCGGAATGAGAGAAGTGGGGATGGCGGACGCGGGCGCCGGAATTGATGATTTGTTTGGCGAAATTGCCGCGCTGGCCTTGGATTGCAAATACCCCGACTGCACCCACACCCACGAGGCCGGGTGCGCGGTGCTGGCCGCGATTGAATCCGGCAAATTGGATGAAGACAAATTCAACAATTACGCCAAACTGAAAACCGAATCGGAATTCTACGAAATGAACGAGCTCGAAAAAAGACGAAAAGACCGGCAATTCGGAAAATTCCTCAAAACCGCGAAAAAGCAGTTAAAGGCGCAAGGCCATAAAGATTATTAAAAAATTAAAAAGGATTTAGCAAATAATAACAAAAAAACATATGGCACAATTTAAGGAGATTTATAAGTGCGCGGTTTGCGGGAATATTGTTGAGGTTTTGCGCGCGGGCGCGGGGCAATTGGTTTGTTGCGGACAGCCCATGGAGTTGCAGGTCGCAAAAACTTCGGACGAGGGTACCGAGAAGCACCTGCCGGCGCTGGCGGAGCTTCCGGCCAATGTTTGCAGCGGCAAGGACGGGGTAAAAATAAAGATCGGCGCGGTGGAGCATCCGATGACGCCCGAACATTATATCGAGTGGATCGAAATTGACACTATCGACGGCAAATCAGGCAAGAAATTTTTAAAACCAGCCGACTTGCCCGAATCCGAGTTCCAGACCCGGATGAACATCGTGGGCGCCCGCGCCTACTGCAATGTTCACGGCCTCTGGGAAATAAAAATAGCCGCTAAATAGTTAATTACTTTGAATTACGAAACGCTTTGCATTTGGGGTCTATCCCTCGCGCTTGTCCCGAGGCTTTTGCGAGGGATAATCGCAAGGGTTAAACCCCTTCAAGGCATTTGAATTTAATGGTTTCGTAATTCAAGATAATTAAAAAGAACAAGGGTTAGACCCTTGTAACCTTTATTCTTTTTTTAAAAATATGGCAAATAAAATCGACGGGTTCGCGTATTGGGCTCCGCGAATACTATCAATCATGTTCGTTCTGTTTTTGGCGTTGTTTTCTTTGGATGTTTTTGAACCGGGGAAAAGTTTTGCGGAAGTCGCGGCGGGGTTGTTGGTTCATAATATACCGGTGTTGTTGTTGGCCGCGGTCGTGGCAATTTCGTGGAAGCGCGAGATCGTGGGCGGGATTACATTCATTTTGGCGGGAATATTTTATATCGTGATGGTGATGGTGGGAGCGTTAAAGAACGGTTTTGAATGGTATATGGCCTCGTGGTTTTTGACAATTTCGGCCCCGGCATTTTTAATCGGCGCGCTGTTTCTTTGGGGATGGCACAGGAAGAGGATGCAAAAAATCAATTCGTCTGATAAAAAATAGCAAGGTTTTAAAACAAAAACCGTCTCAAAAATGCGAGGCGGTTTTTTTTGAATTTAACAACTATGAAAGGTGGGCGGAAACCAGTTTGGTCATTTCAAACATATTGACCACTTTCTTGCCGCCGAACACCGCTTGCAAGCCGGCATCGGCATTGATGTTGCGTTTGTTGTTCGGGTCCTGAAGATTGTTCTTCTTAATATAGGCCCAGAGATTTTTGACGACTTCGGACCTGGGCATTGGGCCTTTGCCGACGATTACCGCTAATTCTTCACTGATGGTCATTGGCTTCATAAAAGCCGAATTCACTTTTTTTGCCATAATTTTTTTTATTATTAAAATTATTTACCTTTATAGATATATACCACAAACCGGTTCATAATGGAATAAGCCGGGCGCTATTCGGTACAAAACGGATAATTTCGGACGGATTCGGGCATCGGGCATGAGAATTGATTTTGGAAGCGGACAAAGATAGAAGACAAAGGTAGAAGTTTTTATTACGCGTGTTTTAATGGTATATTGAGAGCGTGGAAAAACTATATTTCAACTGCAATTTCCATCTTTCGGCCGCGAAAAATTCGTCGGTCGGCGGCAGACTTTAAGCCAAGTATGCCTTCTCCTTCCTTATTTTTCTCGCTCGAAATCTGAAAATTTCGTTCTGAAAATAGTTTTTCCACGCTCTCATATTGATTTTATGATTTTGAATAAAAGAATTGGCGTATCGTTTTTGCTGAGCGCGGCAATCTTCGCGGTCGCTGGCGCGGCAATCGCGTTTTTGGCGTCGCAGAATTATTTTCTGCGGGAGAACCGAAAATTGCTTGAAAACGAAATTTCGCAAACTTCGCGCGGGTTTGCCGCGACAATCAAAAATTTGAATTCCGAAATCAACAGTTCGGAAGCGGAATTGGCGTTGACAAAACAGAATTTGGCAATCACGGTTGCCCAGCGCGATAATATCGGCATGCAATACAATGATGCCGTGGACAAATACAACCAGGAAAAGATCCGGGTGGACACCCTCAACTCGCAAGTCGGCGAGATTCGGGGATCGGTGGACGCTTTGGAAAAATTAAAAGCCATCGACGAAGAACTTCTTAAGAAATATTCAAAAGTTTATTTTTTGAATGAAAACTATATTCCCGAATCGTTTTCGGCGATTGATCCGGAATACGGCTATAATTCCAACGCCGATTATCTGGTTTATTCCAAGATTTGGCCGTTTCTGAAAGTTCTGCTGTCAACGGCGCGCGCCGACAATGTCGATATAAAAATAGTTTCGGCTTATCGTTCGTTCGGCGAGCAGAGCAGTCTGAAGTCGTCGTACAAAATAACTTATGGCGCCGGGGCGAATAAGTTTTCGGCCGACCAGGGATATTCCGAACACCAGTTGGGCACCACGGTCGATTTCACCACGCCGGAGATCGGCGCGAGTTTTTCCGGTTTTGAAAAAAGCGATGCCTACGAATGGTTGCGGCAGAACGCTCACCAGTATGGCTTCGCGCTTTCCTATCCCGAGGACAACGATTATTACCAGTTTGAACCGTGGCACTGGCGGTTCGTGGGACGGGCGCTGGCGCAAAAATTGCACGACGAAAACAAAAATTTTTACGATCTTGATCAGCGCGAAATCGACCAGTACAGGATTTCATTTTTTGATTAGCGGTCGGCAAACAACGATGGTTGTTTGCGGAATGGATGCCGTCGGTTGTAAATTGCCGCGCCATAGCCATTTGGCAAAAAACCGAATATGGTGTATAGTGGGATAACGAGGATGATAAGCAACAAAACAGTCGATTTTCCCGTTGTTATTAATTTAAACAAAACAAAAAAATGGAAGGTACAATCAAAACACTTACGGAAAGAGGATTTGGCTTCATTTCCCGCGAAGGGGAAGCCAAAGACTTGTTTTTCCACTCCAAGGAATTGAAGGGCGTTACCTACGATGAATTGAAAGTTGGCGACACCGTCTCTTTCGAGGTAATTGATGGCGATAAAGGCCCCGCGGCAGTGAATGTTTCCCGCGTCTAATCATGAGACTTCAAAAGCGCTCCGATATTTTTCGGAGCGTTTTTTTGTTGCTTTTCCGGCTTAATAGTGTAGTGTGGAGATATGACCCGGCAAGAGATGTTTTTATCAGAGCATAACAAGTTGTCGCCGTTGAACCTGCGGGCAACGATTGCGTTGTTGGTGCGCTTCAAGGAAGAGAAACCGTCGCTTTTTGAAGACGGCGAGGATTGGCCGTTGGACAAATTGCGCCGGCCGTTCATAATGTGGCTCACATCTTTGCCGATCCGAAACCGCAAAAGTTAATATTATCTTAAATTGTGAAACCGGTATTTTCCGATAGCGCTCATACAATTTTTTCGTTATTGCCTTGCCAAATGCGCGGTGAAGCAAAGTTTGTAATTTTGGCAATAACGAAAAAAATGTAAATTATCGGAAAATACCGGTTTCACAATTTAATTGAATTGTAAGCTATGAAAAATTCGCACAACCCCAACAAGAACAAAAATAAAACCGCGCATCGCCGGCTGGTCAAAAAGCACCGCCCCAAAAAAGGAAACAGCCGAAAATAGTTTTTCAAAAATCGCCCAAGCGGCGATTTTTTGGCGGAACAATTCGGGAGCGTTTAAAAAATTATATAAATTCAGCCATAGCTAAAATTATAGAATCGCGGAAAGGCGGCAGTTTGCATATATTCCATTTGAAATATATTTCGTTTTGGTTATTTGCATTTGGCCAGGATTCTGTTGATGAACTTGGTTTTGGCGCGGTAATATTTTTGAGTGCTCAAGCCGGCCGCGGCTTCTTTTATTTTTTCATATGCATTTAGTGCTTTGGGGTGGGTTTTTAGATGTTCTTCAAATTCCAATAAATTCGTCCAGTCGGCGCATTCCTCATTCACCACAATGATCTCCGCTTTTGTCTCTTTGATACAAATTACGAAACGCGCCCTTCGCAAAGGATATAAACTACCCGGCTTGCCAAAGGCCCTTTCCATTTTTTTGATTGTTGTGTCAAAATCAGCCGGAGATACGGGAATATCAATATCGATCTCGCCTTGCCCGGAAATTCCAAAGCTGACCGCGCCGTGAAGCTCTATTTTTGCGCCTTTTCCCAGTGTTTTCTTAATCATTTGTTTAATGAGGCTAAATTTGTCCAGTGAAGTTGGATCGTAAGGATGAATTTCAATTGAATTGCCATCCGGCAAATGCGCCAACCATTTTTCTTGTTCAGATGTGATCATAATTTTTTTGCTTATCGTGATATTGTATCATATTTCATTTGTTTTTTGACAGCCAAGCCCGGGTGAAATAGCAGGCCGAGTGAAATCTCATATATTCCATTTGGAATATATGAGGGCGGCATTATACTGTTTCTTGATTGATTTTTGGCGTAAAAACGGATAGATTGTAATTATTGACGAGGTAAAAACTAAAATGGGCAAATTTAATTTCAATCAAGGTGATTTTAACAAGATAAAGGATGAAGCAGAAAAATTTTACGGTTCAATCGGGGAAATTTATTGTCCCTATTTTCAAGAAAAAATTGTTTTTAATTCAAAGGGATTAAAGCATCTTAAATTCAAAGCCGATCAACAGGCACGGCCGGCAAAAGACCAATATGCGAGATTAAAACTTTTGTGTTTGGTTCCCGAAGTATTAAAAAAATCCCATACTATTCAAGGGATATGGAAAATCAAAAGATTTGAAGAACAAAAAACGAGTGGCGGATGGAAGCACATTTTAAGGGAGGTGGTTTATTATGAATTTGTAGCGGTTGTCTCCTCGGTTAGATTAAAAATAGTCGTCAAGGAGGTAATTGGCGGCGAAAAACATTTTTGGAGCGTTATCCCTTTTTGGGGCGTTGATAAGAAAAACAGTAAAAGGATTTTGCACAGCGGCAGTCTTGATCCCGATTAAACTAAAAATACCGCGGACGCGGTATGCTTTAGTGACGCTTGGTTACAGCTTGGATAGCCGTGACAGGGCCAAGGCCCTCCAAACGTCAATTTAAGCATATGATAAAATCGGACATTGTCAAGCTTGCTTGAGCATTGAACGATGCCATCTATGGCGTTATAGAGCGGGTTTGATATAATCTAATCAATAATAAAATAACCAAAAACTATGGAAAACACAAATGTTTCCAATGTCCCCAAGGAGACGGCCAAGGATGCGTTTTTGCATCTTTTGTCGGCGGCGATGATCTATTTGAGCGTGATCGCGTTCATCACTTTGTGGTGGCAGATCATCAATTTTCTGGTGCCCGACAAATTGAATCCCCAAGGCATCGGCAGCGGCATATATATGACGCTGATTTGGGCGACATCGGCGATCGTGGTGGCGTTTCCGGTGCATGTTTTGGTTTCCTGGATAATCGGCAAGGATCTGCGGGCCAATCCGGCCAAGCGCGAAGCCGGGGTGCGCAAATGGCTGTGGTATATCACTTTGTTTGTTTCGGCGCTGACCATGGTGATCGATCTGGTTTCATTGATCTTTAATTTTTTGCGGGGCGATCTGACCATGCAATTTTTCTTGAAATCGACGGTTATCCTGATCGTTGCCGCCGCGGTGTTCGGTTATTTTTTGTGGGATTTGAAAAAGAAAGACAAGGCGACCGATATGCCCAAAAAGATCGCCTGGATTACGGCGGCCGTGATCGCGGCCAGCATTATTTTCGGTTTTTCCTTGATGGGGTCGCCGGCAAACCAGCGCGATCTGCGGTTCGACGAGCAGCGAACGGGCAATTTGCAGGAAATACAAAACAACGCGGCCGATTATTGGCAGCAAAAAAAGGTTTTGGCCAAGGACTTGAATGAATTGAGCGTGACCGGCTATGGCATGCCCAAAGATCCGGAAACCGGAAAACAATACGAATACGCGGTTACCGGAGAGCTTTCGTTCCGGATCTGCGCGGATTTCAAAACGGTTTTGAGCGCGGAATCGGTTGGCAAGAATACGCCCTATTATTACGGGACGCGGGCCGGGTTGATGACGGTGCCCCAATATTGGGTTCACGGCGCCGAACGCACCTGTTTTGACACCACTATCGATCCGGCTTTTTTCAAGACCGAATCCGATATCAAAGCGCAGAACATGCTGGCACCGTAATGCGAATTTTTCAAAAAACCGCGGCATAAAATGCCGCGGTTTTTTGTTTGGCGTTACTGCCGGCAATTGGCGATATCGGCCAAGCATCCGGAATTGTCGTAACCCGCCGGATCGAAATTGGGCAGATTGTTTTTCCGGCATTGCAGGATTTTGTCCAAAACTTTTTGGCTCACCAAACACTCCGGGTTTTGCATTCTTGCGATTGTTGCGGCGGCGATTTCGGCTTGCGTCATGCATTTGTATTCCGTAACGCATCCTTGTTGATCGAAGTTGGTTTCAATCTGGCCGCCGCGCAAATTACAGGCGGTGCGTTCCGATTGCGCGGGTTGAATGATATTTTCGCACGCGACCGGCGCCAAGCATTGCGGTATCCAGGCGATTTTGGATTTTTCATTGGCGAAATTTTTAAGCGTCCAGCCCGGTCCTTGCGCGTTTTCAAAGGCCATAGAAACAACAAAAGGCAAGTTGATGTCGCCGATTTTTCGCGCCACGCAAACATTGAAAAACCCGTCGGTGTCGGTTGATTTCACCACCATCTTAAATTTTTTGCAGGGAACCGCGCCGGTATCGTCGTTTTCTTGCGGGATGATGGAATAATCGCCCGTGGATTGTCCCGTGAAAACATTTTTCAACAATATCGGCGAAGTTGTTTCCCAGTATTCTCTATCGTTAAAATTTTTACCGGCATAAGCAAACAGCCTGTTGAGCGTTAACGGCAAATCCAAATCGTTGTATTTTGACACGGCATCGTCAAAAGCCATGCCGGTTTCGTTGACCCAGGTACTGACGGCCATTTGGCCATTATCGGCATAGATTGTGAATTTGGCGTATTGCGTTTGCGAATTTTTATCGTTCGGTCGGATTTCCATCAATCCCAAATAAGCCGGCCGGTTGTCGCATGTGGTTTTGTTTTCTATGTAATAAGAAATCGTGTTGCTTTGGCCCGGACCAAAATTGCTGATGGCGTAATCAAGCCGCAAGGGAGTGATGGATTCTTCGGCGGGTTTGGTTTCCGCGTCTTCTTTCTTTTGTTCGGATTGCCGCAAAATCGGGGCGGGGATTGTTTTTTCATTTTGAAAGTAGAAAAACAAACCGCCGCTTATCGCCAGAACGAGGATAACAACGCTGCCCAGAACCATTGTTTTTTGTTTCATATATTTTATTTTACAATCCCAATTTTATTATATCATCTTTGTATTTGTATTTAAGGGTCTATCTCCTGTTGCCTGTCCCGAGTATTTCCGAGGGATAATCAACAAGGGTTAGACCCTTGTAAGAAGAATCCGGGGTGAATTTCAAGGGACTATCCCTCGTATTAACGAGGGATAGACCCTTGAAATCCCGTTCCCGGCGAGTGGCTACAACCACTGCAACCTTGACAGGGAGGCGGTTTTATGATATTGTTTAAACATAACTTAAATTCTCGTTAGTTTTGTTTAGGCAAAACCTATTCTCGTTAAGCGAGCGGTAATCCGCGAAGTCCTGAGCGTTGCGAAGGGCTATAAGCTTCAAAAACTGGCGAAAAAAATGATTGGTCGCTTTTTTTGTTTTGCAAACGCACGCAGGAAAGCCTAAAGACCCGAAGTTATAAAAGATATGCAGACGAGTACGCAGAGCGGGGAAAAAACCCGCGGATATTTTATGAAATCAAGGCTCTCGAGTTTTGGTTCCCGGCCCCGGCGTTTTAACGCCGGCAAGTTCGGCGCCAAGCGCGGGGGAGGCTCAAGGGGGAATAATTTCCGGGGAGCCAGAATCGATCCGGCAAAATTTGTCAACAAAGCAATCGGGCAAAGCGACCCGGCCGGCGAGAAGCTGTCCGAGACGAAATTTTGCGATTTCGAAGTTGATAAGCAATTGAAACAAAGAATCGCGGATAAGGGTTATGTGAACGCCACGCCGATTCAAGCCAAAGCCATTCCGCAGATTCTGAAAGGGATCGATGTAGTGGGGATTGCCGATACCGGCACGGGGAAAACCGCGGCATTTTTGGTGCCGCTGATCAACAAAGTTTTGGGCAATCGCAAGGCCAAGGTTTTGATCGTGGCGCCGACGCGCGAATTGGCGGCGCAAACCGACCAGGAATTAAAAAATTTGGCCAAGGGATTAAAGATATTTTCGGTGTGTTGCGTGGGCGGAACCAGCGTGTCGCGGCAAATGTCCGAATTGCGCTATTTCAATAATTTTATTATCGGAACACCGGGGCGGTTAAAGGATTTAATCGACCGCAAGCGGATAAATCTGGCGGAATTCTCGACCATTGTTTTGGATGAAGCCGATCGGATGCTTGATATGGGGTTTATCAATGATATGAGATTTTTGATGGCGGGTATGCCGCAAAACCGCCAGACTTTGTTTTTTTCGGCGACTTTGTCGCCCGAAATCGATCGGCTTATCGGCGAGTTTTTGCGCGATCCGGTGAAAATTTCCATCAAAACCCGCGACACTTCGCAGAATGTGGAGCAGGATGTGGTGAAAATCAACGGCCGCAACAAAACCGAAGTTTTGCGCGAGTTGCTGGCGCGGGAAGAATTCAGCAAAGTGCTGATTTTCGGCCGCACCAAGCATGGCGTGGAAAATCTTTGCAAGACTTTGGAGAAAAACGGCTTTAAAACCGAATCAATCCACGGCGACAAGAATTATTCGCGCCGCGTGAAATCATTGGAATTGTTCAAGCAGGACCGCATTCAAGTCCTTGTCGCCACCGATGTGGCCGCGCGGGGATTGGATATCGCCAATGTTTCGCATGTGATCAATTATGATTTGCCGCAATCCTACGAGGATTATATCCATCGCATCGGCCGCACCGGCCGCGGCAATCAATACGGCAAAGCGCTGACCTTTATCGACTAGTTTGCGTTTCAATTTTTTTAAAAATCGCCATTTTGGCGATTTTTTGTTAAAATAACCAAGCAACAGCTATAATAATCAAAAAAATGGAAGATCAAAAATTGGAAAAAATCGAGAAATTGGATTATTACGCGATGGAAACGGCAAAAAATCTGGCCGGTTGGAAATATCCGGAATTGAAAATCATAAAATCGAGCCGCAATGTTTTCGTGGGTTCGGGCGACGCCGACAACACGGGACGGATTCTGGCGCAGAATTTCGGCGGCGTTGGATTCTCCGTGGTTGATTACAAAAAGTTTTTTGAGAACAATCCCGAACGCGATTCGGATATCTACATCGTCAACGCGTCGGGCGCGAAAGACGGCGTTAAAATGGCGCGATGGCTCACCGAAAACAACTGGCGGCCCAAGTTGATTACTTCCAACCCCGAACCGCCCGCGGGCAAGTTTTTGAAACCCGAGGATATTTTCGTGTTTCCCGCGATTATGGAACCGCCGACTTACAATGTGAGCACTTACGCGGCCATGCTTTACGGGATTTTAAAAGAAGATGTTGCCGGCCTGGCGGATACGATGGAAAATTTGCGGATTCCGGATTTGCGCAAATACAAATTTATTTTCTTTTTAGCCGACGATAAATATGAAATTGTCGGCAGGATGGCCAAGCGGAAAATCGCCGAAACCCTGGACGGCATCGGCGCGGACGCGGGCGGATATTCCAACGCGGCGCATGGTATGTTGCTGCAGCCAAATCCCGACCGCTTGGTGTTTTGCCTAAATTGCAAGTATGACGGAACCGGCGATAGTTACGAGCTGGGTGGTGATTCTTATCTGGGATTGTTGCTTTGCATTCATTATATTATCGGAAAAAACCAGACCGACCGAAATTCCGAAACAATCTTGCGCAACTATTTCGAGAACGCCAAAAAACAAGGCTGGAAATTCAACAAAGTTTGGTAAAATACTTCAAAAAAGATCGGGGGGATGATGGCGTCTCGCGCGAAAATATAAAAACAGTCTCGGGATTTTTCTTCCGAGGCTTTGATCAATTGGAGGCAAATCTTGTTTTGTTCGAATATTTTTTCGCCTCCCAAGCTTTCGCAGGCTTCAAAAAGCCGCGAGCCGGTCATCGTTTTGATCAGGATATTTCGTCTTCCGTGCGGCCATATCAGTTTGGCGACCAGTTCTTTTCCCGCGTCGGTTTCTTTCTCCGCGACAGTTGTCAAATCGTCCACGAAAAAAAAGATTTCGTCGCGCAGGATATCGTTCGATTCCGGGATTCCGATGAAGTCGCCAAAATAATTATCCGCGAAGAGGTTGATTATTTTGCCGTTTTCATCGGTGACGATTTCAAATCCCAGAACAAAACCGGCGATTTTGCCGTATTCGGCCGCGACCAGGCAAATTGAACCGCGTACCCCCATTTCAAGGCAGTCGCCGCATGTTCTGACCGGGTATCCGACGGGCAATTTCCGGCCGCATATCAGGCATTCGCGGCTCTTGCCGTTTGACGGGGCGATGCCATTCAATCCAATCGAATTTGTTTTGCTTATTTTCATTTTTCGACCACTCCGTTTTTTTAAAGAACCGCTTCCCCGAAGGATGCGCAACAAAAAACCCTTCCGGGAAGGGATTGACAGTGGCAAAATTTGTAAAATTTAAAACCGACCGCGGCCAATCTCCGCCCGGGAGCGTTGGTTGCGGCGATGCAAACGGTTTAGAATGGTTTTGTAGCCGCCCAGCGGGCCGTTGAGCCATTTGGAAACGCGGGCAATCGTGGTTGAGCTTAGGCCGGTGGCATTGACGATGGCCGAATAGGGGATTTTTTCCGAAAGCATTCGTGCGGCTTTCAGCCGGTTGGCGAATTCTTTGATTTCGTCTTCGGTCATCAAATCGCGCAAAAAAGCTTGGGTTTCCCCAATAGTTTTAAACGCCAGAAACGCGCTGATCAAATTTTGTTTATCCTCATTTTTCCAATCCATATTATCACTTTATCAAACTAAATTACTTTAGTCAAGTAAACTAA
>LQYC01004616.1_pt1 | contig 17812 bp, 17 predicted proteins | sample 661771 | NCBI WGS metagenome assembly LQYC01 (sample SAMN03483023, study PRJNA281117) | bioreactor metagenome | isolation source: benzene-degrading methanogenic enrichment culture from a contaminated... | place: USA: oil refinery in Oklahoma | collected 2011-05
ATCATGGAAATAAGGCTGAGTGCTCATGGGGCATATCACCAACACGAGTCGAGAGATACGAAGACGTTTTACATGGATCAAAAAGGTGTATTGGCATAATAAGTTTTGGTCACCTGGATTTTTTTCATCGATCGTTGGCATAAACGAAGAAATCATAAAAAGATACATTGAGTTTCAGGAAAAGATAGATAAAGGGCAACTGCAGTTATTTTTTAATCTTTAGTGCCACGGGCGTGAGCCCGTGGGTATCTACGATATTTTCTTCAAAGCTTTTCAGAGGATTAGTCGACCCGAATTAGTTCATGATTTCACCAGGCAGGAAAATAAAACGGATTATTTTAGAAAACCGAAAACGTGGAGTCAAAAGACATGAAACTCATTAATCCCCTCGATCATCCTGTCTGTTTTTCTCGGCCACTCAGGATGCATCATACATCCGCATGGATCGAACATGTGCCGTTCGGCATGTTTTTGATCGATATCCTGCGCCCAAAGGAAGTTGTTGAGCTGGGTACGCAAATAGGGGTTTCTTACTGCGCTTTTTGCCAGGCAGTGAAACAACTTGGCCTGGATACCTGTTGTTATGCGGTGGATACGTGGGAAGGAGATGTTCACGCCGGTTTTTACGGCCCGGATGTTCTGGCGGATTTGCGCGCTCATCATGATCCCCGTTATGGAGAATTTTCATGGCTGATGCAAAGTACTTTTGATGATGCTGTCAAATACTTCTCCGACGGTTCGATTGATCTCCTTCATATTGATGGCCTGCATACGTATGAAGCGGTGAAACGCGACTTTGAAATCTGGTTTCCCAAACTAAGCGAACGTGCCGTGGTCTTGTTTCACGATACGAATGTCCGCGAGCGGAATTTTGGTGTTCGGGAATTATGGGAGGAGTTACAACAGCAATATCCGCATTTCGATTTTATCCACGGACATGGATTGGGTGTTCTTTGTGTTGGGAGCAAATCTGCTCTCGCGCAAGAACCACTATTTTCCATGTCTAATGACCAGCTGAAACAGATCAGGGGGTTTTTCTTTACCCTCGGTTCCCGGGTTTCTATGGAAGCAGAAAAAGAGTACCAAGCGCAATTACTGACATCTCAAATGACAGAGCGCGAGCAAACAGTGCAGACGTTAATGGCCCAAATAGCCGAACGCGACGGACAGATCACCAATCTCAACCAAGCCTTGGCTGCGGTAGAAAGCCCGAAGGCTGCCTTGGCAGAGAAGGGAAGAGCACTGCTCAATTTCAACAAAACCATACGCCAGAGGGATTCCGAGATATCAAAGCTGAGCAGCGCCTTTTCTGAAAAGACTGCCCAGATACTTCATCTTGAAGGTTTGGTAAAAGAAAAGCAAACCGAGATAAATAGCCTAAAAGCTGGTCTGGCAGAAAAGGGAGCGGCTGTTACCGAACGCGATGTTCAGATTGCTGCCCTTTATCACTCCACCAGTTGGCGAATTACATGGCCTCTGCGCATTGTTGGGCACCAGTTAGAAAAAATCCGATGCATGAGGTTGAGAAGGAAGATGGCCAGTCTTTTTGGCATGTTGTATTGGCAGGATGGAGAGCAAAAAATATCCCAGGGGTTTGCCGGGGAGGTGCTACAAATGTCTGATGTAACCGTCGACAACCCGCTCATTTCGGTGGTCATGCCCGTCTATAATGCATGTCGAAGCGACAAAAAACATTTAGTCAGCGCCTTGGAAAGCATAGCCAATCAGTCCTACAAGAACGTCGAGTTGATTATCGTCGACGACGGCTCAACGGATGACTCTCTCCAGATATGCGATCATTTCTTATCAACGCGATCTGATCTTCGCGCCCGTTATTTCAGCAAGAAAAATGGTGGGCAATCGAGTGCCAGGAATTTTGGCGTAGAAAACTGTAACGGCGAATATATCGCTTTCATTGACCAAGATGATGAATGGTATAATGACAAATTAGAGCAAGTTGTCCCGTGGTTGGGGGATAAAAGTATCGATATACTGTACACCGATGCTGATACCGTCGACAATGATGGCAATATCATCCATAGGAGAATTCATCAAACCCTTTCTGCAGGTTGGCCACATCCGAAAAAGGTCGTCGAAGATATTTTGTTTAAGGACGTCTTTGTCATGCCCGGCTTGATGATAATCAAGAAAGAGACATTCGAAAAGGTCGGGGGATTCGATGAAAACCTGTCCGGCTACGAAGACGATGACCTATTCCTGAGGTTGTTTGAAAAAAGCAGAATATTCTACCTTCCCGTGCCGACCCTGCGCTGGCGAATGTACGATGACAACTACAGCTTTTCATACCGTATGTTAGCGAGCCGCTCTTATTACTGGAGAAAACTCCTGAAAAACTACACAGACAACGGTGCCAATCAAATCAGAGTACGTATGATCTCCCTGCGGTTTTTCTGGCAATTTATCTCCCAGGCTTTGTATCAGTACGACGCCGGCAACGAGTTATATGGGAAGAGTATCGATGGTGCGCGGGAGATTGTGCGTCACCTGCCCGAACCCCAGAGGTTCCTGTTCGGCTTCGTTTTTCTGCTACCGCTGAAATATACGATGCTTACATTGGTTTTGGCCAGAAAGGCCTTCAATATTTTTAGATGACATGGCCTACGCAGGGGAGCAAAGACTGTCTGTAAGGTGACAGAGGATGCAATCTTGATTTCTGTGATTGCAGTCAATTATAGCGTTGGACAACTCCTTACAGAGTGTGTTCGCACCGCCTTACCCATAGTAAATGAAGTCTTGATTCTTGACAATGCTTCGAGCGATTTGAGTATTAAGCAATGAGGTTATTATAAATTTTAAAAAACAAATTTCCGTGAGCGCATCAAGCAAAGTAAGTCTGTGGATGATATTATTGATTCTTGTTGCCGGCTCTTTTTTCTCAGCACTCATACCTCCATTCCAATCTCCGGATGAGTTTGACCATATCAAAAGGGCTTACTTACTAAGCAAGGGAACGATTATTTCGGATACGCCCGAAGGTAAAAATTCAGGCGGATTGATTGACTCGGGCCTTACTGCTTATATGTCCGCTTATGAAGTTCTCCCATACAAACCGGATAGAAAGTTATCAATTGACGAAATAGGTTCGGCAAACAGCATTACATGGACAGGTATTCAAGAATTTAGTTCACTGCCAGGAATCAGTTATTATTTCCCAGCAATATATATGCCGCAAGCAGTGGGGCTTGCGTTAGGTGAAAAATTAAAACTGCCGATCGATACATCGTACCGGATAGCAAGATTCATGGTTCTTGCATCAATCGCAGTGATTTTATTTGTCGCATTTAACATATACCATGTGAATCCTCTAACAATCGCACTACTCATCATACCGATGAGTGTATTCCAACTCTCATCTGCCAGCCTCGACGGTATTTCAACAGCCTTGGCAATTCTTTCCATTGCGGTTTTTTTACGAATTGCCGCTGAGAAAGAAAATGCTAGTCCTTGGTTCTTTTATACACTCACATTGTCTGTAGTTTTGATAGCTACGAGCAGGCCTTTTTTGCTGCCATTATTGGCACTTATTTTGACGACTTGTTTTTACACCAAGAACAAGAAGTATTTTTGTTTTTTTGCTGTGGCCGTGGTTTTTGTTATTGCATGGCTTGGAATTGCAATGAAGACGACTATCGACACCAGAATTTTAGTGGGAACTTCAAAATCAAGCGTCGCTTTATTTTATATTAAAAATCCTTTAATGTTTTTTAATGTTTTAATGAAAACACTTTCTAATAGCGATCTTGTTAGATTATGGGGCAATTCTTTTTTTGGAATACTCGGATGGCTTGATACTCCATTCAGCCAAAAAGAATATAAGTTTTTTTATATATGCACTATCTTGATTGGGCTGCTTTCAGTTTCAGTCAAAAATTTAAAGACTGAGTGGATTCCGCGGTTCCTTCTTCTTTTTAGCGCGGTTGCTTCTATTCTTCTGATTTTCATTGAATTACTAATCGCTTGGAATCCGCATCCTGCCAGCCTGATCGATGGTGTCCAGGGTCGATATTTTTTGGTTCCAATGATTATGTTCGCTTATGCCATCTCAGGGGGATTAAAGCTATATGATGGTGTCTTTCGAAAAATCGCCCTCCTTCTGGTTATCCTTTTAGGAGCATTCACTATTTTTAGCACACCAAAACTACTGTTTGAAAGATATTATTTTGCGCTTGAACAGCCCGAGCAGATTTCCGTGGTGATGCGCACGAGTGCGCCTTTGGGAAAAAAATAACCCAATTACGCTATTTATAAGTGTACTGTTTCAGACAAATCAAGTAAAAAAAGGTGTTAGTTAGAGACGCCATATAATTGGCTCATTTGGGATCGGTTAAAAGCGATCCGTTGCTCTTTGACAATTTGTACCTGTTTTTTGCACTGGGCGTAAAGCACGCTTTTATTTCCCAGCCGGTGAACATAACCGGGGGTGAAGTTCAAAAGGGTCTGATGCGGCCGCCGCTCATTGTATTGGAAAATGTATTTTTCCAGTGAATGCCGGGCAATCTGCTCGGTTGGGTACGTCGGGTAACAGTAAATTTCCGGGCTCACCTGCATGGCTGGAAAGTTCTGTATGTGCCAACAGCGATTGTTTATCATAAGGTTAGATCCAGCATAGGCACAATGAGTCCTATGGCTGTCTATTACAGTGTGAGAAATAGTATCTTTGTGCAGATAAAGAATGTTTCTCTTTCCCTGTTTTTCAAGTGCTTTCCAGCAGTTATTTTGGGGACAATATCGGAGTTCCTCTACATTGCTGTGAGGCACAGACACCCGATCCTCTATTGTAAGGCAAAAATTGACGCAATAAAAATGCTCCCGGTTATGCTGAAAAAAAGAAAGATGAATTTACAGGCAGCGAAGGTTAATACTGAGAGCTTAAGAAAACTCATGACTCCTGTTTTTGAAGGAAATTTTTTTGTAAAAAGATTTAAGAAGCTCTTCTTTGGGTGAGGGGATGAAGGTCCCGGTAATCATCTTGACACGGGATAGCGGGAATTATCCGGGAGCCGATTCTTCTTCTTGAGAAAATATTGCCTTATCCGGTTTAATGCTACTTCCGAGGTCATCCATTTGATCTGTTGCCGGTCCCCGGGAAAATGATATTCCTTGGTCACTGTTTCTTGCCCGTCCGTGAGGGAAATAAAAACCGTGCCCACTGGTTTGTCCGGGCTTCCACCGCCAGGGCCGGCAATCCCGGTAGTGGCAAGACCGAGGGTAGTTCCTGCTGAATTTCGTATCCCTTCAGCCATGAGTTTGGCGGTAGGTTCGCTTACTGCTCCGTGAGTAAGGATCACGTCTTCGGGCACTTTAAGCAAATCAATTTTAGCCTGGTTGCTATAAACCACGACTACTCGTTCTACATAATCAGAGCTTCCGGGGATATTGGTGAGACGATGACCGATCAGCCCACCGGTACAGGACTCGGCAACCGCAATAGTGGCCTTTGCCTTTCGAAGCAGATTACCGACTAATTCCTCCATCGTGTCATCATCTGTACCGAATACGTAAGGCTCAAGCCTTTCTCTTATTGTTTTTTCCCAGTACGATAGTCTCGCGCACGCCTCCTCCTTATCTTTTTTTTGGATAGTTATCCGAACATTGGTTTCCGGAAAAAGGGGAAGAAAAGCAAGCGTGATCTCTTTTTGGTTTTCAAAAATATCTTTTAAGAGGTCATCAGCTTTTGATTCTGATATACCAAAGAGCCGCAATGTCCGGCTCTGAAAATAGGTCTCCCTCTTCCACTCGTTTTCTAATCGCGGCAGAATGGTTTCTTCGACCATTGTCTTGAGTTCGCGGGGAACGCCGGGGAAAAATGCCAGAAGAGTCTTCCCCTCTTTAATCAGAAAGCCTGGCGCCGTTCCTTTTGGATTGGGAATAATCTCAGCTCCCTCCGGAAAGTATGCCTGTTTCTTCTGCCCCTCAGTCATCGGGACATTATAAGAACCAAGTATTTTGTTTATGTGATCCAGGGTCTCAGGATTAAAAACAAGCTTTTTTTTCAGAATCTTTGTTGCCACTTCTGTGGTAATATCATCACGGGTAGAACCCAGACCTCCGGTTATAATCACCAGGTCTGCCATCATGATGCTCTCCTTTAGGACATGCGCAATCCTCTCCGCCTCATCGCCCACACTTATCATTCTCTGAACGGATATTCCCCGGCTGAAAAGACGCTGCGCCAGATAGGGACCATTCGTGTCTACCTGTACCCCGGTGATTAATTCATTTCCGATGGTAATGATTTCTGCCTTTACCTCCAATGACGTATCCCCTGAAGAATAAGGTTTGCATAAATCCCTGCTGCCACATCGTCCAGAACGATCCCCCATCCGCCGGAAAGATTGCGGTCAATCCAACCAGCAGGATATGGTTTGAGGATATCCAATAAGCGAAAGAGGAAAAATCCTATTCCCACATTGATTAACGTAAAAGGAACCCACAGCATGGTTACCAAAAATCCGGCAATCTCATCGATCACAATAGTTCTGGTATCCTTTTGCTGAAAAATTTTTTCTGCTCCATCAGCGATCCAGGCAGAAAGAAAAATAAACGATAAAAGCGTGATAAGGTAAAGCAGAGGAGAAAATTTAGAAAAACACCAGAAAAAGCAGATTCCCACGACTGTTCCGGCAGTTCCGGGAGCCAGAGAAAAATAGCCGCTCCCAAACCCGGTTCCGAGTAAAAGAAAAAAAAAGCGATTCCTCTTAAGCATTTTTCCTGATTTGTTCGATAGTGATTTTTGATCCGGGAGAAACCGCGCGCAATGACGTTGGGTCCCCGATTACCTTTCCAATGATATTGACTGCGCTCGCTGGGCGGATTTCTTTGTCGCTACTGATTGGGGTGGGGCCATAAAAAATACAAAAGGCCGGTCCGTCCCGCCAGTAACCCAAGTCTCCTACCTCAACAACTTCTCGGGCAGTTACATCTAATTCATGGCGCATGGGGATGGAAAAATAGATTTCATCGCCCCAGGTATTAATTCTTGTCGAAAAAGGAAGAATGTTCCAAAGCACCTCCGCACAGGCAGTATCCGCCAATGTCGCTTCAAGGGTGATATTTCCGGCAGTTATTTTTATCCTTTTCATACTATCACCTACATAGAAGTCAAAGCGCTATCAATGAGGAGAAAGCAAACCCGTAAATACCTGTTACTCAGGTTTGTTTCCTTCTTGTGAATTCCGAAGCTTCTCCAGAATTCCCGCAGTAAGAAGTGGTACCATAATCTCATGGTGTCCAACTAAATTAAACCCTTTGCCGCCTTTCCGGGTAGGGCGGTCTACCACATTAATAAGGGGACGATAATGGCGAATAAAATCCATATTAACGGTTGTAACGTGATCTATTGCATATCCTTTGTTTCGAACTAAGGTAAGCGCTTTCAAAAAAATCTCAGGCAAAATAACCGCGGATCCTATGTTGAGGTACACGCCTCCTTCCAGGATTGCAACCAGCGCGCAGAATCGGCGAAAGTCAAGGTGGGTGGCTTCCCCCCAGGCAGAAGGATTAAAACTCGGATGGAGATGCACAATATCCGTTCCGATGGCAACATGCACGGTTATCGGAATCTGGAGCTTTGCGCCTTGCGCTAATATACTCGTCTGCCGTTTCGGGAGTTTATCCCGCAAGATTTTTTCACCCAAGCATTCCCCCAGGCCCAATCGATTGTTTATGCCCTCCGCAACTCCGTTATTAATAAACGTTGCCGTCTCTTCAGCCATCCCAAAGTTCCCCTCGTCTAATTCAGGTCCTACCTCTTCGGATGTCTTCCCTTCGAGAGCGACCTCAACATCATGAATCGCGCCGGCGCCATTTAAGGCGATCCCACTGATAACCCCTTCTTCCATAAGCTGAATGATAAAAGGCGCAAGACCGACTTTGATCACATGCGCGCCCATGCCCACCAGAATGGTCTTGCCCTCCTCCTTAGCGTGAGTAGTCCTCTCAATGACATCCCGAAGGTCTTGCGCGCCAAGAATCTGGGGCAGCCCGTCCAAAAATTCGGAAACCGTTGCTCCCCGAGTATACTTTCTCCCGAACTGATTTACGCTTACTTTGCTGCTTCTCTCCTTTAAAGAGACTGTCTTGATTCCTTCCAATGACAAAGGTGTTATTTTTTCCATCACGTCAGCATCCTTTTTTCCACCAGCTCACAGAAAACATGGGCGAGGGTAATGTGTGTTTCCTGAATCCGGGGGGTTGAGTCCGCATCAACATTAAAATTATAATCTACCAGGGAAGCGACCGTACCGCCATCTTTTCCCGTAAATCCTATGGTCGTGAGTCCTAACTCCCGCGAAACCTCAAAGGCCCGGATCATATTTCGTGAGTTTCCCGAGGTAGTAATTCCCCAGGCAATATCATTTTTTTCCCCCAGAGCAGCAATCTGCCGGGAAAAAATCTCCTCGAAGTTGATATCATTACTGATGCTGGTGAGGATAGAGGTATCCGTTGTGAGCGCTAAAGCAGCAAAGGGTTCCCGATCCAAAAGATAACGGTTTACAAATTCCGCGGCGATATGCTGAGCATCAGCCGCGCTTCCGCCGTTACCAAAGAGCAAGATTTTTCCTCCTTCGTGAAGGGCGTTAACAATGACCCCTGCCACGCGCTCAATTTTGGCGGCATTTTCTTCAGCAAACTTAAGCTTTATCTCCGCGCTTTTTTTAAATATCGAGATGATTTCTTTCATGTGGCTCCCACCGTTAGTTTCTTTGATGCCAAGTCGCCTTCATTTGCATATCTTTGTTGTCTCCTCGTCATACTCCTCGACGTACTGAAACGTACGCCTGCGTCGATTCCTCGTCGCCGCCTCGATCTGCTTTTGAATGCAACGTGGTATGAGTTTGTTTATTACCCGAATTTGGTCTTTTGTCAACTTTTTATCATCTTTATCCCTCAAGTTTTTGGAGAAGCAGGTAAAAGTCTTCCGGGAGAGGAGCAAAAAATTCCACATGCTCTTCTCTTGTCGGATGGATAAATCCGAGGGTGCTGGCATGGAGGAGTTGGCGTTTAACTGAAGCAAGAAGCTGACGCACGTCCGGATCGGGCAAAGAAGCAATGGTTTTTCGACCGCCATACTCCGGATCACACAAAACCGGATGATGGATACTTGCTAAGTGAACGCGAATCTGGTGTGTCCGGCCGGTTTCCAGCCTGATGGTAAGAAAAGTAAAAGGAGGATACCTTTTAAAAACTTCCCAATGAGTAATCGCCATCTTGCCTTGATGCTGTCGCACCGACATTCTTTTCGGATTTTTCGGATTCCTCCCAATGAGAGAAGAGACCGTGCCCTTATCTTTCTCCATAACACCAACGACAAATCCTCGATACTCCTTTGTTACCGAATGCGCCTTAAATTGTGCAGCAAGGTGTTGATGGGAGTAATCGGTTTTTGCAACCACCATGACCCCGGAAGTATTTTTGTCGAGACGGTGAACAATCCCGGGCCGAAATGGTTCCCCAAAAGAAGAGAGCGCCTTACAATGATAAAGGAGGCCATTGACCAGGGTGCCGGAATAATGTCCGGCCGCAGGATGAATAACAAGCCCCGCGGGTTTGTTGATCACAATGACATCTGAGTCCTCATGCACAATATTCAGAGGAATGGGTTCGGGAAAAGCCCGCAAGGGTTCCGGAGGAGGAATAGTAAGCTCAATCAGGTCGCCCGGTTTAAGCTTTTCACCCGCTTTAGGAATGATGCCGTTCAGTTTAACATTTTCGCTTTCGATGATTCTTTTAAGGTGGGAACGGGTTAAGCCGGGATTGTGAGCGGTAAGATAGATGTCCAAGCGAATTCCCCGGTCTTCTGGGGAAACAATATGGGTTTTCGACGTTGATTCCATAAGACCAGAAAAATCACTGCCAACAAACCGAGTTTTTATTCAAGGAGCTCAGTGTGCCAGTACGAAATGTCAATCATGTTGAGAAAAGGAAGCCATTCTTTCCGTTTCAAATCCCGCAGAGAAATTTTATAGAACGGAGTCCAGTTTGGCTTTTTCGGTCTCTTCAAAAGGTTCATCCCGGCTTCGTGGGGTGTCCGCCCTCCTTTTTTGCGGTTACAGGTCGCGCAGCAGCAGACAATGTTTTCCCACGTGCTCCTTCCTCCGCTGGAACGAGGGATGATGTGATCCAAGCTCAGGTCACTCTTGAAAAATCTTTTCCCGCAATACTGGCAGGTGCTTTTGTCCCGGGTGTAGATATTAAGCCGCGTAAAGCGGACCTGGCCAATGGGCATGCGGTCATACGTGACCAAGAGGATGACTCTCGGCATTCTTATCATCCGGTCCACTAAGCCGATCGCCTCTTCACGCTCTACGATTGCCAGCTTGCTCCAGCTTTCAAAGTCGAAGGTTTTAAATTGTTCATCCACCACCTGAGCAATCCCCATATAGAGGAGACAGAACGCTCGGCGGACTGAGGTAATATGTAAAGGGAAAAAAGAACGGTTGAGAACTAAAACATTGGCATCCATCATGCTACCCTCTCTAAGGCTTTGCTGATTATCGGCATTTCATGTGTAAACACAGTGCGAACATCTATCAGGAATCTCTCCTGATTAATGCGAGCAACAATGGGAGGATGGTGTTTTCTCAGTCGCTTATCCAGTTCGGCTACGGAAAAAGACCTGGGGATGAGGGTCACAACCCACGTAGGGAGAGTCTGAAGGGGTAACGAGCCTCCCCCAGCCTGAGAGAAATCCTTTTCAACGCTCATCTCATAAGCATCTTTTGCCTTTCGTGTTATTTGCCGAAAAAGAGTCTTTGCCTTTTTCTTTAATTCCTCTGGTGTCACGGTAAGCATCTCTAAAACCGGTATCGATTTCACCGCCTTTTCCGGGTCAAAGTACTCTCTTAACGTTACCTCTAAAGCGGCCAAAGTAAACTTATCTACCCGAAGAGCACGAAGAAGCGGATTTTTTTTAATCTCATCGAGATACTTTTTCTTCCCTACAATAATCCCCGCTTGAGGCCCACCCAGGAGCTTATCCCCGCTAAAGGTCACGACATCAACTCCTGAGGAAATAGTCTCCATCACCGTAGGCTCATCCTCCAGCCCATAAGGGGTCAGGTCCACAAAATTACCGCTCCCCAAGTCTTTCATTACCGGAATATTAAATGTACGGCCTAAACCTACTAAATCTTTTAAAGCAACCTGTTCAGTAAAGCCGAGAATCCGGTAATTGCTGGTATGGGCAGTGAGAAAAAGACGGGTCTCCTGAGAGATAGCCTGCTCATAGTCGCTGAGTTTGGTTTTATTGGTGGTTCCCACTTCCTTTAAAACACACCCGCTCTGGCGCATAATGTCGGGCAGCCGAAAAGAACCGCCAATTTCGATCAATTCTCCTCGGGAGACAATTACTTCATGACTTTTCGCCAAAGTGTTCAGGACAACCAAAACCGCGGCCGCGTTGTTGTTGACCACCAGCGCGCTTTCAGCCCCCGACAGTTCTTTGAGAATTTTCTCTACATGCATGTACCGAGACCCGCGCTCCCCTTTTTCCAGCTCATACTCAAGATTACAATACCCTTCAGCTATCCCGCCAATATTTTCCACGGCGCGACGCAAAAGGGGTGCTCGGCCTAAATTGGTATGAATAATTATTCCGGTAGCGTTAATAACCTTGCCAAGATGTAACAAGTTGGTATTTTTTGCCTTTTGAACGATTTGGTCAACAAGAATTTTCAGGGTGGTTCCCCGATCAGGGGAAGAAACTATTTCCTGGGCAAGGATTTTTTTTCGGAGGCCGTCCAACTCATCCCGAATAAGAGTTAGCACTAATTTTCGTGAAAAACCCACGATCAATTCCTGAATCGATGGGTGTTTTAAAACCTCATCTACCGCCGGAATAAAGCGGAGAATATTTTTTCTGGCCTGGGTTTCCATGAATTTATTGGGTAAACCCCGTTAGAAGGGTTGCACGCAGGGCGTTCATCCCGTTAGAAAAATTTCTACCCTGTGTCAAAACCTGTAAGAATCTTTAATGTTACCCCTGCTTCCGCACTCCGTTAAATATTTGAGATCTAACCAGGCAAGCAGAGATTTTCTAACGGGGTAAAAGTTTTGTTTTTTATATCACAGGTTTTTCTTAAATGCAATCATAGTGCTTGGGTAAAACATTTATCCCAAATTTTCCTTTTTTATTTGTGGGTTAGCTTTTTTAATAAAAGTTAGAAAAATGTGAGAAGCCTTTTTGTTTGCGCTCCAAACCTTGAGCATCAGGATAAGTCCTTGAACCATGAAGCTCTGAAACACTCTTGACCCTATAACTTATCATTTCAACCCGTAATCGTATTTTCTCCATTTTTCCTACCCCTCGCAGAAAGAGACTGTGTCGTTATTAAAAAATTGGGGGTAGCCGCAGCCTTTAGGCTGCGTAGCATATTGAAATTACATATCTGAGAAGCGCAAGCTAAAGCTTGCGGCTACCAAAAGGTGTATTGTGACACAGTCTCAAATGCGGGGGGGGTTTTATTTCCCAGAATACTTTATTTTTTCTATTTATAGAAAAATTTGACAACATATTTATGTTTATATATATTCATATTGTTGAACAAAATCGTATTAACTTTACAGTTAACTAACTTTTTTATAGTCATATCAACTTAATAAAAGGAGGCAGGATTGTGGCAATCGAGGAATTAATACGGATTGGTGAAACTATATATAACAAATATATTGATGATTGGAAAAAAGAGGGGAAGAGAGTTATTGGGTACACTTGCAGTTATGCGCCCGAAGAGATCATGCAAGCCGCCGGTCTTCTGCCTATTAGGCTCAAAGCCATGGGTTCCAGCGAAACCAGTAAGGCAGACGTGTATATGCCGAAATTCCACTGCACCTTTTCACGGCATCTGTTGGATCAGGGCATGTCTAATGCTTTTAATTTTGTTGATGGTATTGTCTTTGTTAACACATGCGACCAGCTAAGACGAATGTATGATGTGTGGAATAAGCTTGTAAAATTTCCATATCAGACCATTATGGTCATGCCCTATTCCTACGATAAAGAGGATTTTGAATGGTACATTGAGCACGAGGTTAAGAGGCTTAAGAGCGACCTGGAGACAGCTTATGGGGCAAAAATTACAGACAGCTCGTTAAGCGAGTCGATAAACATTTTCAACGAAACCAGAAACCTTCAGGCCAGATTGTATGAAATGAGGGGTGCAAAAGAACCCAGAATCAACGGGGTGGACACCCATAAGATCATCATGGCTGCAACCTCTATGCCCAAGAAAAAATACAACGAATTGCTGAAAGCGTCCCTCGAGGAGCTGAAAAAGAGGCCAGGTATTACAGATTACCGGGCCCGCATTCTCATCGGAGGAAGCATGATAGATGATCCGGAATTGCTGCATGTTATCGAGGATGCGGGGGGTCTTGTGGTTGCAGACGTGTTGTGCACCGGCACCAGATGGACCACGGATAAAGTGGAAGTGGACGGTGACCCCCTTTACGCCATTGCCAAACGATATTACGATCATCAACCATGTCCAAGAATGACCATGGTTTACGAGCGAAAACGTGATTTTGTACTGGATCAGGCAAAGAAAAATCAGGTTGATGGGGCTATCTTTTCCAAAATCGCCTTTTGTGATCATCATTCTGGAGACAATGTTCTTTACCAGGAGGATCTTGAGAAGGAGGGTATTCCATCTTTGCTGCTGGATAGAGACTACAGGATAACCGACGTGGGCCGATTCAGGACAAGAATCGAGGCCTTTTTTGAAAAACTTGGTAAATAAAAGGAGGGGCGGCTATGAAACCGGTTCCTAAAGAGTTAGAAGGTATAGAGCTGTTTCAAAGGTATTTAACCACCTTTAACCTAATTAATATTGCTTTGACCAACTTCAAAACAGTTGAAGATCTTATGGCCGCAGCACCGGAGATCTTAAAGACCCTGCCGGAATATGATGTCAGGGTTTTTCAGTCCATTAGGCCGGATATTGTTATCGCGGCATTCCATCCAAAGAACAGGAATGTGGTACTGAAATGTGCGCAAGCCCAGATAAAATTTTGGCAGGGTATAGTAGATGACATCAAGTCAGACAAGCCGCAGTTGGATTTTTGGTTTGCGCAAGGTCCAGAACTATTCCGTGCGCTGGGATTTTCCCCGCTATGCACTGAAACCACGTTGGTTGCCTCTGCGATTTATCTGGATGGATGTGAAGATGCCACTGACTTATTCAGGTCTAAAGGATTTGCCGATCATATATGCACAGCCAATGTGGCCTACCCTGGATATGTGATGAATGGCAACTGGAAGGTTCCCCATGTTATGGTAAAGCCTGGGACCCCCTGTCCCTCAAGTAACCTGGCCTACCAGGCCATAAAGAAATGGTATGGCAATGAATATATCGTGTATGATTCCACATACTATTTTGACAAAAAAGGCTTGGCCCATCAGACTGATGCCATTCAAAGGGCCATAGCCAAATTAGAGAAGATTTCGGGACAAAAGCTTGATGAAAATGTCCTCAGACAGCAGATGGAGGAAAGCAACAAAACCTATGCCCTTTGCGGTGAGCTTCTTGAGCTCAGGAAAAATAAGCCCAATCCTGATCCAGGCATGCACCGTATCCTTGACCTACTCATGATAGTCACACTCCTCGGAGAGCCGTCATGTACCGAATACTTTCAGCTTCTTGTGGACGAAGCGAAGGAAAGGGTGGCCAAAGGAGTGGGGGCAATCCCAGAGGACAAAAAGGAGATCAGGGCACTTCACACCTGGGCCCTTAACGCATATATGCCAGACCTTTATCACTGGCTGGAGGAGACCTATGGGATGACCTACATTACCTGTGGACTCTCCTATTTCATTAACCATCAGGTGGATACCTCTTCGGAGGATTCCATGGTCGAGGGATGGGCCCAGAGGGTTATGAACTTTACTATGGAAAGGCAGAGCATGAGCTTTGGGGATGTCTGGGTTGATGATATGTTTTATCTGGCAAAGAATTGGAATGCTGACTGCGGCATATTCGCGGGAAACCTGTCATGCAAACAGGGTTGGGCCATGAGTAAACTGCTTGGCGATCGACTGGAGGATGAACTTAACATACCGTCGGTAAGATTTGAAATTGAATTGTGCGATAAACGTACCTGCCCCCCTGATGAGTTCAAGCACCGTATCGGGAGTTTTGTGGAAACCATTTTAACAAACTCAAAAAAGAGAAGTTGACAATGATAGTTGCAGGTATTGATGTTGGCTCCCTCACCGCTAAAGCGCTTATTATGAAGGATGGTGAGATTATTGATTTTGATATTATAACTGTCAGACCCACACCCATACAATCAGCAGGGGATGTGATGGAAAAGGCCCTGAACAAGACCGGGCTTAAGATGGATGACATAGATTATTGCGTGAGTACCGGTTATGGACGGGAACAGATATCATTTTCACGCAAAAGCATATCTGAAATCTCCTGTCATGGAAAGGGAGCACATTGGTGCAGAGCATCCATAAGGGGCGTTATCGACATCGGGGGGCAAGACTGTAAGGCCATTATAGTGGATAAGGACGGGAATTTAGACAATTTCGCCATGAACGACAAATGTGCAGCCGGCACAGGAAGATTTTTGGAGATCATATCCAAGGCCCTTGGCATTGATCTCGCCGAGCTGGGACCGTTGACCTTCAAATCAAATAATCCACTGAAAATTGTGAGGAGGTGTAGCGTCTTTGCTGAGTATGAGGTCATATTTTTACTCGCAGAAGGTAAGAATATCACCGATATAGGCGCGGGGGTTAATGAAGCCATGGCCCAAAGAGCCTTTTCGCTGGCTGGCAATATAAATCTTAATAACAAACTTACTGGTGAATTGACCGTGACGGGCGGTGTTGCAAAAAATGTCGGGGTCATTAAAAACTTGGAAAAACTTTTTGATGCCGAAATTGTTAGGTTGCCGCTGGACCCACAGATAATGGGCGCTTTGGGCGCTGCTCTGTTTGCTCGACGATATTATGAAAAAGAGGTAAGAGTTTAAATGCATTTTTTCATAGGGATGGACATCGGACTGGTCGGTATCAAAGGGGTAGTCATGAAAGGCGAAAATGTTGTTGCTCAGGTTGTAAAAGACACCGGTGTGAGGCCTGCTTTGGCGGCCAAGGAATGTTATGATCAATTACTCTCAGATGCGGATTTAAGTGCAGACAAGATTCAAGCCCGTGGGGTTACCGGCTGGGGCTCAAAAAGAGTATCATTCGATTTCGATATAGAATACCCCCCTGAAGTGGTCTGCCTTGCTAAAGGGGCAAAATGGGCCTGCCCGACTTCAAGAATGGTTGTTGACGTGGGGGCGCAGACAGTAAAAGTTGCTCGTTTTGATGGAAATGGGGGTGTAAAAAAATACGAGCTAAGTGATAAATGTGCCTCAGGAACAGGAAGATTTCTTGAAATCATGTCAGCGGCTTTAGGATTGAAAGTAAACAATTTGGGGCAAATAGGGCAAGCGGCGTCGAAAATGGTTGAAATTTCATCACAATGCAGCGTCTTTGCTGAAAGTGAAATCATAAGCTATGTAAATACCGGCGAAAAGACAGAAGATATTGTAAATGGCATTAACTACTCGATAGCTAAGAGGGTTTCAACAATCATTATGAGAGTGGGTATTCAAGAAGATGTTATTATAACGGGTGGGGTAGTAAAAAATGAAGCCGTTGTCAGATATATAGAGGAGATGGTCAAAGTTAGATTTAAAGGTTACGGGGTAGACCCCCAAATGATTGGCGCCATAGGTGCGAGCTTAACTGCTCAGCAGATATAAAAAGGGTAGGAACAAGCCATGCCAAAAATAATTGCCGTTAGTGGCAAAGGGGGTATAGGAAAATCCACACTGGCTGCATTGATAACCAAGTTTTTTTCTGAAAACACGGATAAAAAGATTCTCCTGGTTGATGCTGACCCGTCTATTAGCCTTACCCTTATGCTCGGAATGGACACGCTCAAAACACTGAGTAACTTGAGGGAAAGATTTGTCACAAGTGCAGAGGCTGCACAGGAGGCCATGTTTGGAGATAAACACATCCGTGATACTATCTATGATGAGTGTTTACAGAACGCTGGAAGATTCAACTTGCTTACAATGGGCAGACCTGAAGGACCGGGATGTTTCTGTTCAGTCAATGAGTTATTAAGATACGGGATTGAAAGTGTTTCAAAGAATTTTGACATAACCATCATCGATTGTGAAGCAGGCCCTGAACAGGTTAACAGGAGAGTGACAAAGAGTATTGACGATTTAATACTCGTAATCGAACCAACCGTCAGAAGCGTTCAAACAGCATTATATATTAAGAAGGTGGCTGAAACTTATGGTGTTCAAAAGTCGTTTAGTTTGCACATTATTTTAAATAAAATAGGAAAACATGACAGAACAAAAAACATAAAGTCAATTTTAAGGAGCGAAGGGATAGAAATTTCAGGAATAGTGCCTTTGGATGAAAATATCGCTGAATATGACTCCATTGGAAAATCTATAATTGATCTTTCTCATGAATCACCCAGCGTGAAAGCTGTTGGAGAAATCTTCACATTACTGTATCTCCAGGAAGAGGTCAATTTTGTCCGTGAGAGAGAGTTAGCCCAGCAGATATAATTGCAAATTTTTACAGTAGATTAATTTTAGAAAGATTGGTGGTGTCTGATGGACGATGTCAGAACTTTTTTTGTACGGAACTACGGGACGTACATGAATATATGAATTGATGGCGCGGACGCTTCGCGCCGCGTCATCGTGCTGCGGATTCCCATCCGCTTTCTGTCCGGCGCTTCGCGCCTGGCCATCAAGCGGTTGC
>LQYC01004458.1_pt1 | contig 17783 bp, 15 predicted proteins | sample 661771 | NCBI WGS metagenome assembly LQYC01 (sample SAMN03483023, study PRJNA281117) | bioreactor metagenome | isolation source: benzene-degrading methanogenic enrichment culture from a contaminated... | place: USA: oil refinery in Oklahoma | collected 2011-05
GCCAGCGCCTGGCCTTTCGGGGCGAGCCGCTCATAAAAACCAAAAAGCGCGCGGATGGCAGCAGCGTCATTGTTTGAAACTTTCATGGTCGCGGCATCGGCCAGACAAATTTCGGCCACGGGCGTTGCTCCCTGCATGACCCGCATCACCCGGCAATGGATTTTTTCCACCTCTTTCATTCCGGCCGGCACCAATCGGGTTGGCGCCTGCGGCTCAGCGGCTTTGGCGAGCTTATCCAAAGAGACATTGTCGCCAAAAAGGTCCTGTAATTGCCCGCGCTGTTCGGGAGAAAGCTTTCCGATCTCTTCCCCTATGCCCTGCAAAAGGGGCTGCACAGTCTGCATTTTCTGGTTGAGACGATCAACCTGCTGTTCATCCACGATCATTACTGTGCTCTTGCTGTGATCAACAATCAACATATTCTCCACAGCATGGCGGTACAAAAGATCGAGATTCTTATCACCACCGGCTGCCTTGACCATGATCTGATCATTCTTTATGGCAATGTTCTGGGTTGTCCCTGCCCTAACATTCATTCCCTTGACCATATATTCCAGGACAACATCGGCCTTAGTGATTGTCGGAAGCGCCAAACCGGCGCAGATGGTCAGGCAAAGTGCAATGCGTTTAATTTTTTTCATCCAAAAATACCTCCTTTTAAGATGGGCGAACCAATTAATGCATGCGTTTATGTGCGTCTATCAGAGACAAGGTATCAAAATAAAAAAAGGCCCATTACCTTTATCCTTGGCAATCAGACCTCATTTTATACTCATTCAATTCATTTTTCTTGCAACCAGCTTTTTGCATTATATTCCCCGTCTGGGTTTTTCCCTGATTTATTAAATAAATTTGGGAAAAAGTCAAGAAAAAGCCCTTAACATTGCGAAACTTAACACGCCCTGCAAATTTATCATTTATAATGACCCAGCCCTGTTGAGCATCCTTTCTGGCAGTTTAATTCTTTCCAGGCGCTGCTGGATAAGTTTTTTATCAGGCAAACTGGTCTGATAGACAGAGACTTTAATATCCTTATGACTTTTACTGAGAGTCAATCGAACCACACTCTCTTTTTTAGAGCGGCAAAGGATTAACCCAACCGAAGGCTTCTCATGGGGTAGCTTGATCTGCTCATCAAGAGCCGCAAGATAAAATTGCATCTTGCCCACATACTCAGGTTTGAAATTCCCGATTTTTAGCTCCAGCGGCACCAGGCATTGAAGTTCTCGATGAAAAAAGAGCAGGTCAATCCGGAATTCTTCATTATCCACGACCAACGGATATTCTTCACCCAAAAAAGATAGGTTTTTGCCAAACTCCAGGAAAAAATCTTTAAGATTGTCGAGTATTGCTTTGCGCAGTTCTTTTTCCGAAAAAGTTTTTGAAAGATCCAGAAACTCTAAAATATATTCGTCCTTCAAGTGGCGATGAATATCTTCTGTGGGAAGGGCGATCTTTCCCGTCTCCATTTTTACTAATGTATCCGGTTCTCGCGACAGGACAAATCTTTCAAAATAGGCAGAATCAATTTGCCGCTGAAGCTCTCTCTTGCTCCAGCGTTCTTGCAAGCACATCTTGATATAAAATTCTTTTTCCTCGATTGTTTTTGTGTAATTAAGCAGAATCAAATTGTTCGTCCAACTAATTTCTGCGACCAGTGGTCGCAGTTTTGGACATCCTCTATAAATCAGAAAAAAGCGCTTGCAGTCCCATAGGTTTCTTGAAGAAAGTCCGTTCATTTCCGGATACCTCATTCTCAAATCCTGAGAGAGCTTTTCCACTACCCCATCACCCCACGCGCTTTTCTCCTGAAGGTTCACAATGGTCTTCCCAATGAACCAGTAGAGATCAATAAGCAGCCTATTAACCGTGGTGATTGCTCTGTGCTTACTTTCTTCAACCTTCATAACGATAGAAGAAAGTGACTTTTCGTAATCATGCGTTTGTTTTTTAGCAATACCTGTTTTGACCATCACCATTCCTCAAACCGAAATATGGATTAAGCATTGCAACACCATGTTCGGTAAACGCGTAGGGCATGACGCCTGAATGCTTCATCGTCCTGAACCGGTGACAATTTGTCACCAGTTGATTCTTTTCGGCAGGCGTTAGTTGGAACATGAACTCCTCAGGGAAACGCTGAATATTACGTTTAACCTGTCGGTTCAGGTGTTTTGTTTCGACCCCATATAACTCAGCCAGATCCCTGTCAATCATAACCTTCTGCCCTCGAATCAAGAATATTCGCTGTTCGATACTTTCCTGCGGAATCAAATCATTCATAGGGCAGAAACCTCCACATGTATAGTTTTCAAATAGTATAAGTTTTAATAGTTCTATTGAGGTATGCTTTTTTCGGAGAAAAATTTTTTCCAAGATAGCAAAAAAAAACACCTCATTGGTCGTTTAAAGCCAACGGGTGTTTATTCTGTTTGTCCTGCATATGCGGCTCTCCCCTTTCTTGGATTCAACATTTCTTTATATTTTTAACCTTTAACACAAGAGAAGTCAATAGGAAAACGCTCTGCATTCCGCTTGTTAGGCGTAAAGCGTAAACGGTAAATCGTAAAAAGTTAAGGTTAGAAATTTTTTTTAAGAAAAATCAAAAGCGCCTATCAGGTTATCTAAACCCACCGCTGTCATGTGGTCATCCATTCGGAAGACCTGGTCACCAGGATAAACGATCCAAAGACGCGCCAAATCAAGCTCTTTGACTGCTGAACGCATGGACCGGGTGATGGTCGGCGCTTCATCAAATTTCATCTCCACACCCCATAACCGCCCCTTCCTCTGAAAAACCATATCCAGCTCACCTCCGACATGAGTGGCCCAGAAAAAGATATCTTCATCCCGGAGTTCCAGATTGATAATCACTTGTTCCAAAGCGAAACCTTCCCAGGAAGCGCCCAACTTCGGGTGTCGCAGCAGATCTTCTTCCCCGGCGACTGTCATCAGAGTATGAAGCAACCCTGAGTCGCGGAAGTAAATTTTCGGGCGTTTCACCAATCGCTTTTTGGTATTATAAAACCACGGTTGAAGCTGGCGGATTAAAAATGTCCCCGTAAGAATGTCCAAATAATGCTTAACCGTGGTATCAGCAAGATTCAAACTCCGCCCCAAATCAGAAGCATTGAAAATCTGGCCATGATAATGGGAGAGCATCGTCCAGAAACGACGCAACATCAGCGCCGGAACCCTGATCCCCAAGTTCGGGATATCCCTTTCCAGGAAAGTGCGCACAAAATCTTCCCGCCACTGCATAGACATCTCATCACTCTCCGCAAGAAAAGAGCGAGGGAACCCTCCGCGTATCCAAAGCGTGCGGTAATTATCTTTCGCAATATCGCGGAGTGAAAAACCGCTTAATTCCAGAAAACTAATCCGACCAGCCAGAGTTTCTGAGCTCTGAGCGATCAAATCACGGGAAGCGCTTCCCAAAATCAGGAAGCGACGGTTTGGGTTTTGATCCACCAGCACCCGCAATGCGGGAAATAGTTCCGCACGCCTCTGAACCTCATCAATGACCACGAGACCTTGACAAGGTTCAAGAGCGGTCATCGGATTCGCCAGCCGGGTAAGGTCGCGATGGTCCTCACAATCGAAAAAAAAGACGCGCGAGGTTTTCCATTTCCTTGACAACTGCCCGGCAAGAGTCGTTTTCCCGCACTGCCGAGGGCCAAGAAGAGCAACAACCGGGTTATGCTCCAGCCGCCCAAAAAGTATTTTTATTTCTCTGGTGCGAATAATTTCCATAAAAATATTAAAACATGAAATTTCTGCGATAGCAACAGAAATTTCATGTTTTAATCCGGCAGTTCAAATTTTTCTTATTAATCAATGGGTTAATGATGGGCTAAAAGTAAGATTTTTTTTGATTTGGAAGAAGATTTATCTGTAAAAAATCTTTCCGGGATTCAAGATGTCATTGGGGTCAAAAACCCGTTTGATCTTTTTCATCAATTCGATCTGCGAGTCGTTAAGCTCCATCGTTAAAAAAGGAGCTTTGGTAATACCGATACCATGCTCACCGGAAATAGTGCCCCCCAGATTGAGCACCTCCTGAAAAATCTCGTGTATCGCCTGCTCTGCCTTTTCGTGTTCTCCGGGAATCTTCTCATCATACATCACATTAACATGAATGTTTCCATCACCAGCGTGTCCAAAGCTGATAATGGTAAGAAGGAATTTTCTTTTGATTTCTTCTATCCGGTGAATAAGGTGAGGGATCTTGCTGCGGGGAACAACAACATCTTCATTAATCTTGGTAAGGTTGAGAAGGAGCAAGGAAGGAGAAATCGCCCGTCGCACCTCCCAAAGGTTAGTAGCTTCCTTGGTGTTGGTTGCCCCCTCGACCCGAAAGGAATCTTGTTCCAAACAAATCTTTTCTACTTTTCCGGCCGCGCTTTCCACTGCCGCGGTATCACCATCAACCTCAATCAGAAGCAATGCCTCTGTCTCTTCAGGAAAACCAAGATTCTGATAAGTGTTCACGCATTCAATCGACCCGCGGTCCATAAATTCCAGTTTCGCCGGGACAACTTTATCGCGAATGATGCTCGATACCGCGTGAGCCGAATCATCAATGTTTTTGAAAAAAGCCATCATCGTAACGCTTGTTTCCGGTTTAGGAATAAGGCGGAGATAAATTTTGGTTATGACCGCTAACGTGCCCTCAGACCCAATAATAAGCCGGGTGAGATCATACCCCACCACTCCTTTCATCGTCTGAACGCCGGTGGTGATGATTTCTCCAATGGGAAGAACGATCTCCAAACCCGTCACATAATCACGGGTAACCCCGTACTTCAAAGCGCTCGGGCCGCCGGCGCATTCCGCGACGTTTCCTCCTAAGGTGGAAAAAGCAAGACTGGCGGGATCGGGCGGATAATAAAACCCGTGTTTCTCCGCTTCCTTTTGAAATTCACCGCACACCACTCCGGGTTCAACGAGAGCGGTTAAGTTATCCGTATCAATCTCGATAATCCGGTTTAGACGGCTGGTGACTAAAACAACTCCTCCCAAAACCGCTAACGATCCACCGGTAACACCGCTTCCTGCGCCCCGGGGAATAACGGCGAACTGCTCCTGATTGGCCAGTTTGAGGACAGCGGCGATCTCTTCGGCAGTCCCGGGAAATACTACTGCCTCAGGACAAAACTTTTGATTGACCGCGTCATAGGAATAGCAGGTGAGGTCTTCCGTGCTGGTCAGAATATTTTCCTCACCAACAATCCTCGTGAGCTTCTGGATAATTTTTTTCTTAAGCATAAAGGTTGCCCAGTGTTAATTGTTAGTGTTAGTGCCAGTTGTCAGTTGACACTTTGCACTTACCTTTGAACCTTTGAACTTTTTGACTCTTCACTCTTCACTTTTTACGTTTTACTTTTCACGTTTCACATGTTACGCTTCACACCCTTTACCCCCCTGCTCCATGCCACATCAACTCCTGTTTTCTCCACTGTATTTTTCTCACGTCTTCATTAACCACGGACAACGAACCACTGACATCATAGAGTTACCCCTGCCCTTCAACCCATGGCAGCACTGCCCCACCGTATGGTATCACATAAGTAGTTGGGTTGTCCCCCAGGATTCGGTAAGCCCTGGCAAGCGCTTCTTCGATGGAATGCACCGGAGTTAAAGACATCGTTCGCACCACCGAATCCGGTAGTTCCGAAAGAAGCAACACCGTGGCTTTTTTCGCTTTCATGAGGGTTGCGTGAGCAGTCTGCCCGTTGATCTGAAATTTTTTTCGCAACTCCGCTTCCATTTCCACTGTATCGTGAAACCTGAACCAATTCAAAAAATCTGGGTTCCCGATTCCTTCTGAGCAGGCCGCGATTAAAATCATCACGCCTCCGGGTCTTAAAGCGTTGAGAGCGTAATCAAAGGTTTTGTGGGCTTGGATGAAATTGATATCCTTAGGATACCCCCCACAACTAACAATCACCAGATCCGCAAGCTCAGCAAGGATAACCTTAAAATGCTGATCAACAAAATCACACCCCTGATAAAAAGCTTCCTCCCAATGTCCAACTGCTAAACTAAGTATACCATAATCCGGTGAAAGAATCGTATTGAATAAAAATTTAGGAGGAACCAATCGCGCGGCCTCCATCATATCTTCATGCATTGGATTACCCTTAAGAACACCTGTTCGCGCTAAAGGGTGTCGTCCTCCTTCAGCATGAAGAACAAGAAGATGCGCGGCGACACAGGATTCAAAAGAGGCACTGCCCGGCACAATACTTTTTCTTCCTCCTCCAAATCCGGCAAGGTAATGGTATCCGATTGTTCCGGTAAGAATAACCTTATCCGCTTCCGCTACCCGGCGGTTTATAATCACCGGAGTATTTTTTGTGGTCTTCCCTGAAAAGACAACCTGATTGTGATTCTTGGCATCGTGATTTTCGAGACGAACCCGCTGAGCCATTTCCTCACCGACTACCTGTTTCTGTTCTTCGAAACTCATCGGACGATGGATTCCGAGAGAAAAAACAATCGCGATATCATGGTCGGGAATTCCATTCCGATTCATTCGAGTGATCAGCTGAGGAAGAAAAAGGTGGGATCCGGAATAACGGGTAATATCAGACACGATGATGACCACCTTGTCCCCTCTTTGAGCAAAAGTATCGAAAGAATAGTGATCCCCTGGCTTATCCAAAGCGATTGTGATTGCCTGGGGCACATCCGGTATCGGACTCGTTTTCTGCGGAATTATCACGGAAGCGAAGTTTTTGGGGGAAAGAGAAACCTCGATCTTTTTCTGGTGATAGGGAAGAGAAAACTTCATTTACCCAAAGCTCCGCCCACAAATCTCGTTAACCGCTCAACCAAGAGGCGGGCAATAAAAAATATTCCCCGCTCTTTGGCGATTTCCACTTGCATATCAATAATGGTTTCAGGAAGCTGAGGAGGTCGTGATTTTGACTTTAACGTGATTGCATCGACCGGACAGGTGGTTACGCAAAGACCACAACCTATACAACGATCACGGGTTATCTCATAATACTCAGCGCCGGCAATGATGGCCTCCATCTGGCACCGCTCCGCGCACACGCCGCATACATTACACAGATCAGGCGCGATCTGAGCGTGAAAACTTGACTGAATGTGCTCCGCGGGTTTGGGAAATTTTTTAAGGAGGCGGAGTATGGCGCAGCAACACCCACAGCACATGCAGATATTCAGAATGTCTTTGGCGTTGGTGGGTGAAAGCACCAGCGCTTTTTCTTCTCCCATTTTTAAGATACTCAAGAGTTCCTCTTCGCTAATCTTTCTTCCCAGCTTGTTTTCAAGATAATACTGCGCCGCGACATCAAACACCAGGCATCGCTCTACCGGCCGGTCACAGGAATTCCCCATGAGCCATTGTTCTTTTTGACAAATACAAGGAGCAACGGCAATAAGTTTCTTATTTTTAACCAGGGCGCGGACCTGGTCATAGGTGGAAACCAGGGAAGTCGTAGCAAGAGAAGCTCCGATCGGAATTACCCGAAGCTGCTTGGTCTTCGTGGATTCCCAAAATTTCGCTATCGCGGGAAGGTACTCTTCCATTAATTCCGCCAGCTCGCGGTCAATCGTATTTAAATGAAATTCATAAATCCCCACCACAAACTGAAGCGCCATATAAAAAGGCTGGTTATTTACGCGCGTCCGGTAAATCAAGCCTTCTTTGGCCATCGCCTCAAGCTTTTCTGCGGCAAGGGCTTCGTCCATTGTTAATCGTGGCGCGATAGCTGACACCGGTTCCGGTTTTGTTCTTAACCGCAAAGCTATTGTGGCTTGTTCAGGAGTAAAAAGTTTTTTCAGGATCTTAATTTCTACTCCGCTTTCGGTGGCGGGAAACCCTGCCGGCAGTTTGTCCAAAAAATCTCTTAGCTTAAGATAAATATCTTTAGGCATAACAACCCCGGATAAAAAGATTGGCAAACTATTTGAAATTATTTAGAAACCGTCTTATTGCAGGATGTTTGTGATTATGGTATAAAAACATATATCATATTAGTAAGTAATTACAAAAAAATTAGCGCATTGGGGGGGTAGCCATGAAAGTTTACCTTGTTCAGCATGGCCAATCTGTTTCTGAGGACGTTGACCCGGCTCGTCCTTTGAGCGAAAAAGGACAAAAGGATATGGAGAAAGTGGCCCGGTTCCTTAAGGGGGTTAACTTAAAAATCAGCGTTATCCTTCAAAGCGGGAAAACCAGAGCAACTCAAACTGCGGAAATTCTGAATCCTAAAGTTACGTCCTTAGGAGGGATCATGAAAAAAGACGGACTTGCCCCCAATGATCCGGTTGACCCGTGGGTGGAGGAACTGAATAGGTCCCCTGATGACGTAATGATCGTGGGGCATCTTCCTTTTCTTTCCAAACTGGTAAGCCGGCTTCTCGGAAGGGAAGAAGAATTGATAAGTTTTCAGCCGGGCGGGATCGTTTGCCTGGAAAAGATGGAGCACCTTCAATGGCGAATCAGATGGATGGTGGTTCCCGAGCTTCTCAGTTAAATGGGGCAAAATATTCCTTGACTTTTCTTGCCAACTTTAACAATACTCCTAAAAAATTTTCCTTACGTAAAAGCTGATACCTCTTGAAATTTAGAAGGAATTACCCAATGGGAAAAGATTATCATCCCCACGAAATTGAGGAGAAATGGCAGAGGCTCTGGGAAGAGAATCAGGTCTTTACGGTTATTGAATCAGCCGACAACCCCAAGTATTATCTGTTGGAAATGTTTCCTTATCCTTCCGGTCGGATTCATGTGGGGCATGTCCGAAATTATTCAATCGGAGATGTTATCGCCCGGTATAAAACGATGCGAGGCTTTAACGTGCTCCATCCTATCGGCTGGGACGCCTTTGGCCTCCCCGCGGAAAATGCGGCGATTGAGCATAAAACCCATCCCTCCCAATGGACTTATGACAACATTGCCTACATGCGCTCTCAGCTTAAACGGATGGGAATAAGCTACGATTGGACGCGGGAACTTGATACCTGTGATCCGAGCTATTACCGGTGGGAGCAGCTTATCTTCATCAAAATGTTTGAAAAGGGCCTCGCTTACCGGAAACGTTCGTGGGTGAACTGGTGTGAGCAATGTCAGACCGTATTGGCCAATGAACAAGTTGAGGCGGGCTTGTGCTGGCGCTGTGGCAAAGAAGTCGCCCAGAAAGACTTGCAACAGTGGTTTTTCAAGATCACTGCGTATGCCGAAGAGCTTTTGGAATACTGCGATAAACTTCCCGGCTGGCCGGAACGGGTTTTAACCATGCAAAAAAACTGGATCGGCAGAAGTGAGGGCGCGGAGATAAGCTTTACTTTGGAAAAAGGAGTGGGCGAGATCACGGTTTTTACCACTCGTCCGGATACTCTCTTCGGCGCGACGTTTATGAGCCTTGCCCCGGAGCATCCCCTTGCCCAAACCCTCTCTCACGGCACTCCTCAAGAGGGCCCCGTTCGTCTGTTTATCGAAAAAATGAAACGGGAAGACTTAAGCAAACGGACTGCGGAAGATACAGAAAAAGAAGGAGTATTTACGGGATCATACTGCATCAACCCCGTGACGAATCGGAAAATGCCGATCTTTGTTGCCAACTTTGTTTTAATGGAATATGGAACCGGGGCAGTAATGGCCGTGCCTACCCACGACCAGCGAGATTTTGAGTTTGCTAAAAAATATGGGCTTCCGCTCATTATTGTCATCCAACCCCCGGAAGAAAAACCCGACCCCATTTCTCTGAAGGCCGCGTATGTGGATGATGGAATCATGGTAAACTCGGGCCAGTTTGACGGGCTGCCGAACCGGGAAGCAGGGGTTAAAATAACCGAGTATCTGGCATCAATCGGCAAGGGGGGAAAAACAATCAGTTATCGGCTCCGGGACTGGGGCATCTCCCGTCAGCGTTACTGGGGTGCGCCCATTCCTATAATTTACTGCGATGAGTGCGGAATCGTCCCGGTTCCAGAAAAAGACTTACCCGTGGTTTTGCCTCTCGAGGTGAAAACGCTTGAGACCGGACAGTCCCCGCTTCCGTTAAGCTCTGCTTTTGTTAATACTCCCTGCCCGCGCTGTTCACGACCCGGTCGCCGGGAGACTGATACCATGGATACCTTCGTGGAGTCATCCTGGTATTTTCTCCGCTACGCGTGTCCACACTACGATAAGGGTCCCTTGGATAAGGACAAAGTTAACTACTGGATGCCGGTTGATCAATATATCGGCGGCATCGAGCACGCCATTCTTCACCTCCTCTATGCCCGGTTCTACACCAAAGTTCTCAGAGACTTAGGGATAGCGCACCAGGACGAACCGTTTACCAACCTGCTTACCCAGGGTATGGTCCATAAGGAGACCACCCGGTGTCCTCAGCATGGCTGGCTCTTTCCCAAAGAAGTCGCAGAAGGGAAATGCACCCTGTGCGGATCGAGCGTTGAAATCGGGCGCACGGAAAAAATGTCCAAATCCAGAAAAAACGTCGTCGATCCCGACGAACTTATCGAACAGCACGGCGCGGATACGATCCGCCTTTTTTGCCTTTTTGCCGCGCCTCCGGAAAAAGATTTGGACTGGAGCGACCAGGGAGTGGAAGGAGCTTTTCGGTTTTTGAGCCGGGTCTGGCGGATAATCCAGGTTCACGCGGAAGCCATGAAGAATGTTAAATCTTATCACGGGAAAGAAGACCTTTCTGAAACCTTAAAAAATCTGCGGCGAAAAACCCATCAGACTATCCGAAAAGTAACCGAAGACCTTGAAGAGCGGTTCCACTTCAATACCGCGATCAGCGCGATCATGGAGCTTGTCAACACCCTGTATCAGTTTGACGTAAATTCCGTCGAGAGCCCCTATAAAAATCACGTCTTAAGGGAAACCATGGAAACCATTGTGATCCTCCTCTACCCGGTTAGTCCCCATATCACTGAAGAACTTTGGCAGATTTTAGGACATACGGAAAGCATCAGCAAAGAAACCTGGCCCTCCTATGACCCGGAAATCGCCAAAGAAGAGAAGATGGTCATAGTCATCCAGATTAACGGAAAACTGCGGGGTCAAATAACCGTACCCGTCAACACGCCGGAACAAGAGATCAAAACCTCAGCTCAAAACGACGAACGAACGAAACAATGGACAGAAGGGAAAAAGATTGTTAAAGTAATTTATGTTCCCCGAAAACTGATTAATATGGTGGCGCAATGAATTTATGTGATCAAAAATCAATTGTCGGAATGCTTTTCATTTTTATTATTTTTTTCGTTTTCAGCAATGGTTGTGGGGGGTACCACTTTGCCTCTGAGTACAACAACCTCCCGGGGGAGATAACCTCGGTCTCCATTCCCTTTTTCCAAAACGAAACCTATGAGGCCAATATTGAATCTTATTTTACCCGTGCTCTGATCAACGAGTTTATCAAAAACAAAAAATTCACTATCCTTTCTCACGGAGCAGATGCCACGCTTTATGGGATCGTTAAAGACTTCCGCACTACAACGATTGCTTATTCCGAGCAAGACAAGGTTCTTGAATACCGGGCGTATGTTACGCTCGATCTTACGTTAAAAAATACTAACACGAGTGAAATCATTTGGAGAAAACCATCCTTAACCAGCGATGAAGACTATAAGGTTTCTTCTGAAGATATTGCTTTAACCGAAGCAACCAAAAAAGTAGCTTTTCAGAAAATTGCTAATGAGTTGGCCGAGCAAATTTATGAGGAGCTGGTTTTGGGTTTTTAAGCATGAAACCTGCTGATTTTTTTTCAAAATTTAAAGAGGGTCATTTACTCCCTCTTTATTATTTTTACGGAGAAGAAGAATACCTCAAAAATAAAGCCGTTAACCTGGTATCGGAGCGTTTAGGAGAAAAAATAAACCGTGGCTTAAACTTCGAGGTTTTTGCCGGTTCTTCCACCTCCATAGCAACCCTTCTTGATCACGCTCGCACTATTCCCTTTTTAGGCGGACGGAAAATCATCCTTGTGAAAGAGGCGGAAAAGATCCCTGCTGAGGAACAAAAGCGCCTTTTTCTCTACCTGGAAAGCCCAAGCAAGAAAACCACTCTTATCCTCACCAGCAGTGCCGTTAATTTTCGGGGCAACGCTTTTAAACCACTTTTAAAGTCCTTCGCAAAGTATGCGGGATACGGCCTGGTTCTCGAATTGAATCATCCCTTTCAAAACGAGATCCCTGACTGGATAAAATATATGGCTCAAAATTTTGGGAAGTCCATGGGGTCTTCAGCAGTTTCTTTATTACACGAACTGATCGGAAATAACCTTCTCGACATTTTTCATGAAATGGAAAAACTTGCTCTTTTTATTGGCGAAAAAAAAGAAATTTCTAAGGATGACGTTGAAAAGATGATTTCGAGGTTGCGAACAGAGTCAGTTTTTGAATTGGTTGATCATATCGGAAATCGAAGACAGTATGAAGCCTTGATAACGCTTTCTCAACTTCTCAAAAGCGGCGAGCAGCCTCTTAAGCTTTTAGCTTTGATTGTCCGTCAATTCCGGATGATCAGCAGAGCGAGCACTCTGGTGAAACAGGGACTGAAATCAGCGGAGATAACCAACGCCCTAAAAATCAGGGGATTTGTGTGGGAAAAGTTATATCCTCAGGTAAATAAATTTTCTGAAAAAAAGCTGATGGATTGTTTTCAGCAAATGTGGGAAGCTGATTTCGCTCTTAAAACCAGAAGTATTCCAAAAAAACTCATTTTAGAAAAACTCGTCATGGAGTTGTGCGAATAGTATTAATGTGCTGATTACCAACCGAATCGAGGGGGAGGCTAAGCGCCCCCCAGGTTCAGGTTTTGAGTTATTGATGAAGGGGTTCACTTCTGCCCCCTTCTCTGAAAACGCAATCAAAATAAATACCCTTCCCATCCAATGCCGAAGAAAAAAAGATTAGGACTTTAAAGCATTCACTTTGCGGGTCAGGCGGGAAATTTTGCGGGCAGCATTTTTTTTATGAATAACCCCTTTGGAGGCAGCTTTATTAATAACCGGGGTAACCTGAGAAAGCACTTCCTGTGCTTTTTTCGGGTCTTTCTCATCAATCGCGGCACTGACTGCTTTCATCGTGGTCTTAAGATTGCTTTTGACGTTCCGATTTCTAAGCCGTTTTTCTTTACTTTGTTTGCTTCGTTTTAAAGCTGATTTATGCGTTGCCATACACTCCTTTCACCAATTTTAAGGTTGTAATTTAATTGAGCGAAGACTATTCATAAGAGATCACGAAAGGCGGTATTGATAACATTCCCAAAGGCCTTTATGACCATTCTCACAATCCCCCTCAATCCCCCTTTATGAAAGGGAGAGGAAAAAGAAGGACTCTCCCCTTTAGCAAAGGGGAGTTAGAGCCTGCCCTGGTGCGACTTGGCGGCATTATATCGTAACCTAACAAAGTAGCCCTATTTGACCAGCCAACCTCGCACTTCAGAAAGCCAGGTCTGGGCCAGGGGGGATTTGTAGTCTATTTTGACTCAATTAATTTTTGTAATTAATTTTTATTGCGGAATTTTGTTGTTTACCATCGAATTTACTGGTTTGTCAAGCAAATTTCATAAGGATTGATTGAGTAAACCCCGTTAGAAAATTTTCTAATGGGAGTTACCCTGTGTAAAAAAGTGTAAAAATTTTTAAACTTACTCCGTGCTTCTTCACCCTGTTAGATATCAAATATCGAACAGGGCAAGCGGCGACTTTCTAACGGGAATAAAATGCCCGAAAACTCACGCATAACCAGAGCCTTTGGTATCGTAGGAGTAGCTACCTTTGCAAGCAGAATTCTTGGATTAGTCCGGGAAATGGCGATTGCTTATTATTTTGGCGCCGGCGTGGCAGCTGATGCCTTTTTCGTGGCTTTTCAGATTCCCAATATCCTTCGAATTCTTCTGGCTGAGGGTTCCCTCAGCATAGCATTTATCCCGGTCTTTTCTGAAACTTTGGTCAAAAAAGGGCGCGAGGAAGCCTTAAAACTTGCTCATGTGACTTTTACCATCCTAACAATAATTCTTATCATCATTACGGTGTTAGGTATTGTTTTTGCCTCTCCTCTTATAAAAATTATGGTGCCTGGGAAAGGCTTTGCAGAAATTCCGGGAAAAACCGAGCTTACGATCCTCCTGACCCGGATCACCTTTCCTTTCATTTTCCTTGTCAGTTTGGCAGCGCTCTGTATGGGAATCCTTAACTCTTTGAGGAAATTTACCGCCCCTGCCTTAGCTCCCGCGTTTTATAACCTCGGCGTTATCCTCTCCGTGGTTATTCTTTTCCCGTATCTTAACTTTCCGATAATGGCATTAGCCATTGGAGTCATGGTCGGCGGGTTTCTCCAGTTGGCATGCCAAATCCCCTCCCTTGAAAAAAATGGTGTCCACCTTACGTCAAACTTTGACTTCCAAAATCCGGAACTAAAAAAAATGGGAAAAATAATGGTCCCCGCTATTTTTGGCTCGGCAATCTACCAAATAAAAATTATTATTAATACGTTACTGGCTTCCTTTCTTCCCCAGGGAAGTGTCTCTTACCTGAACTACGCATATCGCCTTCTCGAATTCCCTTTAGGGATCTTCGTCTATTCGATCAGTTCCGTGGTCCTTCCTTCTTTTTCGACTTTTGCCGCCAACAATGAAATGACAAAACTAAAAGAAACGTTCGTTTTTGCGTTCCGATTAGCCATGTTCATCGTTATCCCCGCCATGGTTGGCTTAGCAGTCCTGCGAGTCCCCATTGTTTCCGTTCTCTTAGAACGAGGATCTTTCACCCCGGAAGAAACAATGCAGACCTCCATTGCCCTTTTTTACTACTCTCTGGGACTCTGGGCAATTTCCGGCTTGCGAATTACCGTTCAGGTTTTTTATTCCCTTCACGATACCAAAACACCGGTAAAAGTAGGGGCGATCAATGTTCTTATTCATGTTCTGTTCAGCGTCGTGCTTATGGGACCTCTTAAGCATGGGGGTCTTGCGTTAGCCCTCTCACTAACCTCGATTTTGCACTTTTTGCTCCTCCTGATGTATTTGCGGAGAAAAATAGGTCGTCTGGGGATGCGAGCGGCTCTGCCTTCTTTGGCAAAGATTGTTTTTGCCTCGTTGATCATGGGAGGGGTATGTTATTGCATGTGTTCTCAGGTTAATTGGTTAACCCCGGGGGATTTCTATAAAAGAATCGTTTATCTGGCCGGAGCGATCGGGACCGGCGCTCTGATTTTCTTTGGACTTTGTTTCTTACTCCGCTGTCCTGAACTTGAAACCTTGAAGGATGTGTTCAAAAAGAAGACGATAACTCCTTCCGCTTAACAGTCAAATTTAAAAAACGTATTTTCCCTCATACCAAGTTGCATTCAAAAGCAGATCGAGGCGGCGACGAGGAATCGACGCAGGCGTACTTTTTAGTACGTCGAGGAGTATGACGAGGAGACAACAAAGATATGCAAATGAAGGCGACTTGGTATCAACTCTGCATTACTCTCCTAATATTTTTTTTATGGCTGCCTTAAGATTCGCGAGATTCGAGGATTTTACCACATAGGCGTCGGATGCCCAGGTCGTCAAATCTTGTTGATACTCGGGATAAGCGCTGGAAAGAATAACCGGCAAATCCCGAAACGTAGTGCGGATCTGCTGAAGAATGTCAAGCCCATTTATATCGGGCATCTTGATATCCAAAATAATGAGATCCGGAAAAAACGCGGTCAGTAATGCAAGTGCTTCTTTGCCGTTGGCAGCAACCTTCACCTCATATCCTTCCTCTTCCAACTCTTCTTTATATAATATTCTGATACCTTCTTCGTCATCAGCCACTAAAATTTTCTTCATGGTCTTATTCCTTTCTCTTATTTGATCTCCTTCAGAAACGTTGCCGCTTCCTCCGGCGGGGTTGGGTTGATATAAAATCCAGACCCGATTTCAAAGCCTGCGATTTTACTTAAGGTGGGAATGATTTCAAAATGCCAATGATAGTAATCATTAATCAACTCATTAAACGGAGACGTATGGAGGGTGAAATTGTAGGGCGGATCTTCCAGCGCTGCTTCGAGGCGGCTTAAAACATCTTTGAAAATACGCGCCAGCGAACTATATTCTGCCGGAGAAATATTAACAAAAGAAGAAGAATGTTTTTTGGGAAGAAGCCAAATTTCAAACGGCGAACGGGAAGCAAAGGGAGTGATTGCCAGAAAATCATCGTTTTCAACCACTACCCGGATTTTATCATCCAATTCTTGATGAACAATATCGCAAAAAACGCAGCGGTCTTTATACCGGTAATAATTTTTGCTCCCTTCCATCTCTTCCATCACCAATTTGGGAATAACCGGTAAGGCAATAAGCTGGGAATGGCTATGCGCGAGAGAAGCACCGGCTTCTACCCCATGATTTTTAAAAATCAGAACATAACGAAAGCGCACGTCTTTTTGTAAATCCACAATGCGCTCCCGGTAAGTCCAGAGTACATCCTCAAAGGCTTTAGGATCAAGCTGACACAACGAGCTACCATGGCGAGGCGTCTCAATAATAACCTCGTGGGCGCCAATACCATTCATTTTATCATACATCCCCTCCGCTTGTTTTTTCAAACTCCCCTCAATAACCAAGGCGGGAAACTTATTGGAGACTACCCGCAAAGTCCACCCCGGAGTATCAGGCTTACTACCATCCCGTCGTAACGCATAGACCTCAGGCGGAGTTTTATCTTCATTCCCTACACAAAGCGGGCAAAATCCACCTGCTGTCGCAGTCTTTTCGTTCATCTTAAAACTGGTAGGACGTTTTCCGCGTTCGGTTGAAATAATCACCCAACGACCGACAATAGGGTCTTTACGAAGTTCAGGCATATGTTTACCTCACATAAGATTTTTTTTTAACACCCGGGCGCGGCCATGACACTTCATTGTTACAAGCGGTTAATCAAACTCGCAACGCAGCCCGCTCCAAAACCATTATCAATATTAACGACCGCAACACTTGAAGCACAAGAATTTAACATTCCCAACAGCGCCGCAATCCCTCCAAAATTAGCGCCATAGCCAATACTCGTTGGGACTGCGATCACCGGTTTCGATACCAACCCCCCCACCACACTGGGCAGTGCTCCTTCCATTCCTGCTACTACAATAAACACGCGGGCTTCTGAAAGCTTTTCGAGTTGATTAACCAAACGATGTATACCGGCTACCCCCACATCATACATGGTATCCACCCGATTCCCCATCATCCGAGCAGTGATCACTGCTTCTTCGGCAATGGGAATATCTGAGGTCCCCGCACTGATCACCATAATTATTCCTTTCCCTACAATCTCTATTTCTTTTGAATGAAAAGTCAGCATGTGGGAAAGGGCATGATACTCAACCGTGGGTAGCGCCTTGGTAATGTATTCCGCTTTTCCTCGACCCACGCGGGTTACAATAATCGGATGCTCCTTGTCCATCATTCGTTTAATGATCGTGAGGATCTGTTCCGCAGTCTTTTCCTTACCCCAGATGCACTCCGGGAACCCTTGCCGAAGAGACCGGTGGTGGTCAATAGTTACAAACCCCAGGTCCTCAAAAGGAAGATACCTGAGCTTCATTATAGCATCGTCAATGCTCAAGACGTTTGATTGAACGCTGTTTAAAATGTTTTTAAGAAGCTTTTCATCCATGCGTCTGTTTCCAAAAACGAAAGAAAAAAACAGATCACTTTCATCTCTATTACTTTAATTGAGCGAAAAATCATGCTGCTTTCTTTAGTTTTGCTGTTGCCAGAGATGCAAGAATCTTATTGTAGAGTTTTTCAGTGGCAA
>LQYC01004401.1_pt1 | contig 17592 bp, 12 predicted proteins | sample 661771 | NCBI WGS metagenome assembly LQYC01 (sample SAMN03483023, study PRJNA281117) | bioreactor metagenome | isolation source: benzene-degrading methanogenic enrichment culture from a contaminated... | place: USA: oil refinery in Oklahoma | collected 2011-05
GGGAGAGGGTCTGGGTGAGGGTGAAATTGAACCATATCTGGAAGCCCATTCCGTCAAATAGGATTGCAATCAATTTAGTGCTCCCATTAATAAATGGCTTTGTTCGTTAAAGAGGACATTGACGGTTTCTTTGGTTTATGGAGAAAACTTTAGGGGCTGCCGGAAAAAGCTGGGAAGCAATCAGTTTGGATGTTTTTAGAAAAAGTGGCTTTTATATCACGGGAATGATTGCTTTAGAGCGAGGCTTTATTATAACTGCGATGATCTTGGCAGCAATAGTGGTTTTTGTGATTGACAAAGATTTTTTTAAAGCAGCTTGCTGGGCAATTATTGGTAGTCTGCTTTCTTTTGTCGGGATCATCCACGCTTATAAAATAACCGGCAGTGGAATAGTCAGTGTGTTAGGGGTAAATACTTCCCCCTATTTTTCGATAGGGTACCTGGTAATGAGGGGGCTTTTTTCTTGACTGGTCTTATGACAAAAAATACGGAAAAGGCCCGATGAAAGAAGCGTTGTTTTATCAAAAACTGGAGAGGAATGACGTCAGGTGCGCACTTTGTAATCACCGGTGTGTCATTCAAGAAGGAAAGAGAGGAATTTGCGGGGTTCGGGAGAATAATGGAGGTATTCTTTATAGCTTAGTATATGGGAGATGTATTTCGCAGACGATAGATCCGGTCGAAAAGAAACCCCTTTATCACTTTCACCCGGGGAGCCGCTCTTTTTCGATCGCTACGGTCGGTTGTAATTTTAACTGCAAACACTGTCAGAACCACAGTATTTCTCAGCTGGTTCGGGATTACGGGAAAATTGTCGGCGATGGTGTTTTCCCCCATGAGATTGTAAAAACCGCAAAAAAATATCAGTGTAGCTCTATTTCTTATACCTATACTGAACCGACTGTCTTTTATGAATACGCTTTTGACATCGCAGTTTTGGCGCATGAGCAAGGACTTAAAAATATATTTGTTACTAATGGATATATAACCCCTGAAGCTCTCCGGAACATTCAGCCCTATTTGGATGGTGCCAATGTAGATCTCAAAAGTTTTTCTGATACTTTTTATAAAAAGATATGCGGGGCACGGCTTGAGCCGGTTTTAGAATCACTGCGGTTATACAAACAACTGGGGATTTGGTTAGAAATCACCACGCTCATAATCCCTACCTATAATGACTCTGATGAGGAATTTAAAAATATTGCTGATTTTATTTTTCATCTCGATGCAAACATTCCTTGGCACATTTCCGCTTATTATCCAACCTATAAGCTTAATGATCAACCCCGGACTTCAATTCAAGTTTTGAGAAAGGCGCGTGAGATCGGACTTAAAGCTGGGCTTCGTTATGTCTATGAAGGAAATGTTCCTGGTGAAATCGGTGAGAACACCTATTGTTATTCCTGCGGCAACCTTCTGATTGAAAGAAGGGGATTTACTATTTCGCGATACAAGATCAAAAAAGGAAAGTGTCCCCATTGCCAGGCGAAAATAGATGGAGTAGGGTTATCGTAAATGAAGTCTAACATAATTATAAAAATACTTTTTTTCCCATTTTTTATCTTTTCCTGGTTTTGGAAAAGAATGCGGTCAATGGTAGTATGTGCCTTTTTGATCGGATTGCTTGGTGTTGGCGTTCTTTGCGCTCTGTATTTTTATTTTATTATTGCGCAGCCGGGGAAAGATTTTACGCGAAAAGCAATAATGGATGCATTATCGAGGGAAACGCCGGTTTATTATGATGACGGGAAAAATTTGATTGGAGTGTTTTTTGAAAATGAACATCGTATTTATATAAAACATCAGGACATTCCCAAAGATTTTGTGAACGCCTTAGTTGCGGCTGAAGACAAAAATTATTTTCACCACTCCGGGGTTGATCCGTTAAGTATTCTTCGGGCGGCTTCCGTAAATCTGAAATCAGGAAGGATTCTTCAGGGTGGAAGCACGCTCACCCAGCAAACTGCCAAAAACCTTTTTAAACGAAGTGGACGCACGTTTGAAGCGAAACTTATAGAATTGGCTCAAGCGCTCAAGCTTGAAGCCCATTTCTCAAAAGAAGACATTATTGAGTTTTTTACCAATCAATTTTATGTGACCGGGACCGGTCGGGGATTAGCGATTGCGGCAAAATATTTTTTTGACAAGCCCGTGAACCAGTTGAATTTGTTGGAATGTGCCTTTATTGCTGGAGCAGTTCGGGCCCCCAATCGGTATAATCCTCTCGTGCATGCCAATCAGGAAAAAAGGAAGGTAGTTTTTGCACGGGCGATTGAACGAAAAAATTATGTTCTCCGAAATATGGCAAAGCTCAGCATGATTACCCCTTCACAGTACACAGAGCTGATCCAAGCCTCGATACCTTTTAAGGAGGGAAAGGTTTATTTTGATCTCAATGTGATTTTAGATTACATTCGGGAAGAGCTCCAATCAGAAAAATACCAACAAATTTTAAATGATCATGGCATAAGTAATATCGCTACCTCGGGAATTAAAATTTATACTTTTGTAAACCAAGAGCTGGAACAAAAGAGTCATCTGATATTACGCAAGCACCTTTCACAACTGGAGACTTCGCTTTCAGGGTATAATAGACAAATTATTCAAGCCCGGTATGCTCATCTGGATCTGCCCCAAGTTATTGAACCGAAAATTGGTCAATTTGTGTTTGGAAAAGTGGAAAACAAAAGCGAAGAAGGAAAGGATGTAGAAATTTTCGTGAGGGTGGGGGAGGCTATAGGAAAAGTTGACCAAGGGGGTTTAAAAGAATTGGCCTCTGCGTATGCGAAGTACAAGAAGGGAATGTGGGCGGAGTCAAACCCAAAGGATGTTAAAGAATTGTTATCTCAAATCAAAGTTAATGATTTAGTATATGTTTATGTACGCGACAAGTTGCCGGATGGCACATTTTTATTTGACTTAGAGCAAAAACCGAAACTTGAAGGGGGGCTTTTGGTTTCACAGTGCGGTAAGATTCTGGCGATGGTTGGAGGTTTTGAAAACAGTTATTTCAACCGCGCAGTTGATGCCAAGCGCCAGATGGGATCTATATTTAAGCCTCTGGTATATTCCGCAGCTTTGCAGTTAGGATGGAATATCCTCGATCCTTTAGAAAACCGGCGCGATATGTTTGTTTTTCAAAACCAGTTTTATTTCCCTCGACCAGATCACGAAAGCCCTTATGAGAAAGTTTCCTTAGCGTGGGCGGGAGCAAAATCCGAAAACGTGGCGTCAGTCTGGCTCCTTTATCACCTTTGTGATAAACTTTCTTTTTCTCAATTTAAGCAGATTGCTGATCTGGTGGATTTGAGTCCCCGGGAAAATGAAGATTATCTGGCTTTTCAAAAACGAATTCGAGATTCGTGGGGCATTAGAGTAAATGAGAGTGACCTTCGAGAATCGGCTTTCCAAGCTGCGAAGGAAGAACTGGTTACTGACCTTATTTTCGAGGGAAGAACCAAGGAGGCTGAAGCATTACAAGTTTTAAAATACGGAATAGGGTTTGATGAATACCGGCCAGACGTGATACCAGAAGATGAGGAGGATGTCTTGGAAAAAGCACGTGAAGAACGATTATTGAAAGAACATTTTTTTCGCTTCGTTCGCCTCAACGCTGAGATGCTTAAAAAATGGGATGAGTTGAAAGATATTGATCTTGTAAATTATGTTGATTTGTTGGATCGATTTTATTCAGGTGTGTCAGAAGGACAAGCGGTTGTGGCCTACGGTGACGGTTTAGCGGAAAAAGGGTTTATTCCCTTAAGTTATGGGAAGGTGATCGAGCTTATCCAAAGCGGCTTTTCTGCGGAAGAAATTTTGATCGAGGGTAAAATGCGCTCCGTGATAGTATCCAACTTAGGTGAGTCTCTGGAAAAAGAGCTCAGAAAGATAAAAGTGAACCGTGCCTATGATATGATAACGCTTTGGAATATCAGGGACTACCGAGTATTGGTTGGGCTTCTTTACGTGGTAAAGCTTTGTGAAAGTCTAGGCATCCATACTCCTTTAGAACCTGTCCTTTCTTTTCCCTTGGGACCAAGTGCGGTTAGTGTTTTGGAGATTTTGCGCGCCTATACTACCTTTGCTGATGGAAAACAATATACGGGGCAGGGCGATTTTTCTCAGGAAAGCTCTATTATTATAGATAGGATTACTGATTCCGAGGGGAAAGACATTTACCGTTATCTCCCCGAGGATAAGCCGGTGCTTGATCATCATATTGCTTATATGATAGCGCAGATTTTAAAAAATGTTGTAAACCAGGGAACCGGTAATAAAGCTCAAGATTCGATTAAACTCGAAGTGAACTTGGGCACTCGTGGCAATACATTGACTTTTAACGTGCCTACCCTCGGAAAGACAGGCACAGCAAATGAGTATAGTAACTCAAGCTATATCGGCTTTATTCCGACTTTTTCCGAAAAAGGTTTTGATTTGTCTTTGCCGAACTCCTTTGTGGTTGCTGCTTATGTTGGATATGATGATAATACCCCGATGAAGAACAATCATTTTCGGGTTTTTGGTGCCTCAGGAGCTTTACCTATTTGGATTGCTGTGGCTAATGAAGTCACTAAAAATCAACTATTTCACAAAAGTATCGATCCCGTTGACTTTGCATTTTTTTCGGGAAATAATCTTTTGTTGCCAAACCCTGAAGGGGCAATTGCTGTTCCGGTTGATAAGGGGAGCGGGTTACCTCTTGTTTTAGACTCATCATTAGAAGGTTTGGAAGGTGAAGTAATAGTGTATTCTTATGGACAAGTAGAAGGCACGTCATTCAGACCACAGAGGTTTTTTGCTCCATTTCAAACCAATCGACTCAGCACCCAGAGTCCTTGGTACTAAAAGGGAGGTCACGGATGATGTTTTGTTGCGCAGTACGATGGTGGTTTTTCTTAATGATACTTATTACGGTTAGTTGCGCTTATCCTGAGGGCATGAGGGTTAAAGAAGTTTCTTCAGAACCAAAGGCTCAACAAGAATCTTTTCAGGAAAGGGCGCAAAAGCTCAGGCTCCAAAAAGACCACGTGATGTGGGAAGACACGCTCAGTCAGTTTATATTCGCTCTTCAGAAAGAGATTGAAAAAAATAACGTTTCGCTTTCCGAAGGACGATCATCCGAAGACAATGCGTATCTTGCTAAAAAAAATGACATGCTTGTGGGTTATCTCGAAAATTTGAAGCGGATTAAAATCCTGCAGCAAAAAATAAATGCTGGAGACACTGCTTTGTCACGCGAAATATTTTATTTAGATTTGGTTAATCATTATCTTGCGACGTTAAAACTCGCTGAATCGTTACGAGGGAAGGAATCTCCAAATGGAATAAATACTCAGAAATTAGAGGATGAGATTGCCGATAGTTACCAAAAAAATCATTACTACAAAGTAGTAGATCTTTATGATCAACTTGCTAAGATTAAACTTGGGGAAAAAATAGATTTCAGCAGTACGGCCTACTATGCGCTATCCCTCGCCCGATTGAACCAAGGGGAGGATACTCGCAATCTTATTGAAGAACTTTTATCCAAAGGTTTTTTCTTAACCTCAGAAAACGCACCGTTATGTTTCGCACTGGGAGAATGGTTGATTAATAATGAACAGACCGAACGTGCACGGGAGATATTCCAGAAGCTTAATGCTTTTTATATGAATGAGGAAATATGGTATGCAAAAGTGAAGGGGAAGGCAGCGCTTTTTCAGACCGGACCTCAGGATATAACGGTAAAAAACAAAATTGATCAAGCGCGTGTTCTTTTTCAAGAGCACGGTGATTTTCTGGGGGCATATCAATTAGGCATTATAGCTCAAAGGGAATGCTTAGATCTTGCGTGCCAGAGTGGAGTTCAAAATTTTCTTAATCAGTTAACTGAACAAGGAAGGAACCACATTGACGCAAAGCTACGAGAGATAGATAACGACATTAAAATGTCAAAATTATTAGAAGCCCAAGCACGTTTGTTCTCGCTTAAAAAGTCTTTTCCTCCCGGGGAATACCCATTTTCAATGCAGGAAAAAATTGCCCTTATCCCTAAAACGGAGGCGTTATTAAAAGGGAATAAACAAGTTGCATTGATCGATGAAACGGGAAAAGAAAAATTGGAAAGAGCAAATCGTTTACTCGAATCGGAAAATTTTGAAGAGGCCATTACCCTCTATGAAGAACTTGAAGGTGCGGCCTATAAATCTGACGCTGAAGAAATGAAACTTTTAGCTATCGATGGCCTGGCTCGTACGCGGAGGCTAAAGGCGGGTCAGTTGTTTCTTCAAGCCAGGAATTCTACAAGCGTAGAACAAAAAAAGAGTTATCTTCTGGAAAGCTATAAACTTCTAAAAAACGTTTTGGATAAATACCCGAATAACACCTATGCTGACAGGATAATAAAAAACTTGACTGATGTCCGGGCGGAAATCGAAAAAGTTTATCCTGAGTTTTTTTCCGAGGAAGGATCACAATTTCCAGGCAAAGAACCAGTCGGCAGTCTAAGGTGACAGTGCCAAACAGTAAATACTATATGTGGTATATTTTTTATAATATTTTGTCCATTATTGCACTCCCTGTTCTTCTGGTAGCCTTGGTAGCCAGAAAAAAATACCGTGAGGGCGTATGCCAGAGGATGGGGTTCATTCCAAAATCAGTTCACGATCAACTCAAGGGCGTTCATCCTATCTGGATTCACGCAGTTTCAGTGGGTGAAGTTATCGCCTCGATACCAATCGTTAAAAAGATTAAAGAAGCATATCCCCAAAAAAAAATAGTGTTCTCAACGATTACTTTTACCGGCAATAATACTGCCCGGCAAAAAATTCCCGAAATAGATTTTCTTATTTATTTCCCTTATGACTTTTTTTTTATCGTAAAAAAAATGCTTACGATCATTAACCCTTGTATTTTTATTCATACCGAGACTGAAATTTGGCCCAACTTTCTTTTTTTTCTTTATCAAAGTGGAATACCATCAGTAATTGTTAACGGTCGAATTTCATCTAAATCATGTCGTCGCTATAAGCTTTTTGGATGGTTTTTTAAAAAAGTTTTTAATAAAGTGTCAGCTTTTGGAATGCAATCTTTGGCTGACTCTCAAAGGGTTATTGATATTGGTGCTGATCCTCAAAAAGTTTTAATCACCGGTAATATGAAGTTTGACCAAAAAATTCCAGATACAAATGACAGGGACAAAGAAGAAATTTTAAACGAGCTTAATCTGGGATTGGAAGATAGAATTTTTATTGCCGGCAGCACGCATTCTGCTGAAGAAGATATTGTTCTTGAAGTTTTTCAGCAACTCATAAAAGAATATTCAAATTTGATTTTGATTTTAGCTCCTCGTCATCCCGAACGATTTTCCGAGGTAGAAAAATTAGTGAAAAAAAAAGGATTAGCTGTCCACCGAAAAAGTCAAATTAAAAAATACCAACATTTATTAAGATCTCAAGTAATTCTCTTGGATACTATTGGTGAACTCGCTCAATTTTATAGTATCGGTGAAATTATCTTTGTGGGAGGAAGTTTAGTCAATATCGGAGGGCATAACATTTTGGAGCCTTTAGCTTATAAAAAACCCGTTATTTTTGGGCCCTATACCCACAATGTTTCGGAGTTTGTTAACGTATTAATAGAATCTGGTGCCGGCATCGCGGTGACCACAAAAGATGATTTATTATTTCAGGCAAAAAGACTTTTGAGTAATAAAAAAGAAACCCAAATGTGTGGGGAACAAGGTTTCCAAGTGATTAAGGTTAACCAGGGAGCAACCGAAAAAAATTTCGAAATAATAAAGCGTTTTCTTTCTGATGGACGTTTGATTAATGAAGTAATTTATTATGGAAAGCTACCGGAGGTAGGAGAGGACTTTCGGTAATGGACGATCTTTCCCCATAAGATCCTCACCGTAGTTTACACCTGCCAGGATTTTTAAGTCTTTTAGTACTCTTTTATCTCCAACAAACGTAACTTTTTCTATTTTTTCCCGAGCGATTTTTCCTCCTGCCCACGTTAAACTCAGAACACTTTTGGCATCAAATTTGTCTTGTCCCACTACCATATAAACATCAGAGCCATAATGGTTAACCACCTTTGCAACTAACGTAGATGGCCGAAGATGAAAACCCAAGTCCTTAGGGACCGGCAATTCAATTGAATCCATCGCCGTATATTCTTTTAATAATTCATCAGCCAACATGCGGCCAGATAGCATCATCACATTAATGTAGTAAAGCGCCCAGTTGATAGTACAGTTTAAAATATTATTCTGGGTAATAGATTTTTCAAGGATACTGTTTATTTTTTCATGGCGCTCATAAAAATGCGCTAATACACGCGCGATCTCAAAGAGGTGGAGGATGGATGAGATATATGTCCGTAAGCGGCCAAAGCGGGAGTCTTCATTTTCCAACGCCTTGTCTTTTACATAGGTGTCATAAACCGACTCTAAATTATGCATAACCAATTCAAATCGTCTGATTCTCTCTTCATTAATTTTTTCGGGAATCATTTGTGCGAGTATCTCTGAAGGATACTGTTTGTTACATCTGAGATCGTGAAATTGACTGCTTATGTTGAGATACTTGGAACAGATCTTGATAATATTTTCTCTTTTATTTTTTACTTCTCCTTCATCCAAATTTTGCGGGAGAAACTTATTCGATGGGATATCGTAGTAATAAATTTCTGTGAGTCCTCTTGGAGGAAAAGAGATTTTAAGCCTGTGCGCTTCTACTCTTATAAGTTCAAAAATTTTTTGTAAGGTTTGATTAAAGTAATGTTTAGTATTCCACGTTTTATCAAAATATTCATCAAAAATTTTTTGTTCTTCAGGGGGAATGTGACTTTTTTCGATATGCTCAATCAGAAATGCAGCAAATCCAAAATTGCGTGCTGAAGCAACTAGTTCCCTAAAATAAGACCACTCTCGATTGTTTTTTGCGCCATGCGCATCCAAAAAATCTTCCAGGTCCCTAGACACCGTAAGAATAGCGTAAAATAATTTTTTATTAAAAACCTTCTCGTTACTTTTTAAATCTTCTAAAAAAAGGCTTAGCCGAAGAACGTCAGCGGCAGCATTTTGTACCAGCTTTAAAAATTCCTCTTCCGAGATGATTTCCATGAGATGTGTCGTGGTCGACTTTGATATTTCTGTTCTCTTTTCTTTTTTGTTCAAACAGGCCTCCGAAACTATTTTTAGAAAAAAGGTTTTTGAATAATATCAAAAAAACAATGTTAAGGAAAAAGAAAAAATTTTGAGATAAGTGAAAAGTAAGCAATGAGGAGGGATAAGATTTTATTCACAGATGAAACGATTTATCGTTCAGCAAACCCCGTTCGAAGGATTTATTTACCCCGTGTGAAAAAGTTTAAGAATTTTTTAAGCTTACCTCGTGCTTCTTCACCCTGTTAAATATCAAATATCTAACAGGGCAATCGGGACATTTCTAACGGGGTAAAAATTCATTATTCTTTATAAAGGACCGAAGCTGCGTAATTCAAAATTATTCTTGGGTTGGTTTTAAGAAGAATTGCATTTTAAGCCCAGCAATTTCGATTATATCACCATCTTTAAGCTTGACCTGCCCCTTTACTGATTCACTATTTACCTTTGGTATGGCTCTGCCCTCAGAATGAGAGAGAAAGTATCCGGCTGGTCTTCTACTGATAACAGCGGAGATATTGGGTAGAAAAAAGCCCTTTATTTTGATTTCCGCCTCCTTACCCTTTCCAATCATGGTGATTCGTTTTGATAAATCTATTTCACCTTCACCTTCGCTATCCGATATAAAGGTTAGCGCCCCAACCAATTCTCCCATCTTGTCAACCCCTTTTTTAGCAGCAGCTTCCTCAAGCAACTGCTGCTGAGTGCGCATATCGAGCATGACCGTTCCTTCAGGTGATCTCAATTCTGAGGTTCCGGATAAAGGAGATTTCTTCGGTGCTCTTTCATCTATATATACCAGGGTGTGTTTACCAATCGTTATAAAGTCGTTATTTTTGAGGATCCATTTTGATACTTTTTGCCCATTTACAAAAGTTCCATTTAAACTGTTAAGATCAATCAGAACATAATCACCATTTTCTCGAATTAATTTAGCATGATGACTTGAGACCGCCATATTATCAACCTTGATGGTGTTATCATCAACTCTTCCAATAGTCACCATCTCATCTTCTAATGCATATTCTTTTAATACTGCTTCCTTGAACTTTAAAATAAGCTTGGGCATAGATAAAAATCCTCCAAATGCTTGGTAAGCCTTATTTAGACCATTTCATAAACCTTTTTTTGTTTTTAGTCAATCCTTTTCACACGCAACCATGAAAAAACCCTGTCAAGAGCCGAAAACAAATATTGGGTCAATTTTTTTCTGGAACGACATTTAATACTAATTAACATGGCGGTAATATTATCCTTTCCTCCTTTTTCATTTGCCTTATCAATGAGGTTTTGGACAGCGTGATCTAAGAGGTGACGACTTTTTAAAATAATTTCAAGAATTTCATCATCGGTAACGAGGTCGGTGAGTCCATCAGAGCAAATAAGGAATAAGTCGTTACTAAAAGGAATAAGTTCATCTACCGTGGGAGTCAATAATTCTTCTGCTCCCAAGGCTCGTGTAATGACGTTTTTCATCCCTGACTTTTCTGCTTCTTCTGCGCTAATAATACCTCTTTTAAGCTGCTCCACGACTAAGGAATGGTCTTCAGTAAGTCGTTCAATAGAATTTTCTCGTATAAGGTAGATTCGGCTATCTCCAACATGAGCAATGGCAATATTTTTACACCCCAAAAGGAGGGAAGCTACCGTAGTACCCATACCAAAGTATTCAGGTTGTGAGTTAGCTGCTTCGTAGATAACCTTATTAGCTAACACAAGGCTTTCATTGAGAATCTGTAATTCTCGAGATAAATTTTGGCTCTCTGCTAACCATTTACCGGTTAAAGATCGCATAACATTTTCTTTTATGGTATTAAGGCCTAATTTACTTGCCACTTCTCCTGCCAAGTGGCCGCCAATACCATCTAACACCATAAAAAGACCCATACCCTCATCAGCTAAGAAGCTGTCTTCATTTGTTTTCCTTTTGAGACCCAGGTCAGATTTTGCGGAGAATGAAACTTTCATATTTTTTTAATTATTACAATGGGTAGTAAAAAAAAAACGGAAAAAATTTCCGTTGATTTTGAAAAAGCGTTGATGTTTGTTTGGGACTCTTTGAAGGCTGTAATTATCTGAGAAATCATGTGAAAAATAATATTTTTAGGTTTATTTATTTTTTTAAGTTAGCCCTGGGAGGAAATATGTAAATGATTTTTAAAAAATTAATTTGATTTTAATTTTTCTTAATATTTTAAATAATTGAGAATAAATATTATGTCAATATAAATGATTTGGAAGTTCTTTGAAATTTAAAAATTATGCGATTTATCTAAAATCATAATCCTAAGAACAAAAAAAGTTTATTTTAAATATATCTTGTGGTATAAAAAAACTTAAAGATAACCAGATAAATTATCTGATATTTTATGTTTTTCTGAAATAGGTTAAATTTTATAGTATTATTTTTAAAAACGTATACTTAAAAGTTAAATTATTACAAACCTGCTAAAAAAAATATAAGAGATTTTTCTGAGAACGGAGAAAAATTAAGAGTGAAGTTTTTATCTTTTTTAATGAAAAAAAAATCCGGTGAAAAAACCCTTGATGAATATCTGCAACTAGCTAAAAATGAACCTGATAATATTGGGGTTCACATGAAAATAGCTGACTTGTATTTAAAGAAAGGGAAAAAACAGGAAGCCGTAAAAGAATATCTTTATTCTGCTGAAACCTATGCCAAGGAAGAACTTTACCAATTGACAATGTCAATTTACAAGACAGTGCTTTCTCTTGACCCAACTTTGGTAAATGTCTATTTAACGCTTGCTGAGCTCTATCAAAAGCTTGGTTTTATAGGTGATGCGGCTGCTACCTATGAGAAATTGGCGCAGTATCTTCTAATTACAGGAAAACCTTTTGAAGTCAGAAATATAATTGAAAGGATGATCAACCTTGACCCCTCGAATCGATTTATTAGAGAAAAAGCGAATAAATTTCTTGTGGCATTAAAGAAGGTTTCTCATAATAAACAAGATGGTGAAGAAGAATTAATCGAATTTGGGGAAAATCAACCCGAGCATATAAAGATTGTCCCTTCTCCAGAAGGGTTGAGTGAAAAAGACTATTTTGATCTGGGATCTCGGTTAGACGATGGTGAGGAATTAATCGTATCAACAGATAAAACTGAAATAGCCAAAGATGAGTCCTCAATGGAGGTGAACAAAGTCTTTGAAGGCATCATAAAAGATATTGCAGAAAAACCTAAGGAAGAAGCCTTTAGACTTCATTATGAACTTGGAATAGCATATCAACAAATGGAGAGGATTGACGAGGCAATCGAGGAATTTAAAAAAGCGTTAGATGATCAGGACATTAAAAATGATTGTTTCCGGCGATTAGCTACCTGTTTTCGAGAAAAAGAGATGTATAAACATGCTATTAATGCGGCTAAAAGTGGTTTAAAAAGCCGTTTTGTTTCTCAAAGAGAGTTTTTAGAATTGAATTATGAGTTAGGTTTAACCTATGCGGAGATGGAGGAGTCAAAAAAAGCTCTCGAGGTATTTAAGGATATCCAAAAAGTTAATCCAAGTTATAAGGACACAAAAAAATTTTTAGAGGAATTATCGAAAGGATAAAAACTAATGGTTGTGTTTAATCCCTCGAAAAGGGAAATAGGAGCTAAGATAGTTTATTATGGTCCCGCTGCTGGTGGTAAAACTACTAACCTTCATTTTATCCATAACCGGTTAAATCCGAAACAGAGAGGTGATCTTATTTCTCTGGCCACAAAAGACGACAGAACACTTTTTTTTGATTTTCTCCCTTTGGACCTTGGGACGATAAAAGGATTTAATGTTCGATTTCACCTCTATACAGTTCCTGGTCAAGTTTACTATGTTTCAACTCGGAGAGCAGTTTTAACCGGGGTCGATGGAATTGTCTTCGTGGCCGATTCACAAGAGGAAAAATTGGCGGAGAACATTGAAAGTTTGGAAGACTTGGAAAAAAATCTTCTTTATTATGGGAAAAAAATTGATGATATCCCGATGATTCTTCAATACAATAAAAGAGATTTAAAAAAGATTTCCAGTATTCAAACTTTAAACTCAACGTTAAACCGACGCAACCTTTCTGTCATTGAATCAGTAAGCTTAAACGGCAAAGGGGTTATGGAAACTCTTACCGATATAAGTAGAGCAGTTTTAGAAAGCTTAGAAGATTCTTCCAAAAAACCAAAAGCAAAGCCTATCCGGTCATCACCGTTAACTCCGGGTGCCACTAAAACCCCACCCCCTTTACCAAAGAGTGATGTAGAATCTCTCATTGAATTGGAATCTGAGGAAAAGGTTTTTGATATTGAAAGACTTCGAGCTGAAAGGCGTGCGACCATTGATAGATTATTAAAACAAAAGGAGCAAGCAAAAGCTCAATCAGAGCCCGTGGATTTAAAAACAACGAAGGGCGCAGAAAAATTTGACAGTGAAAATGTCCTTGGCATCGGGGAAACCGAGGCAATTGATCAAGAGTTTACCGAGGAAGATTTTGGAAATGAACTTGAAATATCGGAAGAAGGATTTGAGTTCAATGGCATAACGGATGACATACTGATTTCAACCGAACCATATTTAAAACCTGAAGAAGCCAAAGAACAATTTGTGCATGAGATTGATTTACTGGAGTCCAAGGAAGAAGACAAAGAGATATCATTAGAAACGCAAGGAACTACTGATTTTGACGTTGAAGAAAATAAAACGGACATTGAAGAGATACCTTTAGATCTCGAAGAATCTCCGGAATGGATTGAGCTTGAAACTGATGAAGCTGCGGTAACATCTCAAGGTGATAAAGAGTTTATAGATAAAGCGCAATCCGTCCAAAGGGAAGATTTAACAAATAACGTTCGCAAGGCGTCATCAACCTCTGGTAGAATTGAAATTATTAACTGTGGTGCCCCAGAGAAAATTTTACCCGCTTCAATTAAATTACCTTTAACACTTCAATTGGGAAATGTTAATAAAAAGGCAAAACTTACTATTACGATAGATTTAGAAGAGCTTATTTGATGAACCACCTCTCCCGACAACGGGAGTGATTTTACTATGCATAAAAGATTGGTTGTTTTGAAGAGGCCTTTTTACTTTTTTCTATTTTTTTCTCTCTCATTACTTTCCTCTTTACCTTTTTTTGCGTATTCTCAACAAAACATTTTACCTCTCCAGCCATTGGAAGACGTTTCTTCAAAACAAGAGCAAACGGTTAAACCTCCAGAAACAATAATCGCGCAGAACCTCGAAGAAGACTTTTCTCTTCCTTTTCCTCAATATCCTTTTTTATCTAATTTCATAAAAACAATCATTCCAGGACACATAAAATTGGATGACACTACTTTGAACTCAATTCATGAGTACCAGCTGAATAACGGGATAAAAAATTTTACAACTTTTGCGAGTTTTTTGGTTAATGAGTCTCAAAAATCGATTCGAAGCGGGGAAGCTTCAGAGGCTATTCGCCTTGCTAAAGCAGCAAAAAACATAGCCCCTGATTTTCCCCAACCTTCCTGGGCTTTAGCTCAGGCCTATGGAGCAGACAATAGATTTAATTTTTTTCGGGTTATTGGAGAATATTTAGAAGGTGATCTGATTGCTTTAAAAAATTTTAAAACCTTAACCCTGATTGCAAGTAATTCTTATTTTATTTTTTTCTTTGCTTTCTTCCTTACCATTATTGTGTTTTCTTTTGTTCTCCTTATTAAATATTATAATTTATTAGCAAAAGATAGTGGTGATTTTTTTTCCCAAAAGACCTATGCTTTACCGGGGTATGTATGGGCTGGTATTATTGTTACTCTTCCAGTTATCTTGGGCATCGGGCCTATTTTAATTGCTTGCTACTGGCTGGTTATTCTGGCGTTATATGCGAGCAAAAAAGAAAAACAAGCTATTTTTAGTATAGCCTTGCTTTTGGTTTTATCACCTTTGGCTTTTGAAACTGCTGCCTCAATGGTGCTCATCAATCAAGAAGGGTTATTGGATTCGCTTTACAAAGCTAATTATGAAGACTGGTCACAAGAAACAGAAAAAAAGCTGGAGGCCTATTTAAAAACACATCCGCGTGATTTGGATGTTATTTTTACGTTAGGATTAATTAAAAAAAGATGGGGAAGCTTGGAAGAAGCGAAAAGATATTACACTACATTATTGGAAAGCAATCCGTCGTCGGGAGTAGTCATTAATAATCTGTCGAATGTTTACTTTGCCCAAGGAAAATTGGAACAGGCCGAAGCTACCTATAAAAGGGCTCTTAGTGTAATGAATAACAAAGCTTCTTTTCATTATAATCTTTATCGGACATATCTTGAGCTTTATAAATTTTTAGAAGCGCAAAAAAGAGAAGAACTCTTCATTGCCCGAAGGCTCGCCCCCCAGCTGATTGATTATCATTTAAAAAAAATTTATAGTCCTACTACGTATAATCGCATTATAATTGACGAGACCATCAGTTGTAAAGAATTTTGGAATCGAGTATTCCAAAATTCGGAAGAAAAGAAGATGGTGGTTTATTCTTTATGGCCGCTTTTTTTCAAAGGAATACCTTATGCCTATGGAATTTTTTTCTTTATTTTGCTTTCGTTATTTATCTTTATTCTTCTTTTTCATCAGGAAGCTGGAAAAAATTTATCAACTCGGTGTCATCAATGTGGAAGGCCCATGAAAAGAAGAAGGCTTTTGAGTAAGGGAGACATGGTTTCTGAATTCTGTTCTCATTGTGTAAATATTTATATTCAAGGAGTTAAACGTGACACAAATTTAACAGGCAGAAAGCTTGAAGAAGCGGAAAAACATCAAAGGCATCAAACGTTAGTGTGGAAGCTTTTAACGTTTGTGCTTCCGGGGAGCGGCCAGTTGTGGTTAGGTTTTACCGGGATAGGAATATTGTATGTTTTTATTTTCTTTTGTTTTATTATAAAAATCTTTTTTTGGAAGGGGTTCATGAAAGATCCTTTCTTGTTGAATTATTCAGGCTCTTTATTAAAAATTATCTTTTTTGCTTTACTCTTTCTCTTATTTTATCTCTTTGTGAAAAATAAAAGTTATCGAACAAAAGAACTTTCCAACAAAAAATTTATGCAAACTATGGAAGATTTTCGGATGAGAAGTCAAAAACAAAAAGATCAAACTGAAGAGCAGGAAACGAGCAATAACATTAAAAAGGAAAACCCGTGGCCTTAAAGGGTAGAATTGATGACTTCGGCATAGTGGAAATTTTTCAGCTGATCAGTCAACAACAACGGTCTGGCGTGTTAACGATTCAGAGCAGCGGGAAAAAGGCCGATGTTATTTTTGCAAATGGCATGATCTCCAAAGTATTCCCCTTTTATTTATCACTAAAAAGGGATCCATTTGGAGATGCAGCGGTCAAGGCTCGGTTAGTTACTGAAGAAGAGCTACAAAGGGCCTTGGCAAGACATGATGAGAATTTAAAAAACTTGGAAGAAGTATTCTTGGATATGAATTTATTAAGTATATATCAAATACAAAAAATAAACAACTATTTATTAGTAGAGACACTCTATGATGTTTTCCAATGGAAATCTGGAGATTATGAATTTAGTCTTAAAGAAATTGAGCATGACAAGAGGTTGAGCACTATAATCGCTACTGAGCATATCATTCTTGATCTCCTACGAATGATAGATGAAGAACCAGAACTTTACCAAAAAATACCCCATTTCGGCATTGTCTTTCAAAAAAATCCCCTGGATGAAAAAACTTTGGCAGGTATTGATGAGCTAACTATTAATGAAAAAACTATTTATCGTTTAGTTGATGGGATAAAAACTACTCAAGATATTATTTACCAAAGTGTATTGGGGAGATACAATACTTTAAAGGCATTGCACAGCCTCTTAGAGGGGCATTTTATTAAAAAAATTGCGACAAAAAAGGAGCCTTATTTAAAACCTCCGATCAAGAAAAATTACTGGCAATATGTTTCCTATGGGATTTTTCCCATAATGATCGTTTTGCTTCTATTAGGGCTACGATTACTCTTGTCTCCTTCGTTAAGCGAGGATATTGCCTCATATAAAAAGGTCTTTGCCAAAACTCAATCCCAAAAGATTAAAAACGCATTAAATGTTTATTTTTTAAAAACCGGTAACTACCCTGTCAGCTTGGAAGATTTAGTACATGCCGGTTTAATTAAAAAAGACGACCTTACGTATCCAGGGGGAGTTAAATATGGTTATCATCTTCAGGCGGATGGCAGCTATCGCTTGGAAGATGCCCCTTTGTGAACATTTTTCTATCAATCGACCATAAGAACGAAGTCTCTGGCGTTAAAACTTTCGTTTCACCCAAAGAATACATATCTTACCCCCACATTTTTCAAGCAACTACGTAATACCAAGTTGCATTCAAAAGTAGATCGAGGCGGCGACGAGAAATCGACGCAGGCGTACATTTAAGTACGTCGAGGAGTATGACGAGGAGCCAACAAAG
>LQYC01004416.1_pt1 | contig 17277 bp, 14 predicted proteins | sample 661771 | NCBI WGS metagenome assembly LQYC01 (sample SAMN03483023, study PRJNA281117) | bioreactor metagenome | isolation source: benzene-degrading methanogenic enrichment culture from a contaminated... | place: USA: oil refinery in Oklahoma | collected 2011-05
TTTTTTTTTTAGATTTTATTGAAACAATATCATTCTTTCTTTGTACTGGTGGCAAGCTTCGAATGCACAAACTTTTGAATGGTGTACACACACTCAAATTTTTAAGCTGCATTGAAGAAGGCCTTTACGCGGAAGGCAATCAGATTTTTCGGCATCCCCCTGGGACTAAAATCAGGTGTCCATCATTCCTGTTTTAGGTGTCCATATTGGTGTCTAACAGCGGTATTTCTCCATAGCACTCCATAGCATTAAAACTCACTTAATCGGCGAAAATCATAGAACTAAATAAGACTCTATGTCATTCAGTAAAAGATGGTGCAAAATGCGTTCAAAGGTCTTACAAGCCGGAGGTCACAGGTTCGAACCCTGTTCCGCCTACTGAATGAAAATAAAAAGGCCTGATTTTTTCAGGTCTTTTTATTTTCTGAATTATTATCAACAATAACCCCGGCCATTTACTTTTATATTGACATTTACGCTGGTTAGAATTAAAAAGGAGAAAAAAATATAAACCCAAAAAAGATAAGTAACGAGAGAAAAAGGGTGTCTTTGATGGGAAAGATTTTTAAGATTGATGAGAATACAAAATAAGGCCGAATTGCCGGACAAAAAGGTGATGGGCCTTTTTTATTTTGGGAATCAGCCCAGTCGATTCGAAACCTTAATCCAAAAATAATTTTGTCGTAATGGAGTGAAGGTATTTTAAAATCCCCTCGTACTCCCCTTTAGAAAAGGGGGGAACCTTTTATCCCCCTTTTCTAAAGGGGGATTGAGGAGGATTTTATTGGTGTTTTATATGGATTGAGTAACGCATTTGGAATATTATTCGGATCAAAATAAAATTGTTAGGCTTGCTTGGATTTTGGATATTCAGTTTTTTGGGGAAGCACTGATTGTTATTGTTATCGGATACCGTCAAGAGTTAAAATACAACCAGATTATATAACAATGGATATTGACAAAATTTCGCTTTTATAACTGGTGTCTTATACTGACACTGGAGTGGTATTTGGGATATTACACGGATCACTATAAACATTGATGGCTCTCATCTGCGCGTGGTCCACTGGATTGACAAGATATGAAATACGCCGATACTGAAAACTTGGGTCCTGACGATTCTTACTTCGAGAAAATACATCCCAATATTTGTTTGATGGACGATCACCGGTGGGCATATGGGCATAGTCCCTTCGGATGTTCAAAATAACTACGGACATGCTCCGGTCGTTTTGAAAGGGTTTTCATGAATGACCTTGTTTTATGTTCAAGCTCATTTTGATTACGAGCCGGTATACCGGAGTGTACCTTGGCTTTAAGATTGCCATTGAGATATTCATCAGGATTGAGTTCCGGGCAATAGGAAGGAAGATAGAACACCTCTATTTCCTCCTTGTGGTTTTCCAACCACTTTTTAACTTTTTTGCCATGATGAGCGCGAAGATTATCCAAAATCAAAAAAACTTTACCTCCGGCATCTTTTGTCAACCGAGCCATAAAATTGATCAGAATCTTGCCGGTCATGGTATCGTGATACATCATAAATCGCATCTTGCCTTGATTGGTGATGGCGGAAATCATATTGACGCTGTTCCTTGTGGCAGCAAGCCTGATGATGATGGTTCGCCCCTTGGGAGCAAAGCCTCGAACTCGATAAGCCTCCGTCTGGATTCCGGTTTCATTTCCCCAATGAATCTCGGCTTTTTCCTTTTTCGCTTGCCTTTCAATAGTCGGATACTGAGTTTCAAACCACTGTTTGACGGCCTGCGGATTTTGTTCATAGGCGCGTTTGATAGGTTTCTGCGGTGTAAACCCCCAGCGCTTGAGATATTCTCCGACAGTACGAATCGGCATGCTGATACCATAATGCGATTTGATCAAAAGCCTGACAGCATCGCGGGTCCACAAAGCAAAACGAAGTTTCAACTGCTCAGGCGTTTTGTCAATCAGACAGCGTTGAATTTGTCCTTCTTGTTCAGGCAAAAAAGAGCGTTTCTGTCCATGCCGGCGTCCACGCTTGCCAGGTTTTATCGCGCTGCTACCCTCCTTTTTGTAGCGTTGCCATATCGTACTGGCATGGCTTTCGCTGATCCCTACGCCCTGAGCAACTGTTTTGTTCAAAAAACCCTGTTTCCGAAGCCGAACTACCTGCTTGCGTATCTCGTATTGTGTCCCTGGACTATGTTTGCGTGCATCTGTCTTTTCCATGAAATCTGTATAACACAGATTAAACAATATTTATATATTTATTTGCCGAGTTAATATATACGTTTTTATTCAGTGTCGAGCCGCTGGTTAACTCAATCTCCAAAAAACGAGGGCCCATTGACTAACCCTACGTGATTTTTAAAACCTTAGCGCCTCTAATTTTTCGTTCCTTAAGTTCTACCAGCGCTTGATTTGCCTCCTGTAGTCCGAATTCCTGAATCTCAGGCTTTATCGGAATTTCTGCTGCCAACAACAAAAACTCCCTCACATCGCTTCGAGCCACATTAGCAACGCTTTTAATTTCCTTTTCCATCCAGAGGTGATCGGAGTAATCTAACCGCAAAAGACTTTCTTTATCACTCTCTTCTTTGCGAATCGCATTGATTACCAACCTTCCTCCGGGTTTCAAATTTTTTAACGCCTCCACCACTGTTTTCCATACCGGGGTGGTATCTATAATGCTATCTAATTGCTCCGGTGATCTTTCTTCTGGGTCGCCGGCCCAATACGCTCCCAAATCTCGGGCGAATGTTTTTTCATCAGCGCTCCGGGCAAAGACAAAAACTTTGGCATTCGGATATTGATGCGTCACCATCTTAAGCACCAGGTGAGCTGATGCTCCGAAACCGGTTAAACCTAAATTTTGTCCATCAGCGAGATTGGTAAGTTTAAGAGACCGGTAACCAATCGCGCCCGCGCAAAGAAGCGGGGCAGCTTCAACATCAGAAAAAGCCTCGGGAATAGGATGTGCAAAAGCTTCTGCAATCGTCATATACTCCGCATATCCGCCATTCACATCCCGGCCGGTCGCTTTAAAATCCGGGCAAAGGTTCTCGTTTCCTGAAAGGCAAAATGTACACATCCCGCAGGCTGAAGCAATCCAAGCAACACCAACCCGATCGCCCGGTTTATATGCGTTTGTCTTACTCCCCTGCCCTGCTACGATCCCTACTACCTGATGACCAAGCACCATTGGTAAATGCGACGGTGAAGTTCGGCCTTCAATTTCATCCAACTCAGTGTGACAAACACCGCACGCCGAGACCTTTATCAAAATTTCATTTTCTATTGGAACTGGCTCCGGCAGTATAGTAAACGCCAACGGAGCGGGGTTTTCTTTTAAGCGGCAAAGCTTCTTTAATACCATGGCTCTCATTTTACTTTTTCCTAAAGCATGTTGTGATCACGGTCCTAACTTTGTTTTTAATAGAAAGTCCTAAAGAATCGAAACGTCTGCGTTTACATTTCTCTCAATGATGACGCCACCAAATTATTATCATAGTCCTAAGTCCTCATTGATCAAAATAACCTTCACTCTACCCTTAGGAAATGATTTCTGGGTAATAGTCCAGGTGTTACAGATGCGTTCGTCGCTTTGACACTCCTCGCAGTAGGAGGTCTTCGCGCACGGGGCCTTTTTGCCCAGCCGCTTGGTGTTAATTGGCGCGACGTAATTCTTGATTCTTCCCATGGCTGCTTCAAGATCAGGAACGATTTTATTACGCCCGGCCAGAATTACCACATTTTTGGGACCAAAAATTAAACCGCCAACGCGGTTGCCGATCATATCCAAATTAACCAGCTCGCCTGATTGGGTTATCGCGTTCGTCCCCATGATAAAAAGATCAACGAACAGTGCTGCCCTTCTTTTCTCCATCTTTTGTTCATCCGAAAGACTTTTGTCATAGGTATCCAGTACCTCGAGATCCTTCCGGTTCTTGAGCGCTTCATAAAGCCCGGAATTAATAAAGGTCATCGAACCGCCCCAGGAAATGCTTTTTGCTCCGGTCTGGGGAATAATTTCATCCTCCACAATTGTTTTTGCGTGAGCAGCATTCTCGGCAATAAAAACCTCAAAATTATTTGCTTCCAATGCTTCCTTCAGGTCCTTTAACCGAGCCTGCCAATAGTCTTTAATCGGATCATTCATGTTGTCCTCCTAAAGTTAATTTGTATGGTATCAACTATTTGTTCTTTATTTTTTTCCCCACGATCTCGACCACCATCCCCGGTTCTATAAATACATATTCTACCTCATCAGTAGTAATCGCGATCTCATGATGCCCACAAAGTCCACACTTCCTGGCAGTGACAACGCCTTTGTGAAGAGTGTTTTTTTCTCTTGTTTTATCCTTCTTCACGTTATCATCCTTTTTCATGCCGTTCCTTTTTCAATCATCTTCTCAACCTTTCGTTTGGCTTCTTCTAAAATTTTTTTTGCCTGACGAAGTGCCGTGTAGGACTGGTGGATTAAATCAGCGATTTGATCTTGAACCTTAAGTTTTATTAAGGGTAATGGTAAATCTAAGATATCTTGATCATCTATAGTTGGATATGATGTTCCAGTAACTGGTCTTCCAAGCAATTCTTTACCAACAAATGATTTCAAAAATACATTAAGAACCTCTTTCCGCAATATACCATTGTCTTTAAGAACAACAAAAGCTCCACTGCAAACAAATCCGTTCCAGTCTTCGGGAATAATTGTAACTGCTCCTCTTGTGGGACGAACTTTGGAGACTATCACTTCTCCCCCATTAGTAATTATCTTTGCATTGGCGGGTAATTCATTTCCCTTTAAACTCAAACATTCTATAGAGCCAGAAGCAATACTTACACTTCCTATTTCAATATAACTATAAACTTTATCATTTTCTTTAGAAAAACTGTCTTTTACCTGAATAAACTCATCTTTTATTAATGAGAATCCATCAGAATACTTTTTAATCACTTCAATTACCTTCTCATACCTCGGCTGGAAGTATTCAGCATCAATGCGGTTAGCAATGACGGTATCAGCAGAGCTAACATCGTAACAGTGCTGATGGAAGTTATCAATGTCTTTTATGCCAAGTTCTTCTAAAAGGAGGGATTCGGCTTTGGCATATAGATTTTTAGAACTGTCGAACAATGAATGTGAGTGCTCCAAGAGGTTTTTTATTTCTTCTTGAAACCCAAAAGGTGCCAGCAGGATTTTGATAGCCTTTAATTCTTGTGCATTAACATTTGCCTGATTTACTGCTCTGCGGGACATCCGCCTAATAGATAAAATGCCATATTTAGTATTGAGAAAGGTATTGAGATAATCGGGCAAAAGTTCGCTTTCTTTAGTCTGGCATCTCACCAAATATGAAGCAAATACATGATTGCCTGATAGCTTATAAATTCCGGTTCGGCCAACAAACTCCTCGGAGTTAACCCTATTAAACAGGACGTCATCTTTGCGTAATTTATATTTTTCAAATACCTCATCACTAATTGGAGCATGTTTAAGCTCATCATCAAAAGCAAAACCATCCTGTAAATTATCCATGCGCAATATTCCGTATCCATGGCCTTCTGTATTCATAGCGATGGAAAGGCCGTACTCGCAACTCTTTAAATGACGTCCGATAGGTGACCAAATTCCTTTTTTATGTACCTGTTCTAATGCCAAATATTTTGGGTGATAATATTCAGCATCAATTCTTGAAAAACGTTCAAGCTCTTTAGTCTCAATTATCGAAATATTATTCTCAATAATTTCCGGCATTTTATTTTTTTCCGTATTCAGTCCTCGGCTCTGCGGCCATTGGCCATTCAGCATACTTATAGGTATAGTTTTCTCTCCAAAAATAAAACTTCTGCTTTTTCGCAAACGCTACAAATTTCTCAGCGATAAAATCCAGATCATGGTCAACAATTAAATGATCGTGCTCATCAAGCATTAATTCACCATTTACAGCTTTTTTATAAACGTACTCTCCGGAGTTGTTTTTACCGGATTTTTCCGAGGTAGCCATAAAGATGGGGTAAGATAGTTCCTTGGCGCTTTTAGACTGAAGCCAAAACTTGTGGAATTCTTCCAAGTCCCTTACCTCTTTCAAAAGGATAGCCAATCTTCCACCTAAAGACTTTAAACCGAAAGAATATCCCTTTTCGTCAAGGCTTTTTTGGAAAGCTTTTAACTTTTTAGAAAGCTCTTTTTTCTTTTCGCGATCTGCGGTTTTAATCTCTAATTGCAGAGTTTCAATTTCATCTTTCAACGTCTCTAAAGCCTCCTGTAAATCCTCCGCTGTTTCGTCCCTTGGCGTTTCACCATCAAACTCTTTGCCATCGTCTACCGCGACATCGGGTTCATCTTCATAAGAACCATAAAAGAAATGTAAGAAGGTAGCCAGTTCTGATGGCAAGATTTCTTCAGTAACCTCACCCTGTTTTGAAAGGGATTCAATTTTTTGCAAAAAGACCCGCCATTGTTTTTCATATTTGCCTTGAACCGCAGCTATCTTTTTAAGCTCCTCCTCGGTGTATTTCTGTAAAAACAACACGCTGGTCTTCGTGCCGGTATGTGGCTTAAACGTGTTCCCATGAAGCCCGACAACCGCAAGGATACGAGCCTTTGCCATAATAAACTTTCGGATATACTCATCATTGGTGTTATTGAGCCTTCCCTGCGGTAAAACAATGGCCATTCTTCCGCCCGGCTTTAAAAAATTCAGATTCCGTTCAAGAAAAAGAATATCCCTTCCGATCTTGGAAACAGTCCTGCCCTTTTTTTCCGCAAGTAAATAGTTTTTCAGTATCTGCTTTTCTTTTATGTTCCCGGCAAAAGGCGGATTGGTAAGAAGCACATCAAAGTCAAGGTACTTAAAGTTTTTCTGGTTGTCCTCGTCTTTCGCTCTATCTTCTGGAAAGCGCGTCAAAATTGGCCGCAATGCTGCTTTGCCTTCATCCTCCCAAGAGGATGGTTCAAGTGTGTTCAGCTTATAGACATTACTTTTTCCGTCACCGGCAATCAGGTTGACAGCTTTGGCAATTTTTACGGACCGGTTGTCAAAATCAATTCCGAATATATTGTTTTGGGCAAACTCTCGGGCATGTTTTGGCAAACCGCTCGGCGACGCCGGTTCGCCAGCAATGTACTGGATAGTGTGAACAGTAAATCCGCAAGACCCGGCTGCCGGGTCAATGACTTTTTCACTTTCTTTAGGATTGAGCATCGTAATTGCCATATCAATGACATGGCGGGGAGTAAAGTATTGGCCCTTGGCTCCTTTGGCCACCTGGGTAACGAGGTATTCAAAGGCTTCATCAATAACCTGAAGATTGGAGTTAAAAAGTTTTATCTCCTGCAAAAAAGATATGCAGGTCATCAAGTGAGTGGGCGATAAATCTATCTTATCCATCGGGCTAAATACGCCTCTCCACTGATCTACAGCCTTTTTGAAAAGGCCATTTATCTTGTCATAAAGCTCACTCGGTGATTCCCCATATATCCGAAAGTTGATTCGGTTCTTTCGGCTCCGTATATTCTTAGCTGCACATTCATCGTATAGCTTGGCATAAATCAGCTTAAAGACCTCATCAAATGCGTCCACACCTGCATTAGCAAGAACCAGGTCTTCCAAATCTTCAATAAGTTTTCTTAAGGATAATCTTTCAGTGACTAATTTGTTATGAGTGGTAAGTTTTTCAAGAGTCCACAGCTCTTGTATAACATCTTGTAGGGATTGATCTACCGTAGGAATATCGGAAATATTCGTGAATATATTTGGCTCTTCACGATGAAGAACAATCAACTCAGAGCCATTAGTCCAGACACCTATAGGCGATCCTTCGGCATTGCAGTATGACCGTAGTTGCTCTATACCGTCTTTGCGATCAGGCTTTTTAACCTCAACAATAATATAGGGGTGTTCAAGGTCTTTGTGTAGCACAACGATGTCCGCCCGTTTATCGGAAACTCCAGACCCAAACCAAACGTCTTTTTCAACCTGGATGCGTGCTTTAGAATACTCGTAATCATCCAAAAGTCTTTTAATAAAAAGTTGCCTCACTATTTCTTCGGGCTTGGCCGGGCGCTCTTTATCAGAGCCAAAACATTTAAGATAAAGTTTTCCGTTTTTGTCATAAAGTTTGATCGAGGAAAGGAGTTTTTTATCAAATAATCCCAGCCCATGCTTCGTCTCGACACTTTTAAATAACTCATCAATACTATATGCTGGCATTACTCAAAACTCCTTTTTAAGATTATAATCACCTTTTTATTTATATCAGCCGAAATTTTCTTTTTAAACCGTTGTGCCATTCGTAGGGTATGACACAATCATGTTGCAATCTACCCACCACAATCCCAGGGCTGATATTGAGAAACTGAGAAAATTGAAGTATGTCACCTTTAGCTAATCTTCCCCGGTTCACAAAGGCTCTATACTTACTTTCGGGAATCAGTAGATGCGCAGCAAACCGGTCGGCCTGTTCTTCTTCGGTATTTGTTCCCATGTCTTCCTCATCGATAAACACGCTGGTCTTGCCGTGCAAAAAAATATGCCCGGCTTCATGAAAAAAAGTGAACCAGAAGTGGTCATCGCTTTTATGCCGAAGGCTGAGAATAATTAACCCCTTATTTGAAGTAAGCCAACGAGTTGCGCCGCTCAGATGGGTATTGGGAAGTTCTGCTACAAACACCAGCGCAATTCCGGCTTGACCACACAATTCATTCATGCGAGGTTCAAAAATTTCCGGTCTTTCAGAGGTTAAAGACCTGATTCTATAAAGAACTTCCAGAAAATTCTTCCTATCAAATGGCTCGGTCATTATCTTTTCAGCTTCAATCTCACCGATTCGCAACCAGACAGCCACTGATTCATTGGAACTTTTAAACACTGGAGATTTTCGGTAGGAAACTGCAACGCGCTTGAAACGGGCATACCAAGCAGCCACACTTGCCACACCAAAAAAATCCAGAAGCCTCCCAGTCGTTTCAGCAAGACTTTTGCCCTCGACAATCAGGCCCCTTGTAACAAGCTCTTTTATCGGAAAACGTTTTACCCAATCATTCTGATTTTCTAAGGAACGCTGATCTTCTCTTTTTGCCATATGAAGGCGATAATGGGCATCAAGGTTGTTCCATATATTTGCTGAAACGCCAAGGACGCGTTCAAATTGAATTGCTGTTTCTGGTGTGACCGGTGCTTTTCCATTGATAATTTGGCTTACGGTTTTCACGGAAAGCTGGCAGCGTTCCGCAAATTCAGATTTTTTCATATTTCGGGCTGAAAGGGTTTCGTCCAATATTTCGCCAGGGTGGATAGCATAGTCCGGCATAAATTGGTTTGATTCTAATTTAGACATCAGTGATAGTCCTCCACATCAAGGATTGTAATGGCTGTGATTTGTTTTAAATCAAGACCGCCATCATTTTTTCTCGGTAGCGGATTATGGTTTGGTTTGAAAACAAGACGATAAGGTTGTTTTAGATCAACACTAAATTGACCGCTACGATTTCCGCTCAGTTCATGTCTTCGCTCCGGTTTTGTATGAGGAACTTCTATCAGGCATGTAGCGGCTTTAAGCACCATCATCCGGCGCATAATCAAGCGTCCGTTTTCCCGACCGAATTCTTTTATAAGTTCTTTTTCTGAGTTAAAAATTTTCTCTGTCGTTCGCTTCTGGAAAGTTATATCCATTGGACAAAATTATCTTTACCAAATTGGTAAAGCTTTTTCAAGATATTTTTTCACTTTTCTATTCAATATTTTTAAAAATTGCTAATGAGATTGGCATCTCAAAAATTTTTCAGAAGTTTTAGTAAGTTGCTTTAAACTGTGAGTAAAATTCAATACTTTTTTCTGAAATTTGATTTTATATCCTAAAAAAATATAGCCAGACAAATTCTCAATCAAAATGCGAACTTGTCCCATTAATAATGTGGGGGATAATTCAAGAAGTTTAAAAGAGGCGAGCTGGCGCATTATCCTCATCCCATAAATGAATCAAAATTGCGTGTAAATTGAAATCGTGACTTGGAACAACCCGTTCGCTAACACAATCGGCTTGCGATCCAAGAATTTATTAACAAAATAAACTAATAAAATTTTTTATCAAAAATCCATTGAAAAAGTCAAGGATTTTAAAGAGAAGGCGTAAAATTGAAAGTCGGAGTTTGTATTTATTGGGCAATTTTAAAAATTAAGGGTTCCTCTAATAATTCCTAATCTGTCACTTCCGCTTCGTATTCAGAAAGTGTCACACGTCGTTTTTGTGTCATTTCGAAGCGAAGCGAGTGCGCGTCAGTTCGTTATCCCTCGCGAAGCGAGAAATCTAACTTGCAAAAACAAGTCATCCTGAGCGAAGCGAAGGATCTCCTTGTGCAAGAGATATCCCTCACAAGGTTCGGGACAATGCAACGCATTGGATTCCTCACGTGTTTTCGGAATGACATCTTTTTATTGTGACACCGTCCAATCGCATAAGGAAAATAACATTTTTAGAGGTACCCTTAAGATATAAAAGTTTTTAATTTCGCGATTGGTATCAGGGCGCTGCCTGCCAGTATTATTATGGGGGTATTATGGCATCGGGTAAATCCTGAGGTTGTATTCCCGTTTGGCGCCGGTTTGGCCCTGGTGGCGTCACTTTTACTTTTTAGGGAAATTTCAACCTATCGCATACCAGAAAAACACCAATGACAAACTTGATGAAGCCATAAAAAGTTGAAAATCAAACGGCACAGTAAAAAGCTTCAGATGCAAGGCGCGTTAATCCGACGGAATGAGGCGTACTTTACCTGTACGCCACAATGACGGAGGATGTAGCGCAACGCCACAGATGGACTTTTTACGAAGCCGTCAACTTAGATTTTATTTTTTGCTAAAAATTGATTATAATAATTAAATAAGGCCTATGGTAATCCCCCGGAAACCTCAATAAGGGGGAACCGAACTTTACCCAAAATTTTACTAACCCTGAGAAAAAGCCTTGTTGAGAGAGAACATTACCATGCCTCAAGAAGAAAAGATTAAATGGTATTATCGCCCAGTTCCTGTACTTGTTCTCTTATTCGTAATAATTGGGCCCTTTGCGCTGCCACTGCTTTGTAAAAGCCCTCATTTTAGTAAGAACTGGAAAGTGCTTTTAACTATTGTAGTGGTAATTTTCACCTTATATCTTATCTGGGAGTCAATAGAAATTTTTAAAAGAGTTTTAGAGCTAAGCACGGCCATAAATAGAAGTTATTGAGATTATAAGATTTTACGGTTTTGATAATCGCAACTGAACAAAGGAGGACGTATGTTTAAAAATATTTTGGTTCCAATTGATTTGACAAAAAAAAACAAACAGGCCTTGGATATCGCGGTTAAAATTGCCTTACACGATAAAAGTAAGGTTCATCTCATGCACGTGGTCGAAACCATTGCCTATACTTCTTTTTCTGAATTCGAAGATTTCTATCGCAATCTGGAAGAACGGGCAAAAAAATATATTGATAAAATGATTACCCCTTACAAAAAAAACAAGTTGCCCATTGAAGGTAAAATTACTTTTGGCAATAGGGTGGTGGAGATATTAAGTTTTGCCGGCAAAAATAAAATTGACCTTATTATTATGAATTCTCACAAAGTCAATCCTAAAGAACCAACCAAAGATTGGGGAACGATCAGTCATAAAGTAGGAATCTTATCTCAGTGCCCGGTTATGCTGGTTAAATAAACGATTTTAATTGATTCGATCCTCTCGGTTATCAATATATGAAAAAAATAGGTATCTTTCTTTTATTAGCCTTTGTGGTTTTTTTAGGCTACCGTCTTTTTTTTTCCACCCCCACAATCAAAAACATTCATCCCCTTGGTAAAAATATCATTTGTTTCGGCGATAGTCTTACCTTTGGAACCGGAGCAAAAGAAGGCATGGACTATCCCTCACAGCTTTCCCGGATACTTTCCAAGCCGATCATCAATGCTGGTGTTCCTGGCGATACTACTGCTTCTGCGCTTTCCCGACTCCAAAAGGACGTTTTATCCAGATCACCTCAAATCGTCTTGGTTACGTTGGGAGGCAATGATCTTAAAAACCGGGTTTCTAAGGATGAGACGTTTGCCAATCTAAAAAAAATTATTCAGTCAATTCAGGATCAGGGGGCCTTGGTAGTGGTTGGGGGCATTGATATCCCTTTCTATGGCAGGGGCTTTGGCGATGCATATGAGGAGGTATGTAAAAAGCAGGGAGCTATTCTCATCCCCAATATTTATAACGGTCTTATCACCGATTCTGACCTGATGAGTGACCCTATCCACCCGAACGAAGCAGGTTATACGATTATGGCAACGCGTTTTTTTGAGGCCATTAAACCCTATCTCGCTCAAAAGGAAGGAACGTGATGGAAACAGGTGATGTTATCGCTAAAGTCAGAACTTTCATGGAAAGCCGGGTGATACTCACTGCGGCGGAACTCAATCTTTTTACCCATCTCCACGAAAAATCATCTTCAGCCAAGGAGCTTGCCGGCAAACTCAAGCTGAACGTCCACGCTTTAACACGCCTCCTGGATACTCTGGTTACTTTTGGTTTGATAAAAAAGCACGATACTTACTATCTCCTGCCCGACCAAAGCGCACCGCTTGCCGCTCGTCATCCGGACACAATCCTTCCCTTTATTCTTCATTTGAACAATCTTTGGGACAGTTGGAGTCATCTCACCGAAATTGTAAAAAACGGCCCTCATCTGAAACCAAAACCCCTCTTGAAAAAAACAAAGAAAGATCAGAGAGCTTTTATTGGTGCCATGCACGTGGTTGGCCGCAAGCTTTCTCAGGAAATTGCCGATGCGTATGACCTGAAACCCTTTAACCGTTTCCTCGACATTGGCGGTGGTTCAGGGACGTATAGTATCGCTTTTCTCAAAAAAAACCCAATGCTCACGGGAGTGATCTTTGACCTTAAAAATGTCATTCCCACGGCTGAAGAAAGGATGAACGCCGAAGGGCTGGCTAAACGGGTTGAGCTTGTGGCAGGCGATTTTTATCACGATGAACTTCCCCAGGGCTGCGATTTGGCCCTCCTTTCTGCCATTATTCATCAAAACAGTCCTGAACAAAACCGTGCTCTTTACCGTAAAATTTTTCAGGCACTTCTTCCGGGAGGCAGACTGCTCATCCGTGATTTTGTTATGGATGAATCCCGCACCCATCCGCCCGAAGGAGCTCTTTTCGCTCTCAATATGCTGGTAAACACTCCGGGGGGTGATACGTATACGTTCCTGGAAATTAAAAACCCCCTGGAGCAAGCGGGATTTATGGAAGTCAAAATGATTCGGTCAAGTCAGATGATGGACTGTCTGATCGAAGCTAAAAAGCCTTTGGCTCATGACTAACGTTTCAAAAAAAGGGGAATAACCCATGGAAGTAACTGATGCAATTCATAAGTGGCGAAGCATTCGTAAATACAAAAGTCAATCCATCCCCAACGAGACATTACGTAAGATATTAGAAGCCGGACGCCGGGCACCTTCTTGGGAAAACGTTCAGCCCTGGCATTTTATTGTTATCGAAGACGCGGACATAAAAGAAAAATTGAGCCGCCTTGCCTCCGGTCAAAAGCAAGTAAAACACGCGCCAGTGGTCATTGGTGTCTGTGGTGACCTTTCTGCGTGGGACAAACCAAAAAACCGTGAAGCCCTTATGGAGCTTGTTCAGAGTGGCGTAATAAACGTCCCCGAAGAAGTTATTGACAACGTGTTTCTTAAGGATCCGATTTTTTGCGTTGCCGAGAATGGACCGGCAATAATCCTCAGCCGAACATTTGAACAACTGGGCATTGCGTACGCCTTTATGGCAATCGAGGCTGTCAACCAAGGACTCGGCATGTGTATTGTCGGCGCTTTTGCTAATGAAATAACTCAAGCGCAGAAAAAACTTTACGAGGAAATAAAAACTGCTCTGGGAATTCCGGAGAAAATGTATCTCCTTTGCATGTTGACCATCGGCGTGTCGGATGAGGAGCCGAAATCACGGCCACGCAAACTTTTTGATACAGTGGTGTCGCGCGGCAAGGTGGGACATAAGTTTTAAAAGTCCTCCTCACGGGGAAAGAAATCGTTGAACTTTCCGGATAGTTATACTAAATTTGTTTTATATCAAAAAACCAGTTTTATAACCAACCTGAACAGATAGAAACAAGAGACAAGTCTCACTATCAGGATACGCAAGAAAGGGGAACAGGATACCTTATATGGAACCCACTTACAAAGTCATTCTCCGGCAAATAGCACCTGGCAAAGACATTCAGGCCATTAGAGAAGCGATCGCTGATTCTTTTCGGCTATCCCCAGACAAGATAGATTTCATACTGTCAAGGATCCCCATTGTTGTAAAGCAACATGCGGACTATGTTACCGCACAGAAGATTCAAAAAATTATGACGGATGCCGGCGTGGAATGCCGATTGGAACTCGAGGATGCAAAAATAAATGCGCCACCCGTTGCAGTCCCGACCCCGCCGCAATCAACAGAAACAAAAAAAACGTGTCCTAAATGTGGCTACCAAGCTCGCCAACCGAATGATCCCCTCCTTACCGCTCATCAGGGACAGGGGGAATGTCCTGCCTGTGGAGTTATTGTCGCCAAATATGTAAAAGCAGAACAAGACTCTCCAGAGACCGTTGCGCCAGTGGTTGCGAACAGCGACCCTGCGGAGGAGGAACTAAGCGTCTTTGACCGTTTTTTCTCCGCGTTAAACTTTTTTCCTAAACCCATCCTGATCGGTTTGCTTTTAATTGTTGCCCTCATTATTTACCCATGGATCAAAGGAAAACCACCCACGGAAAAGCCTGTAACACCAACACAGACTCTAAAAAAAATACAGACAGATGAACAACCTGCCTCCCCTTCTCACAATAATGCTCCATCACCAATGAAAATACTTCCTGGTGAAACCAAGTCCTTTACCCTTTTCTGCTGTTTTCCGATAATGCATGAAGCCATTTTTTTACCTTCTCCGTCCTTAGATGCCACGTATAAAGTGATAAAAAATACCTGGCAGAATGCTGGGGTACAGATACAAGTCCAGCATGTCTCTTTCGCCTCTTCTTCTTTTAATTTATGGGAACGGAAACCGAAGGACAGCACCCAATGGCATCTGATCAGCGCAAATCAAGATGTTCACATCACAAAATTCGCTGGTTTCACGGAGATAACAAATCCTTCCGAAAAAACCTCCGAAAAAATTTCATCTTTCCTGAACAGCCTGATAGACTGTAATAACCCGGTATGGCTAAAAACTCTGGCGGAAAAGTCGCAAGACGAAATTACCCAGCTTTTCAACGAAGATCCGGGAGAACTTAAACAAAATCGTTACGTGATGTACGAACTCAGGCTTGTTTTGTCCATCAGCCTGCCGCCGGGGTCGGAATTCGGCACCCGCGAAGATCTCACATGGACAACCAGAGACGGTCAGAAAGTAAAAAGCAGTCAACGGAGCACCGAGGTGATTGTTTCCACCGATGCGGTGACCATCGATTATGAAAATTCAAATATCGTGATATCCTTACACCAGTGGGCTGGTCTGAACCTGATACAAAAGGCCAAAGAAGAGGGCGTGGAATTGATTCTCTCAACAAACGTGTCCAACCCCTGGAATATTGAATCTTCGTAGTATGCAGGCATGATCCTATCGTGGGCAATCAGCGGCCCAGCACTAAAGGATTCATCTTATCTGATGATGGTGAATATTTATCGGTCGATCATCTCAAACGGAATATTCAACAGACGATATTCTCACCAGCAATGAGCAATTGCAAAAACAATTGTTTCATACGATCATTTTCTCAATACATCATGGTAAAATTTCCGAACATTCCTTTTGAAAAATTTTAAGGAGCGTGGCAAAGTTAGCAAGGTATTATTCTTCAACAACGCCCCCGGCCCTATCCGATTCGTTAGGAGTTTTCCTTTAAAGCGATTGTCTGCCTTCCTCTCTCGGATACAGACCGCCTGTGGAATTTGAAGAACTGTTTCTCAACAACCAAAACCCTTCTCCGACTGCCTAACCGGAATTGTCTAATCTCCGGGGTGCAGTCCAGGAAACACGTTTGAAAACCTATAATAATAGGGCATAATAGCATATCAAAAATTAGGGTTATATTGTATAAGCAGGTCACTGGCGATTAGGTGAACTCGTTGGAACAATTAAAACTTTATAGGGGACCACAAAAAAGCAAGGGGCTTCGGCAAAACCAAAAATTGTTTCGGCTCTTGGTTCTATTTTCAGGAATGTTAAACCGGATCCCGGGATTGGCATTGGGAAGGCGGGCTGTTTGCGGCATTCGCAGGAATGGGCTTAGATCGTTTATCCAAAATAGTGTTATGTTTCGTTTGCGTCGATACACCAGCAAGATGCGCTTGTTCATTGTCTGCGGAATGGATATCTATCTCCCCTTTGATACCCAATGGCCCGATGAGGGTCGTTTTCTTCCTTTGAAGTCTGTTTCATCTTCTGGTCAGCAAGGAAAGCCATCAGTATGCTTGGTCACTGCCAATATGTCCGCGGGAGGGACGGAACGGCAAGTGGCGACATTAGCCTGTGAACTTAAAAAACGCGGGCATAAGGTGCGAGTGCGCGTTTTCCGCCTTGATGGGGAGAATGGGCATTACCTCCCTTACCTTAAGGCGGGTGGCATTGATATCTCCGTGCTGCAGATGCCAGGCCTTGCTGATATTAAATTCATGCAACAGCAGAGGGTCGATATCTCGCTCATCAAACATTTGCCGGCGGAACTCCGCGTTGACGCAATTGCTTTGACGATAGACCTTCTCCGCCAACCGGTTGATATAGTGCATTGTTATTTAGATTGGGGCTGTTGCTACGGTGGTTTCGCGGCACTTTTAAGTGGGTCGCCTCGGATACGTTTTTCGTGGCGTAACGTTAACCCGACACATTTCGAATTTTTTAGAGATTGGATGCCTCAACTTTATAAGTTTTTACTTCTCTTTTCTCATATCAGAGTTGAGAACAATTCTTTTTCCGGAGCATTAGATTACACGCAATGGCTGGGATTACCTTCGGGAAAAGTTGACGTGATCCCGAATGGTGTTGACCCGGCGTTGTTTTGCTCATCCGTTGAACAATGTGGCCCGACTTTGCGGAAGACAATTGGCATTGCTCTCGAGACGCCTCTTGTGGTGTCCATCGGGCGGCTTTTGCCCCAAAAACGACCGCTTGATCTTCCGAATATTCTTCTTGCTTTGCGTAAGAATCTCCCTTCGGCGTCTCTTGCTCATATCGGAACAGGACCTTTAAAAAATGACCTGC
>LQYC01003170.1_pt1 | contig 17182 bp, 23 predicted proteins | sample 661771 | NCBI WGS metagenome assembly LQYC01 (sample SAMN03483023, study PRJNA281117) | bioreactor metagenome | isolation source: benzene-degrading methanogenic enrichment culture from a contaminated... | place: USA: oil refinery in Oklahoma | collected 2011-05
TTGTGCAGCAAACCATCGAGCAATTTACCGGGGCAACCGCCCTATACCTCGGGGGGGCAGTAGGCAGTATGAGCATCCAGAAGGCAGAAGGCGCCGTTGTTAGAAATTTTATGATTTAATGGACCCATCGATCCGCTAATAAAATCATGCAAATCAATATATCAATACCCGTCCCCAAGCGATCTCACTCGGTATCGCAGGGGGTTCGTGGGCAAAGATGGTGGATTTAATCAATTCACTGGGTGTCCTAGGCCGGAATAAAAAAACTTGACAAAGGATTTAAAAATATAGTAAAAATTAGCATGTTGATTTGCTCTTCTAAAAACGGTTAGTTTTTTCTTATGAGGAAATAGACTTAAAAGGGAATAGATAATGAATTTGGCATATACTATGCTCTCTCTCTCTCTCTCTCTCTCTCTCTCTCTCTCTCTCCTTTCTTTCTAAAAGATTCCTATTTATTTTTAAATCAACCCCTCAATCATCAGCAGAGCATTTTCTTCCATGTCTGCTTACCTACCCAGAGGGATTACTACTACATGGAATCGGAAAGTTTTTCCCCTTTCACCCCGTTACTCCAGGATGCCCCGGTCTTCAGGCTGGGGAGGAATGGAATGCTGAGAATATTAATTGCTCAAAAGAAGCTCCGTCCTTTAGGACGGGGAGTAACGGGGTTCACTCCCGGCATAAAGACATTGAGAAATATTCTTTCAAGATTTTTAAGATACTGAATCTTTTGCAACAATTGGATGAAATTATGAGGGTATTGGAAAGATCGCCTTATCAATTAACCCTACTACGTCATTTAGGATTTTTAACACGACATATGGTTTGATTTAGATGGCTATAACACAACATAATTGTATAGAAATTAGCAAGTGACGTTGTAGGGTTAAAGTTTGGGAGAGGTTGACCGCTCCTCTCAGGGGACTGCCTCAGGGTTTTGCATCCATCCCGTTCATCTTAGCCTTGAGAGTAAAAAAGAAAAATATTTCACCAGGTTAAGGGTTGGGTAGAAGTGAGGCTTTCCCTGCTTTTTAAAAGCGGAATTCACGATGAAAGGGGGTGAATAGAGATGGCAGTAGAAAAAGCGATTGGTTCTTCCAGTTTGGTGGAGGTTATTGACCGAATCCTGGACAAGGGCGTGGTAGTTGACGCTTGGGTAAGAGTCTCTTTAGTAGGTATAGAGATTCTCGCGATTGAAGCCAGAGTCGTAGTGGCATCAGTCGAGACTTACCTGAAGTATGCTGAGGCTATCGGTTTAACCGCAACAGCAGCCTAAGGGATAAGGCCTGCCCCGTTAGAAATGAAATTTCTAAACGGGGTTAAAAAGGAGTTCTTGCCGAGTCATCCTTGCGTCCAACGAGGACAAAAAAGCATGGTTCGCCAAGGAATTCCTTCCTTCCAAAAGAGGAGTAATTTTAAAAATGTCAGAAGCCTTAGATTTAAAGAATGCCGCGGAAAATGTCATTTCTTCTTATGAGACGAGGATCGAAAGCGTAGAGGCCATGTTTGATACTGCGCATCAGATCCTTGACGACTTCCAGGGGGCCTTTCTTGATAATAAAGAAGAGGGGCGAAAAATCAATACCGACCTGCGTGACATCCTCGCTCACAACGAACATTTAAGAAAAAAAGACTTTGATAGTATGACGCAGGGTGCCTTATCAGCCCAGGAAGAACGAGAAGCGGAAGTAAAGAATTTATTAAAAGGTTATCTTAATCAACAAAGGGAAATGGCGCGTACCCTAAGAGAGAATCTGGCTAAATTTAAAAATGCCCTTGCCAAAGGTGATGTCCAGAGGGTCAAAGAATTCCAGGAGATGATAAAAGAGGTTCTTGTTAATCAGGATGCCAGAAAAGAAGAGGTCTCCTCTAAGCTAAAGGGGTTTCAGAAAGAACAACAAGAGATGGCGGAAAGGCTTAAAGCGCTTTTAGTTAAAGGAAGAGAGCTCCGGATAAAGGACCTTAAAGAGATGCTTCGGGAATTCAGGATCCAGCATAAAGAACGCCTGTCCCACCAAATAGAAAGAAGAAAAGAGGTAAATAAAATGCTTGGGCGAGCAAAGGACAAAACATCCGAGGCAATTTAATATAGATGAAAAGAAATAGCCGCGGAGAGAAAGAAGTAGAAACGCTCAATAAAAAATAACAAAAAGGAGGGAATAAAAATGGGAATAGCGGATAGCATGAAAGGTATTACCGAAAACATCGTCGCTTCTTATGATGTGCGGGTAAAGGCACTGGGCGATTTAGTGGCTGATACCCAGAAAACCCTAAAAGGGTTTGCATCTGATAGGAAGAAGATGAGTAAGGAGCAGGCAGAAAACCTGGCTAATTTTGTAAATGGTTTAACCAGGGATGTAGAAGATATGCTCAAGAGGTTCCGGAAGGACCATAAACAGATGAGCGATGATCAAGCAAAGAGCTTAGCAGATTTTGTTAAGAATTTGAACAAGGATGTAGTTTCAATGTTGAAGGGTTTTCAAACGGATCGTGGCAAGATGTCAAAGGAACTTAAGGGCAAACTTGCTAAAGAAGTGAAGGACATCGAGACCTATGTTAAGAATAAACTCAAGGAATTTTCTGAGGCCCACGATGATATGAGCGAGGCACTTAAGAAGGATCTGGCTAAATATGTCTCAGGAATCGTCAGTGGTGTCAAGAAGCTCTTAGGCGAGTATGGCTCGGATATGGCAAAGGCAAAAGCGGCGTGGCAGAGAATGGCCGGCTTTTTAGCTAAATCCAGAAAAGGCGGAGTGATGCCCAGGATCAAAGCCGGAGAGAAGGCAACTGCGGTTGAGGAGGCTGTTGAGAAGAAAGGTAAAAAGGAGGCAACTGCGGTTGAGGAGGCTGTTGAGAAGAAAGGTAAAAAGGAGGGTGGAAAAAAAAGAAGAAGCAATAAGAACAGATAATCCAACTCCCCTGATAACGTGAATCGCAAAGGGTTAAGGAGGTGCGATATGGGAGGAGGCTTAAGTTTATGAGTGAAATAAAATGCGCATTTTGTAAGGGTAAAGGCAAAGACCCTTTCAACCTGCTGTCTAAGCTGGCTCGCTGTCAGGTATGCGGCGGCACGGGTCATGTTACGGTTGATGAGCCGATGATTGAATGCGCCTTTTGTAAAGGCACCGGCGCTCATCCCCATAGTCGACTTACCTGCTCTGCCTGTAGCGGAAAAGGCAGCGTTACATGCCGAGGGTCTAAAGAGGAGTGCCCTAATTGTGAAGGCGCCGGTTATAAGGTAGACGGAAACCTTCCCTGCAGCGTCTGCGGAGGTAAGGGGGTTATCTGTAAAGGAGGCTGATGTATGGACAATGTATCGGGTGGTATGAAGTCTCTCCGTGAAGATATCGTTGCGGCCCGTGGAGACAGGAAGAGAAGCATAAAAGATTTAAAGGAACAAGCAGAGAACATAAGGGACAATGCCAGGAAGTTCGTGGGCCACTGCAGAAAAGTTCATAAGGAGATGGCCGAAGGCTTAACAAAAGGGCTTAAAGAAGACAGAAAAGAATTGATTAAGAATGTATCTTCGTTAAGAGAAGATTTTAGAAAGAAGGAAAAAGAGATCCGCGCCGATTTGGCTGAGGCAAGCAGGATTTGGAATAAGATGAATGAAACGTTAAGAGCCAAGAAAAGAGGAGAGATAAAATGATTGATGAGATGACCACAGTATTAGAGCCAAGTCCTTTGCCAGACTTCGTGGAGACAAAGTATATCAAGGATATCACCAAGAGGGCCCTTGACTATATAAAGGCAGGTTTTCCGGTCCATTTTAGAGGGGTGTCCGGTTCCGGCAAGACCACGTTAGCGATGCACATAGCCAGTAAGATTAAAAGGCCGGTGGTAATGATTCACGGAGATGAAGAATTTACAACCTCTGATTTGGTTGGCGGCGAATATGGCTACAGGATAAGGAAGGTTGTAGACCGATTTATCTCAAGGGTTTTAAAGACTGAAGAAGATATGGTAAAGCGCTGGGTGGATAACCGTCTCACCGTTGCCTGTAAGTACGGATTCACCTTAATATATGATGAATTCACCCGTTCAAGACCTGAAGCGAATAACATCCTTCTTTCAATCCTGCAGGAGAAAATGATGGATTTGCCTGTAGGCAGAGGCGGAGATGAACCATATCTACGGGTGGACCCGGAGTTTAACGCTATCTTTACCTCTAACCCCGAAGAATATGCCGGTGTCCACAGGAGCCAGGATGCTTTAAGGGACAGGATGATTACCATGGACCTGGACTACTTTGACTATGAGACAGAGGTAGCCATCACTCAGGCAAAGTCTAAGCTTTCAAAACAACATTCTGAGAAAATAGTCAATATTGTAAGGGGATTAAGAGAGTCAGGAAAGTGTGAGTTTGCTCCCACTGTTCGCGGCTGTATTATGATTGCCAAAACCCTTAAAGTCCAGGGCATTACCCACACAAGAAGCGCCAACGGGGTTTTTACTCAGATGTGTCAGGATATATTGGCTTCTGAGACAAGCAGGGTCGGCTCAAAGACTAATCAGGATAGGGTGAAAGAAATAGTTAAAGGACTGGTCAAGAAAGAAGTTGGCAATGGAGGAAGGACAATTAGCGTTAGCAAGGAGACAGAGAAAGAGGGCGTTATTGTTTAAGATATTCCTTGCGCGGCGCTTGTTAAGGAAAAATTGAAAATCGACGCGCTATTTTAAGGAGTGAGGTGGAAAGTGACGCTTCTGAGGCTCTTCTCGAAGATGGATGATAAAAACAAGATTACGATACCTCGCGGTATTCGTAAGGAGCTTAATATTAAGCCGGGCGATAGGTTAGAATTAACGCTTGGCGGAATAAATAAGACAAGGAAATTGCTTGTCTCAAAACCAAAAGGGAGATAGGCCAGATGAAAGGGATACAGCAAGTAATAAGCGTTAGAGACATAAAAAGCATACATTCTGTAGGCGCCAGGTCTATTCCTAAAGCGCAAAGGTCTGCCTACCTGGAATTGTATATGCATAGAAGAGAGAAAGATAGGCTTGAGAAAGAAATCTTTGTATTGGACAAAAGAAGAAATACCGCCCAAAGACTTTTAGACTCTATCAATAAGCGAATTGAAAAATTGCAAACCGAAGCGCACCAAGAACAGAAAATTAAGACTTATAGGAATATCCCCACAAAACCCCTGAAAACGCTTTCCATACAATATTAGCGGGCGGCAAAGGCAGCTTAAAGCATGTATTGGAAGACGTTTGACTGGAAGAGCCAAAAGGTAGGCCAAAAAGGAGAGGTCCTTAACAAAACGAGCTATAAATGCGGATTTTGTCAAGGGACGGGGCTTATGCCTTCTGAAAAAAGCACACGATGTCCGGCCTGTTTAGGTGTCGGAACTGTAAAGGTTTCGTCACCAGCGGTTATTTGCGCTTATTGTAATGGAACAGGAAAAAGACATTCACGGACTACTCTTACCTGTACCGTGTGTAGGGGGAAAGGTATCGTTACAGTGGGGACCTCGCAGATTGAAACTTGTCCTACGTGTAAAGGGATAGGTAGAGAACGAGGTAAAACGCTTCCCTGTTTAACATGCAAAGGCACGGGTGTTATTTCTAAAAAGAAAAAATAATGGTTTTTTTGGCAGAACATATCAAGGAGGTACGGCATGGCGAAGGAAAAGAAGAAAAAGGAAAAAGAAATAGGTTTTGATTTTGGCATTGGCGGCTTATTTAAAGGCATTGAGAAATTGATTGACCTTGCGGCAGATTTAAAAGAAGCAGGCGGTGAAATCAAAAAAGAAGGCGAAATAGATCTTAGCCATCTTAAAGAAGGCATGAAGGGAGTTTTTGGTTTTTCTATAAAAACTGCTGTGGGAGGTAAGCCTATAGTCGAACCATTTGGTAATATTAAGAGGACCCCTAAGGGACCAAAGGTTGAAGAAGAAAGAGAGCCGATCACTGATGTCTTTGATGAAAAGGAAGAGATTAAAGTCTATGCCGAGATGCCGGGGATAGATGAAGAAGCAATCACGGTAGGTTTAAAAGAAGATATATTAGAAGTAAAGGCCGTAAGTAAGGATAGAAGGTACCACAAGGAGATTTTGCTGCCGGCCAAAGTTAAACCCGAAACCTTAGAAAAAAGTTTTAAAAATGGCATTTTAGAAGTCAAGATAAAGAAATGATAGATGTATGGCATTAACCGGATTAAAAGAAGATACGTTAAAACTAATTCTATTTGGCGGAAAAGGCGGAGTGGGAAAGACGACCTGCGCCTCAAGCGCAGGTTTTTATTTGGCTAAGGATTTTAAAACACTTCTTATCTCCACAGACCCTGCTCATTCGCTCTCTGATAGTTTAGGACAAATAATAGGTAGCGAGATAAAAGAGGTTAAAGGTGTAAGAAATCTAAGCGCCCTTGAAATAGATGCACAAAAAGCTCTTTCTCAATTCAAGGTAAAATATGAAGGCCAGATAAAGAGGATCTTTGATACCTCTACCTATTTAGACCAAGATGATATAAATTCTTTCTTTGCTTTGCCTATCCCGGGCATAGATGAAGTAATGGGATTCAAAGCTATAGTTGACCTTATTGAGGAGGCAAAGTTTGATAAATATATTGTAGATACCGCGCCTACGGGCCATGCCCTTCGGCTCCTAACTCTACCAGAATTGTTAGATGAATGGATTAAGGTTTTAGCCAAAATGCGCTGGAAATATAGGTATATGGTAGAGAGCTTTTCCGGCAAATATAATCCTGACGAAGGTGATGATTTTCTGGTAGATATGAAGAAGACGGTAAAAAGGATAGAAGGCCTGCTTAAAGACCAGAAAAGGTGTGAATTCATCGCGGTAACTATCCCGGAAGATATGGCAATTTTGGAAACAGAAAGATTGGTAAATAATTTAAGTAATTATGGGATAAAAGCTAAGCAATTGATAGTGAACAATGTTTTGGAATCGAGAGATTGTCAGTTTTGTCGGGAAAGAAGCGATGCTCAGGAAGAATATATAAAACAAATAAGAAGAAAATTTAGCGGTTTATTGGCCACTATTATGCCATTACAGCCCCGTGAAGTCAAAGGTATTGTGGCGTTAGATAAATTTACCGGGAGTTTATTCCAATGACCCTTCGACGCACTTTGTTTGCTCAGGGTCATAGTGAGCGAGTGAAACGAGTCAGACTATGACAGCGAAAAAAGATGACAAGACTCTAATATTGAAAGTGAAAGAAGCCTTATCAAAAGATGTAGGCAGGGCGATTGCCAGAATCGATCCGGAGGATATGAAGGAGCTTGGATTGAAGGTAGGCGATATCATAGAAATTAAAGGTAAAAGAAAGACAGCGGCTAAGACAATGCCCTGTTATTCCGAAGACAGGGGTAAAAAGATTATACAGATAGACGGCATATCGAGAGAAAACGCTTCAATTGGGTTGGATGAGAAAGTAACAATCAATAAAATCGATTCCAAGCCCGCCAATAAGATCACTCTTTCGCCCCTGACGATGTCCAGCCCGCTCCAAAGAGATAGTGATGCCAAATATTTAGGATCTCTAATAGAAGGGCTTCCGGTAATCGAGGGTGACAGGGTCAGGGCTACGTTTTTCGGGTCAAGGTCAATTGATTTTAAGGTGGTAGGCACCATTCCTGGCGGCGTGGTATTGATAAATGCCGCTACTTTAATAAGGACGGAGGCCAAGGGTCAGGGAAAGGCGAAACAAACCACGGTCTCCTATGAGGATATCGGCGGGCTCGGCACCCAGATTCAAAGGATCAGGGAGATGATAGAACTTCCCTTAAGATATCCTCAGGTGTTTGAAAGGTTGGGAATAGGTGCGCCAAAAGGGGTTTTCCTATATGGCCCTCCGGGCACAGGCAAAACCTTGATTGCCCGCGCGGTGGCCAATGAGACAGACGCATACTTTACCCATATATCGGGCCCTGAAATTATGGGTAAATTTTATGGTGAAAGCGAAGCCCGCCTGAGAGGTGTCTTTGATGATGCGCAAGCCCATGCCCCTGCGATAATTTTCATTGACGAGATAGATGCGATCGCCCCTAAGAGAGAAGAGATGGGCGGTGAGAAGCAGGTTGAGAGGCGTGTAGTGGCTCAGCTTTTATCATTGCTTGATGGATTAGAGTCCAGAGGCCAGGTCATAGTCATAGGCGCGACAAATATACCAAACACTATAGACCCTGCCCTGAGAAGGCCCGGTAGATTCGATAGAGAGATTTCTATTCCAATACCCGATAAAAACGGAAGGCTGGAGATCTTCGGGATACATACGAGGGGTATGCCGTTAGCGGAAGACGTGAGCCGCGAAAAACTGGCTGAGATTACCCACGGATTTGTCGGAGCGGATCTGGAGGCTCTGGCGCGGGAAGCGGCGATGAGCGCTTTAAGAAAGATCCTGCCCAAGATCGATTTTGAAATGCAGGATATTCCTTATGTGACTTTGATGAAGTTAGAGGTAACGATGGACAACTTCCTGGAGGCGATGAAGGAAGTTGAGCCTTCGGCCATTCGAGAAGTCTTTGTTGAGGTTCCGGATGTAAAATGGAGCGATGTCGGCGGCCTGGAGGAAATAAAAGAAGAGCTGAAAGAGGCGGTTGAATGGCCGCTTAAATATTCCGATGTTTTCAAAAAGGCCAACACAACTCCGCCTAAAGGGATACTTCTTTATGGAGTTCCCGGCACAGGAAAGACGCTTCTCGGCAAGGCGATTGCCACTGAAAGCGGGGTTAACTTCATCTCGGTAAAAGGCCCTTCTCTTGTATCCAAGTATGTAGGAGAGAGCGAAAAGGCGATCCGCGAGGTCTTTAAGATAGCGAAACAGGCCTCCCCAACGATCCTATTCTTTGATGAGATAGATAGTATTGTGCCCAGTCGTGGTTCGAGTTCTACGGATGCCCATGTAACAGAACGTGTGATAAGCCAATTACTGACGGAGATGGATGGAATTGAGGAATTAAAGGGGGTTGTAGTTCTGGCAGCTACCAACAGGCTCGATTTGGTTGACCCTGCTATATTGCGCAGCGGCAGATTCGATATTTTATTTGAGCTTCCGAAACCCGACGAGAAGACCAGAGAGGAGATATTTAAGATACATACCAAGAATAAACCGCTTACTAAGGAAGTGGATTTAAAAGAATTAGCCGGGAAAACCGAAGGTAAAGTAGGAGCGGATATCGAATTTATATGCAGGAAGGCAGCAATGCTGGCGATAAGAGAATATATAGAAAAGAATCCCGCCACGGCTTCAACGGACACCTTGAATGATCGAAAACCGGAGTTAAAAATTTTAAAGAGACATTTTGAAGAGACAATTAAACTGTTCTCGGAACAAAAAAAGGGGCTCTAAAATGACAGGAGTTTTATATCGCCTGGAAGAAAAGATAAAACAAAATAACTTATTGAACATTTCATTATGAGAACACTGATTTATGTCCCGGTTATTCATACCAGTGCAGACCTTGGGTCTTTAGCGAAAGATGTGACTAAAAGAGGTATTGCGGATTTAGGAGAGGATGTTTGGAAAGGGCACCTTATGACTGTTGAAGGTTTCTGGGATGTCATAACGGATTATTTTGCTTCTCTAAATGTGACCGGAATGAAAATATATCAAGATGGAATGGTAGCCGAAGAAGAAATAGGGGAAAAAATAGTTGAGGAAAGTCTAAAATTAGGCAGTAGAAATTACCAATTAGTTTCAAATCTCCTTAAAAGAGGAGCGATTTTGATTAAAACAGAAGACTTTAATCTGGTAAAGGAAGAGCGAGATAGGTTAATTAAAATCATGCAGGGTAAAACGGTAGTGGAGAAATTGTTAGGTTTTATAAAATATAAGTTAACCAAAAACATACTGTTAAACAAAAGAGATAAATATATTGCCCAAAGAATAAATGAGACCTTACCTGAAGAGCAAACCGGCATTCTTTTTATTGGCGCCTACCACAATGTAAAGAAGTGGCTTCCCCGGAACATTCAAATCAAAGAGATAAAGATTGCACAAAAAGTAAGAGACTACCAGCGCCTGCTCCTGTTTTGTCATAAGAATAAAAAGCAGTTTGAAGACTTGGGCAAATATCTTATTTCTAAAGTTGAGACATGAAGACCGACGTATATTGGAGAAATAAAAGAGATTATTTATTCTCAATTAAAGGTCAATTGAAAAGGGAAGGATGAATATGATCGGCAAATATATTTACGGGATGATTAATTCCAATAAAGCATTGCGTTTTTCCATTGCCCTCGATTCCGTCGGCGAAAACGGAACTGCCAGAGTATATACAATTTCTTATATGGATGTCTCCGCAGTTGTCAGCGACACTGAAATTGTTAATTATACTTATCGGCATAAGGATATATTAGCCAGACAACTTCTGAAACATCAGAGAGTAATTGAAGAAATAATGCCGCAACATTCAGTCATCCCGATGCAGGTGGGGGTGTTTGCCCATGATGAGAACGAAGTTTTGGAGATTTTAAGCAGGGGCCATAAGATTATCAAGAAAGTTTTCGCCACCATTAGAGATAAAATAGAAATTGATGTGGCGGCAACATGGAGCGACTTTAATTCTGTCTTAAAAGAGGTGGGAGAAGAAAAAGAGATCCTTGCACATAAAGCGCGGCTTCTGGCAAATCCTGAAGGAATCAGTGCGGATGAGCGGATGAAAATTGGTTTTATGGTCAAACAGGTATTGGATAAAAAAAGAGAAAAATATGTTCAGGAAATTCAGAGTAGTTTAAAGAGTGTTAGTTTGGAATCCAGAGCGCATGAACTTATGGATGATAAGATGGTTATTAATGCCGCTTTTTTGATCAATAAGGCTGAGTGCTCGGATTTTGAGAGAGAAGTGGAAAAGCTAAACGCAAAATTTAATGAAAAATTAAATTTCAGATGCGTGGGTCCGCTTCCCCTTTATAGTTTTTATACGCTTGAGATAATGAAATTGAAATTTGAAGAAATAGATTGGGCGAAGAAAAGGCTCGGGATTGTAGACGACATTACGAGTAAGAATGAACTCAAGAAAGCCTACCAGCGACAGGCGCTTTTTACTCATCCGGATAAAAATCCAAATGAGCCTTGTGCTGAAAAGGAATTCGATGAAGTAAATAAGGCCTATAAGATTCTCACTGAATACTGCGCGGCTCTTGTGCAGGGAAATCAAAAAGATAATCCGATGTTAGTGAGAGTAAGAGGATGATCGAAAAAGAAGGAAAGTATATTTATTGTATTATTGCAACTTCTCAGGAAAGGAATTTTGGGCCGATAGGGATTGGCGGAAGAGCCGATGATGTTTTAACTATCGGCTATGAGGATCTAACCATGGTTGTGAGCAGCCATCCTATAACTAAATTTGTCGTTAACTCAGATAATATGCTTGCCCATCAAAGGGTGATCGAGGAAGTGATGAAGGAATTTGACAGCGTGCTTCCGGTCAGGTTCGGGACTATCGCCTCAAACGCCGATGAGATAAGGAATCTTCTGGGCAGAAGATACAGAGAATTGAAGAACGCGTTACGGGATGCGGACCATAAAGTAGAGCTGGGCGTTAAAGGCGTATGGAAGAATATGGATGTAATCTTCAAAGAAGTTGTAGACGAGAATAAGGTGATTAAGATGTTAAAAGAGAACATTCAGAATGATACAAGTCCCGTTAGAGACGAAAAGTCTCTAAACGGGACAAGCAAAAAAAATATTCACCCCGTTAGAAAATTCTTTTCTAACGGGGTTCAGGCCAAAATGGAAGTAGGCAAGATGGTGGAGAAGGCTTTGGAAAAGAAGAAAGAGAAAGAGGCGGAAAGAATCGTAGATGCATTGAGAAGGACAGCCTTTGATTATAAACTCAATAAGACCGTAGGTGATGAGATGTTCATCAACGCCGCTTTTTTGGTGGATAAGGGCAGAGAAAAAGAGTTTGATAATATAATGGATGATTTAAGCGAAGAGCATAAAGACCGGATGAAATTTATGTATACGGGGCCTTTGCCTGTATTTAACTTTGTCAACATTGTCATCTATCCTGAGGAGTGGGAAAAATAGTATGGCTTTATCCGGGACAGAAGCGGATATCATTAATTGTGTAGCCAGATTAAGGCTGGTAACTAAAGACCAGATAAGAAGGCAAGTTGGCTTTTCGTTGGAATATATAGGTTTTCTATGCCGGGATTTAATCAGAAGAGGCTATCTTGGGTTTTCCGAAGGTCATTATTTCCTGGCAAAAGATGGGATAAATATCCTGTTGGCGGGAGAGACGCCAAAAATTGACAGAAAGTTGCTTAAAAAGGTTGCCGGGGAAGTGGCCAGGGAGATCAGCGGCGAGCTGAAAAGAACCGTAAAGGGCATTAAAATTCCTGTTTCTATCAGGGAAATAAAAAAAGAGACGGGATTTGAGACATCGCCAGTGGAACGCATAAAAATAAAGACGGACTTCGACTTTCCCGTAGAGGACGAAAGCCTGGCTTTAAAAAGTAACATCGATAAAATCGGAATGCGGGTGGAAAAGGAGAAATCCGATAATATGGATAAGACGGTGAAATTATTTAAGGAGATTCATAAGAAGGCGAGGAAGAGATGATCAAGACCAAAGACGATAAAAGCGGGATTGAAGGCCTGAAAGGAAAGATACAAAAAGGTAAAGGTGTAGATATCGGCACAATGTTTGTGAAATGCGCGCATAAGGAAGGCGATGAGATCCTCTTTAAGTCGCAGAGAAACGCCTTCTTCGAGGTGGAGCACACTGATTTTACCAAGAAGATCCTTGATAACTCCAAGGTAAAATATATTATCAAAGAAGACAATCTTTACGTGGTAGGCGATGAGGCCTTACAATTCGCTAATATGTTTAATAAAGATACGAGGCGGCCTCTCTCCAAGGGCGTGATAAGCCCTACAGAGAAAGAAGCCCTCCCTATTATAGAGCTTTTGATAAAGAGCGTCGTAGGCGAACCTGCTCATAAAGGCGAGATAGTCTATTTTTCTGTTCCCGGTGAACCGCTGGACGCAGACTTCAACGTTCTCTACCATATAAAGATGGTGGAAGGATTCTTAAAGACATTAGGATATACTCCTAAGCCTATCAATGAAGGCCATGCCATTATATTATCTGGGTTAGCTGAGGAAGATTTTACGGGGATCGGCCTTTCCTTTGGCGGTGGGATGGTCAATGTATGTTTAAGTTTCATGTCTGTACCGATCTTTAAGTTTTCTGTCGCTAAGTCAGGGGATTGGATCGACCAGCAGGTGGCCATGGCAGTAGATGAGACAGCGAGCAGGGTCTCCAGCATAAAAGAATCATCCCTGGATTTAAGTAAGGAAGAAGATTTAAGTAAGATCGAAAGCGCGTTATCGATTTATTACAATCACCTGATCGAATATGTGATTGAGAATATAAAACAAGAGTTTGCCAAGGCGAGAAGATTACCGAAGATCGCCAATCCCATAAGCATCATCTTATCGGGCGGCACTTCGCTTCCAAAAGGTTTCTCCGGCAGGTTCAAACAAATTTTAGACAGGCTAAAACTACCCATCCCGGTTGGCTCAGTGAGGATGGCGTCTCAGCCATTAAGAAGCGTAGCGAAGGGAGCGTTAATAGCCGCAAGCGCTGATGAGAGTAAAAAATAAACCCCGTTAGAAATACCGGTTTCTAATGGGGGTAGAACAAAATTTCTAACGGGGTAAATGGAGAAAGTTATCTTGAAAGAAGGCAAGTATATATATTGCATTATCGCGTCAAAAGAAGCTCAATCCTTTGGCCCGTTGGGGATTGGCGGAAGAGGCGATGAATTGCGCACCATTCTTTATGATGATATCGCAGCCGTGGTCAGCGATTCTCCGGTAATAAGCTATAAGGTCTCGAGGGAGAATATGCTTGCCCATGAGAAGGCGATCGAGGAGGTAATGAAGAAGCATACGGTTTTGCCGGTCCGATTCTGCACAATCGCCCAAGATGAAGATAAGGTAAAAAAGATATTAGAAATAGAGCATGATAGATTTGCCGAGTTATTAAAAAATATCGAAGGTAAAAAAGAGCTCGGGTTAAAAGCGATATTTAAGGAAGAGGTAATATACAAAGAGATATTGGAAAAATACCCAGATATTAGGGCGGTCAAAAAAGCGCTATCGTCCGAGCCTCCGGCAAAGACCTACTATCTGCGCGTGGAAGTTGGCCGGAAGGTCGAAGCCGCCTTGCAAGAAGAGAAAGATACCTATAAGGAGGAGATCTTAAATACTCTTTCACCTTTGGCGCAGGATACGAAGGTCAATAACACCTATGGCGAGCTGATGATTATAAACGCCGCCTTCCTGGTAGAAAAGTGTAGAGAAGCGGAATTTGACCAAAACGTTCAGGCCCTCGCGGACAAATCCGAAGATAAAATAAAATTTAAATATACAGGAACGCTGCCGCCGTTTAATTTTGTGAATCTGGTAATCGAGACAGTGGGGTATTAAAGATGTTTTTAATTGATGACATATTACTTGCGCCATTGAACGGTGTAATCTGGCTGTGTAAAAAGATTAATGAAGTGGCAGAGAAGGAATTTTCTGATGAAGGGCTCATAAAAGAGAAACTTATGGAATTACAGCTAAAATTTGAGTTAGATAAAATCAGCGAAAAGGAATTTAACAAACAAGAAGCGGAACTTCTGGCGCGCTTGGACACCATTAGAAAGGCAAAAGAAGAGGAGGTGTAGAAATGGCTAATATGGAAGAAGCTAGAATCGCAGTCAGTGAATTTTTGGAAAAGACCCTCAATGTCAAGGATGTAAAGGTAATTAAGACCGCCAAGGTCAGCGATGGCTGGGAGGCTAAAGCTGAAGTTTATGAGGAGAGCTCATTTATTAAGTCTCTTGGGCTTGCTACGAGAGTGCAGGATAGGAATATCTATGCGGTTAAATTGAACGATAGTTTAGAGGTGGAATCTTACGAGCGCAAAGGGCCAGAAAAAGAGGAATAAGGATGGAAGGATTATACCTTTACTGCATAAAAGAAAAGACTGAAGAGCATCCAACCTTTTCTACAAAAGGTATCGATGGTAAAGGAGAGGTTTTTACGCTTGCTTACCGCGACTTAGAGGCAGTGGTAAGCAAAGTTTCTTTAGAGGAATTCGGTTCTGAAGAAATACAAAAAAGGGCCCAGGAAGATTTAGGCTGGATTAAAGAAAAAGCCCTTGCTCATGAGAAAGTTATAGAAGAGGCGATGAGAAACAAAGATAACGTTTTAAGCGTAATTCCTATGAGATTCGGGACAATTTTTAAAGAAAAAACAAGTTTAGAGAAAACCTTAAGTGAAGATTACGCAAAGATTAAAGAAGTCCTATATAAAATTCGCGGTAAACAGGAGTGGTCTCTAAAGATATATCTAAAAGACAGGCAGAAACTCGAACAGGCAGTAAAGGAAAAAAATGAAGTAATAAAAGAGAAAGAGAAAGAAATTGCGTCTCTGCCTGAGGGTATGGCCTTTTTTATGGAAGAGGAGTTAAAAGAGGTTATTTCCAAAGAAATGGATAGAGAATTAAAAAATATTGTTGATGTCCTTTTTGAAAGCTTAAAAAAGAAGACTGTAGATTCTATTAGAAAAAAGATTTTAGAGAAAGAGTTAACTGGAAGAAGCGCGCCTATGGTTTTAAATGCCGCTTATTTAATTGCTGAGGAGAAAATAGAAGATTTTAAGAAGGAAGCCGAAGACTTAAACCAAAAAATACAGGTGCAAGGATTTTGCCTTGAATATGGTGGGCCTTGGCCTGCTTATAATTTTACCTCTTTTTAACGATTATGGCTAATCTATTAAATACTACAGTCAATAAAAATGATCGTGCAACATTGGTAGATGCCTTAGATAAGGTTTTAGAAAAAGGGGCAATTATCAACGGCGATATAATGATAAGGGTGGCGGATGTGGACCTTGTCTATTTAGGCTTGAGGCTTATCCTCACTTCTATTTCTAAGGCAGAAGAATTATCCGGTAAGAATTTCAGTAATCCAGATAAAGAATTTACCCCTGATGATATAGAATATATAGAGAAACTACAAAGAGAGATAAGAAGAGCCGAAGAAAATATTCCTAAACTTATTGATCTGGGTAGTCCCAAGAAGACAGAGCAAGGCCTAGCTAAATTAGTTTTGACCCTGGTTGAATTAATAAGAAAACTTATGGAAAAGGAGGCCTTCCGGAGGGTAAAAAGAGGAACCCTTTCTAAAGCAGAAATTCAAAAATTGGGGTTAAGTCTTAAGGCAGTAAAGAAAAAGATAAAAGAGGTTCAGGCAATCTTTGGTATTGAGGATGAAGAATTGAATCTGGACCTAGGTCCGTTAGGGAATCTTATGTAGGAGAAAAAAGATGCATAAAGAAGGAGCTAAAATAAATTGTGTCACATTTCAAAAGCAAGAAAAGGTAAAAAAGGATATTACTGATAAGATTAATATGGCTAAAGGAGTGCGAGAGAAAGTGACATTTGCCGAAGAATTACAGAAAGAAGCAAATGTGCTTTTGACTTGTCGGGATTATGATGACAAGAAATTAGACTGTAAGAATTGTCGGTTCATTGCAAATTTGCGTAAGAAAACAGCAGGTTTAATTATAAAAGCTAAAAAGTTAGTATAAGAGAGGATGAGATAATCATGTCAGAACAAAAAATGATGCATGCCACGAATGCTACTAATCTTGCCGATATCTTAGAACGGGTATTAGACAAGGGAATTGTAATTGCCGGAGATATCCAGATTAAAATTGCCGATGTTGAACTTTTAACGATAAAGATAAGGTTATTGGTTGCCTCTGTGGATAAGGCGATGGAGATGGGCATAAACTGGTGGCAGCAGGATTCTTATCTTTCCTTAAAGGCAAAAGAAACTGAGATAGAAAAAGAAAATGTAGCACTTAAAAAACGATTAGATCGCCTGGAAGAAAAGATAAAGGCGAAATAGTTTATTCCGCATTTCATTATGAGAAAACTGATTTATGTCCCCGTTATTCATACAAGCGCTGACCTCGGGTCTTTAGCGAAGGGTGGTAACTAAAAAAAGGTATCGCGGATCGGGAGAAGATATTTGTGAGTCAGATTGGGTTGTTTTGGATGGTATCGTGCTGCGGATCAGCGGCTGACGGACACGCGAGCTTGCTCGCGGGGACGCTGTCCGCTGCAACCGCTTGATGGCCAGGCGCGAAGCGCCGGACAGAAAGCGGATGGGAATCCGCAGCACGATGACGCGGCGCGAAGCG
>LQYC01000058.1_pt1 | contig 17131 bp, 8 predicted proteins | sample 661771 | NCBI WGS metagenome assembly LQYC01 (sample SAMN03483023, study PRJNA281117) | bioreactor metagenome | isolation source: benzene-degrading methanogenic enrichment culture from a contaminated... | place: USA: oil refinery in Oklahoma | collected 2011-05
ATCCTTGTTTTCGTAATCAAAGCCAAAAACAAAGCAGCCCAGTATACCGAAACCTTCGCCATGGAATCGACGCATAGCCTCATAAAAATCGATGCTCAGGTTCTTTATTTTATGCACTTCATTCTGTGTGTCTTTTTGCACCGATTCGAATCCAATCAAAAGCCCCAGGCAGCCAGCACGTTTCATTAAACCAAGTAGTTCCAAATCCTCAGCTAATGACACTGTGCCTTGCGCCAGCCACTGCCGCCTTAGAGGTATCATTTTCGTAAAGAGTTTTTTAGCGGCATTCCGGTTCAGTCCAAGGGCATCATCGACGAAGAAAAGGTGAGGGGAATCAATAGACTCTATCTCGGCAATCACCTCCTGAACCGGCCTGACTCGATAGTGAGATCCCAATGTCTGGCCAATGCAACAGAATTCGCAATCGTACGGACATCCGCGAGATGTCTCGACACCGACCGGGATTGGAATATAACAACTATTTTTGGTTCCAGGGAAGAGATCTCGCCGTGGTTTAGGGAGACCATTGAGATCGGTCATTTTACCGGCTTGATATATTCTTTGCATCTGTCCCGAGGCGGCATCCGATACCAGTCGTGGCCAGACACCCTCCGCTTCCCCCACGACTACGGCGTCTGCATGCTCTAAGGCTTCGTCAGGCAATACCGTGGGGTGTATTCCTCCCATCACCACCTTCACACCCTTCTGGCGATAAGTGTCGCCAATCTTATAGGCTCTTAGCGCAAGTTCGGTCAAGACGGTGATGCCCACCAAATCCACATCGTGATTGATGACATCGGGAGCAAAAGCTTCCTCGACAATGGTAACCGTGTGCCCGGGCGGGGTGAGCGCGGCCAGCAGAGGAAGATTTACCCTCTGCAGTTTGAAGGGGCTGGATATCGTGTCTTCACGGTGTTCATGGAGTGCAATAAGCTTTATCTTCATGTCTTAACCTCTCCAATATCACTTTCCGTAAAACCAACCAACATCTTTTTTTCCAAACCTCCTCCCTTGAGTGATGGCGCTAAGGAGATACATTGCTATCAATGGCCCTCTTCCCATTTGGTGGCTGTTATACCCAATATGAAGACCACGGCCGCAAAAACCCCTATGATCGCAGAGTATCTCAACGCGGCCATGTGGTCTTCAAATATCATCGATGCCCGTAGCCCCTCGTTCACGTAATACAGCGGCAGTATCCTGGCGAGCGTCTGAAGAAAACCCGGCATCAGCTCGATGGGAAAGAAGCTCCCCGAGAGAAACATCATCGGGAAACTGATGGCGTTTGCGGCAGCGGCGGCGCTCTGCGCCTCCTTGACGAAGCGGGTGAGTATCATCCCGATTCCGACAAACGCAAAGACGTCAAGCAAAATGAACGCAAGAAGCCAGGCGTTTATATGCAGGCTGACGTTAAACACGGCGTAGCTCACCAACAGCATCGCAATCGTGGATATGATTGCGAGCATGAATTGGTACAGTATGTTCGACAGTATCCAGTCGGTACGGGTGATAGGCGTGGTGGATAGCTTCCTGATGACACCCTTCTGCCGCAACTCCGTGTCCGAGTTCACCGTGCCGAACAGACTCAACGTCATCACCGCCATTGCGATGATACCGGGAACGAAAAACTCGATGAACCGGTACTTCTTGGTGAGTATCGATTTCTCAACCGACTTGAGGAACGGCGGCTTCCCGGACATCCCCTGGTTTATCCCGGCTAACACTGAGTTCAGGATTTCCATCTTCGTGGTCACCGAAGAAGAGCTGGGGTCGTATATATAAGTGATGGTGACGGATGCGTTGAAGTCGTTGAGCATCATTCTCTGCATGAGGGACCTTTCATAGCCTTTGGGAATAACGAGGACAAGGTTCACCCTGTTGTCCATGACGTATTGCTTGGCGTTGACGGCAGGGTCGACCCTGGTTATCTTGAATTTCCCGTTGAGCTCGAGGGTCTTGACGGCCTGTGCGGACGAATTCGTCTGGTCGAGGTCCTGCAAGCAAAGGTGGTAACCCACGTTGTCCTGACTCAAGAATATCGTGCCGAACACGAGTATCAGAATTATCGGGAACGCAATCGTGAACAACATTGCGCTCTTCTCACGGTAGAAGCTCAGGAGCTTCACGACGAGATTTGCACTGATGATGCGCGGATTCATTTTGCCTCCATTTGGGGGGGGTCCTCTCGGAGCGCTTCGCCGGTGAGCTTTAAGAAGACCTCTTCAAGGTTAAGCTTCCGGACGTCCAGGCCGAGGTACAGAGCCCCGGCATCCTTGATGGCATTCAGTATCTTCTGGACGTCGTCCGTGTGTTCCACCCTGACCTTGATATTTTTTTGGCCGTCATGGACCGGCTCGAAGCCCATCTTCTGGACAATTTCAAAGGCTTTTGCATTGACGGACTGTAGCGTGATGACCAGGTAATTCGCGTTGCTTTCGATGAGTTCCCCAGGGGAGCCCATGGCGATTACCTTCCCCTTCGAGATGATGGCGACCGTGTCTGCAAGAAGTTCAGCTTCCTCCATGTAGTGCGTGGTGAGAAATACCGTTTTCCCCTTCTTTTTCAGGCCCAGCAGGACTTCCCACACTTCGTGCCTTGCGCGGGGATCGAGTCCTGTCGTCGGCTCGTCGAGGAACACGACTTCGGGTTCGTTCACGAGCGCAATCGCGATTCCGAGACGCTGCTTCAAGCCACCGGAGAGGTTCTTGTACTGCTCATTGGTCTTGTCCTTGAGGTTCACGAGCTCTATCAGTCCATCGATATCGGTGTTCCTGCAGCAGAAAAGCCGCGAGTAGTACTGGATGGTCTCCCTGACCGTTATCCTGTCGAACGAGCTGAACCCCTGCGGGAGGACGCCAATGCGGGGAACGATGTCGTGTTTTTTTTTTGTGACGTCCATCCCCAGAAGGATAACTTTTCCCGACGTGGGCGTGCGGATTGTATCGATGATCTCGACGGTTGTGGTCTTGCCGGCGCCATTCGGGCCCAGCAGGGAAAAAACTTCGCCTTTGCTGACGGTAAACGATATATCGTTTACCGACAGCAAATTACCGTAACGCTTCGTCAGTTTGTCCACTTCGATTACGTATTCAGTTCCTTTGGTCATGAATCTCCATTTCGCCTCTATAGGGCAACGGTATTGAAAATCGTTACGTCAGGCCTTCTTCGGGCGCTGAAGACGCTCTCTCCGCCTGAGTTCATTCGGCTGCGCGGCCGGATCAAGGCGGCGAACAAGGATGTGCTTCCGTCGGCCCTGGACCGGTACATCCGAGACGGCGGGCCAGAACCCGATGTGACTGAGGACCTTCCCGCTCACCGCTGGCCACGCCATAAGAAAACGGTCAATCACGGGTTGGCGGTGTTTGAATAAAATAAAGCTCGGGATTAACGTCGCACCCAGATGCGCTTTGGTTTTCTCCGCGCCTTGGCCCGCCTGATAGAGCAGAATTCTTCGTTCCACGCAGGTGCGGACATTTTCGAGCCAGGACAAAACATAAAGGTTGTATTTGCGGCCGAGTCCGTAATCCATGCAGAAATATTCATCCACCATCCCCTGTTGTTTTACGACAAGAAGATTAAAAGCGGCGAGTTCTTCCTGCACAAAATAGAGCGTGTACTCGGCGTCTGGGATTTTCTCACAGATTTTTTCAAAAAACAAACGGTTGTGCACGCCAAACGCCATGGGGCTGCGCTCCACTGTTTCCAGATAAAGCTTGTAGATCCTGTCCAGAAAAGGAGAAATCGTGCGGCTTCGGATTACCCGGACTTCGGGGGCAACCCGCATTTTGCGGCGCAGGTCTTTTCTCGCGACCCTTGAAAGGCGGCTTAGGTATTCCTCCATGTTGTTAAAATTAATCGGCAGCCGGGCGCAAGCCCGATATTGCACCCGGTTGAATTTTTTGAATACTTCCCCGGGAAGTTTGCTGTAATGATTAAAGTTGTAAAGCGCCAGGATGTCGCTTTTAAGTTCGGCCGCGAGCGTTTGCAAGGTACTAAAAGCCATTTTGCATGCCGCATCGAGGGTGCCCGCATTGATTTGAGGATCAATCCCGATTTCACTCCATTCCCCTACCAACAACCCCACGCTTAAAACACGGGGTTGAAAAAGCGAGGGGATGAGACGGCCTGCCACTTTCAGCGATTTCTTGATCCATCCCTCCACAAAAGTGGACAAATCAAAACGGGTTTCAAACAACGGCAATAAGAGAATAGGAGCATCATCTTTTAACACCACGATGCTGCGCAGGTTAAAACCGTCAATACCCGATTCTTGCAACAGAGAAAGAAGGGGGGCGGTGATAGAAGGCTCCGGGAAAAGCCGTCCAAGTTCTGCCGCCGACACTCCGTCTAACCGCGGCACGCAATTGCAGGTAAGGTTATCCATGGTATGTCGGTCTCCGATTCAAAAGGGCGATGGAAAGCCACATCTTCTTCTGAGGAAGCGAACGTACCCATAAGGACCGGCCGGCAGCTATGGGAAACCGCACCAGGGCATTCCCTGATAAGCCCACCGGAAAGGTGTACCCGCAGTTCTCCCCTAACGCCCCCCCTGTCGATGGGTAGACGGTGATTTGCCGCGGATCCACGAGATGGAATGCGCATCCCAGTGCCTTGGCAACAGCTTCCTTGATAGACCAAAGCATGGCTGATGCCATTTCCAGATTTCCGTCCGCCAACCTTAAGGCGTGTTGGAGCTCTTGCTCATGGAAGACACGATGAAATGGGTATTCTCTGTGGAATTCATCGGTCCCTGCCGCATCAATGCCGATATCAGACTCATCTCCGGAGAGAGCGGCCCAGACTTTTCCTCCACCCTCGCTGAAGGAGATGGCCGGACCCCGGTCTTCTCCCAACCGGAGATGGGGCCTGCCAAGCAGGTCGCGGACCACCTGAATGGGGAAAGCAGCTCTGTTGGATGAATGACAGTATTTCCAAAGAGGCCTTTCCATCGCCACCAGGCGATCCAACAAGCAGGAGACGAGGCGATGCTTGTCTCCTGCCTCGCTTGTCCCGCATCCATTGAAGGTTTCGGTGGCACATGGCAAGGATGCATAGAAGACAGGGCCCCGCTGATGAACGAAACTCGCAACATGGACAGTAATTTTTTGACACTCCCTTGTCACGTCTACTCCCATCTTTTTTAAAAAAACTGCGTCCTTTCTGAGCCCTGAAGGATCAGTCCGCAACCCAGTGCATCCGCATATCATAAACCTGCATGATGGAGCGTTCTTGATCGTCAATCCCTCTGGCGTCCCAGGCGCAGTTTTCTTCGTCCTGCGCCCGCATGCGGGCCTCCAGGGTTATCTGTTCCCCCACCCGGCATTTTCGCAAAAACCTCATCTCACCGATATCCACGGGAATCAGCGCTCGCCGCTCCGATGGGTCCATTGCGCCGATGTAGAAGTTAACCAACTGCAAAAGGGCCTCTAAAAGGTAGGGAGAGTATTGGTACCGTGCGTTCCGCAGATGTGCGAAATCACTTGTCTCCCGGTAGGTGGTTCGGCCCCGCACCACGCCTGGACCTGCACCGTCAAGGGACTCCATCACGCGATACCTGTCTGCGAGGCCGCTGCGGTCTTTGTACCATTTAAGTACTTTTTTATGATCCATAGGTCTCGTCCGCAGTTCGTCCAGCCGGACAGGAAAATCCGGGAGCCCCTTCCCGAGATATCCTTCCCCGCCATCAAGGATTACTTGGCCCTTGCAGTGCAGGGTGAAACGGTCGGTCAATCTTCCGGTGGGGGATATCTCTTGGGTTGATAGAGATACCTCGCACACTACCTCCCGAAGGCTGGTGGCGGATCGGCGGCAGGAGATCCTGGAAGACCGTGGAACCCCCGGAGGACATTGGATCATGTCCATGAGCCGCACCTGACGAACGCCTCGCACCTGCAGGTGGGGATAGAGTATCCGGGCGGCTTCCATGAATGTCTCCAAAACCATTGCGGCTGAGACCAGAGGATGCTTGACAAACTTGAAAGGCCTGTGATCCGCGATCCAAAGATCCTTTTCCCGGGAGAAGGATCTGAAGGCCTCCAGTTCTTCCCGGCAAATGTCCAGGCAAGAGATCCTTTCTATCATGGGAAAGTCCTCGGGGCTCAAGGACACGGTGCCTCCACCCAGTTCTCCTTTGAGCGAAGGACGGGTTGTATCATTGAGCAGCGCCGTCTTCACTGCCGGCAACCTCCTCATGAACATCACCCAATCGTCGTCGGCCGGGGCTACAAAGAGCTCCCGACAGAAAAGCCCTGCAAGCTCATTGACATGGATGTACGCCGCGCCCTTCCGCTTCATCAGCTCCCGAACTTCCGGATCATCGGCCATGCCTTCCCCCTCGACCGGGGGAAGCATCAACGCCTTGAATCGGATGGAGCCGTTTTTCCGGTGGATGGTTCTGAGTAACGCAGACATCATCCGGTTGGCGGCAGCGTAGTTGGCCTGGCCGGGATTCCCCAGGATCGCGGCCCCCGAGGAGAGGCCCACGAAAAACCTCAAGCCGGACCCCTCTGCAGCCGAGAATAGATTCCAAGCCCCGAGAAATTTGACGTCCGTGACCATAGAAAAATCATCCGGGGTCATTTGGCTTAAGAGACCGTCCCTGAGGACTCCAGCGCCGTGAATAATACCGTCGATTTTGCCGTAACGGCTTGCCACCTCGGCCATGATCGCGCGGACCGCTTCGGGGTCGGTCACATCGCAGGTATGGTACGTTGCTTCGATCCCTGAGGAGCGCAAATCCGCCAGGGTGCGAGCGATCTCCGATGCTCTGTGGGCGAAAGGAAACGCCTCAGAAGCCGAATGTTCGGGGCGCGGCTTTACGGGATCGATTTCTGGAGCTAAAGGTGTCCTCCCCAGAAAAACCAGGCGGGGTCCGAAAGGCACAAGGCAGCGGGCCAGATATGCGCTGATCCCGGTTGCACCCCCGGACATGACGACAACGTCTCCTGGTCTCAGATTCAGACTTGAAGAATTCTTGAAAACCGATGGGGATAGGTGCCCCTCCGAAGTGAAGACCCTTCCATCATGATGAATAATCTCCACCCCGGTGCATCCTCTGTCCAAAGCACCGCGCAGCGCAACGCGAAGGTCTGCATCCCTGTCGATTTCCAAGGTGCGAAACTGGACCGACGGGTATTCCTGCGCCGCGCTCAGAAACAGTCCGAGCACCCCTTCCGCCAGCAGCTGACCGAAAGGTTCGGTATCCTCCTTGGAATGGATCAGCACCACGAATTTCTTAGCCGGTGATTGGAGAAATGTCTTCAGGAGGAGGAAGATCCCCCTGAGAAGCCGCGAAACATCCGCCATACCCCTTAGCCTCCCCGACCCGCCTTGACAGAGGGTGATGACCATCCCGGCAAGGGGCGGCGACAGGCCCGCTATTCTATCTACCGCCCTGGAGGCCCCTTCATCGGTTCGAATGTCGCAACCCACTTCGCCAGGACCGAAGTTCTCTGGCATAAATAGCATGGGAACCGTGTCAACCCCGTAATCCACTCGGAGGATATCCCCTGCACTTCTGGCAATCCCGTTATCCCCGTCAGGTGAGAGAAGGAGGACTGACTCGCCTGGGGTCAATTCCATGGGAATAGAGGCCGCCAACTTTACCTTGACGTGGTTAAATACGAGCCGCTTTAAACTCGCCTCATCCTCTGGGGACTTCAGGATTTTATCCCGCACTGGGTCGAAATCAGCAGCCTCGGCGGCCGGCTTTAGGCTTGTACCTCCCAGCCTGGCGATTATTTTGGAGATCCTCTGGGCGATATCCTTCACGGTACGTACGCCAATAAAATCCTCCAATTCGATCGTGATCCCGAATTGGCGTTCCGCAGCATCCATGATGATGGGAAGACGGCTGGATCGGATGGAGAGATCCTTCCTGAGATCCATATCGGGCTTAATCTCGTCCCTTTCGAATCCGGTAGCATCCATGATGATTTGAATAATCCTCTCCATCAGATATTGGCCCTCAGACGCCTCAGCGGGGACAGGTGAGGCCTGTCTCGGAATGGAGGGTGTGGCATCGAGAGGCGGAGATGCCGGTTTTCCGGGGGAGACCTGCTTCTGGCCTTCGGGATACCCGGAATCCACAACCATGGATTTGATAACGGATGATAGATCGCCTTCTTGGAATGTTGGATTAAGCTCTTGGCGGATAGCTTCAAGGATGTTGGGCTTAAGGACGTGCCCGAAGGTCTCTATCATGAATCGGTTGATTTCCCTTTGAATGATCCTCTCCACCGGGTTGAAGCCTGCAAGCCCAGGTTCCGACGAACGTAACGCGGATACTGGGGTGATTCGGTGAGATTCGGGGGTTTTTCTGAATGCAGAGAGGGAAACAAACCTCGGTTCTCCTTCAACCTTCAGATGACCTTGAACGAAGAGCTGAGCAAGAGCGATTTTGTAGGTCAGGCACTCCGCGGAAGGAAGACACGTCTGGATGCACGCCGGTTCAGGAAGCGTGTCTGCGATGAGATGGCTTAATGTTTCGCCGGGACCCACCTCCACGAAGAGCCGGACTCCGTGGTCATTCCAAAGGGTCCGGACATTATTCATCCAATGGACGGTATTTTCCAGGTGGGCCATCAGGATTCGCCTGATCTCACCGGGATCTGATGGATACGGTGACATGGTCATGTTGGAGATAACGGGAATCTGCGGGGAATGAAATGGAATGGAGGCAACGTACGCCTCGAGCTCATCATGGATGACCTTCATGATAGGGGAGTGGAAGGCCATGCTGACCCGCAAGAGGGTGGCCCGGTATCCCATTTCCTTCAATCTTTTGCAGAGATCCTTGACCGCTTCGGTGCTGCCGCTCAGGACAACCTGGTTCGGTGAATTGATATTGCCGATGTGGACATCCTCCCGTCCCTGGATCATCTCTCTCAGCAGATCCAAGGGAACGTCCACGGCCGCCATGATGCCGGGTTCCACGTGCATGTCAGCAGCCTTGTCCATGCAAAGGGCTCTCTTGTTCACGATTCCAAACCCGTCCTCCGGGGAATAGACACCGGCCAGGCACAAGGCGGTCAGCTCGCCTAAACTATGGCCGGCCATGGCCACAGGGTGGATACCCAGGTTGGTGAGGTATCGAGCCATGGCGTGTTCCATGGCGAACATGGCGGGTTGCTGCCACCGGGTCTTCTGAAGGTTCTCCTCGCGATCATGGAACATTAAATGAAGAAGGTCGAAGTCCGCCACAGCCGCAGCCCGATCCATCCACTTCCTGATGACGGGAAAGGACTCGTAGAGATCCCGCCCCATTCCTCCATACTGTGAACCCTGTCCGGGAAATACTAAGGCGAGCGGTAGGGCCGGCAGATCCTCGGGGCTCATAAAAATCCCCTGCTGCGCCAGAGACCTCAAAACCTTAGGTGAGAGGATTCCGGCTTCGGCAAGGTAGACCGACCTCTTGATGACCGCGAGCGCCTCCTCGTCGGATTGCGCCACAACAGCCATCCGGAACTTACGGGCGTTCATCTCCGTCCGGAAGAAAGAGACGCCCTGGAGCGCGGGAGAGCCACCTCCTTTCTCTCTATTGAGACCGGGTTCTCTGCCCGGTGAGACCAGGATCGTATCCACTTCATCCATGGCCTGCTCCACCTGCACAACGTAGTTGGAACCTCCAAACCCGAAAGCATTGACCTGAAGCCTTCTTGGCTGGCTGTCCCTGCCCTTCCAATCAAGCGGCTCCGGGTTGATGAAAAGTCCCGATCCTTCCAGGTCGATTTCCGGGTCTGGATGCTTATAGTTGAGGGTGGGAGGGAAAATCCCCGCTTTCATGGCCGTGACTCCTCGAATGAGGCTGTTAATGCCCGAGGCGCCCAGTGTGTGTCCGATCTGGGATTTGAATGAGGTGATCACGGTGCGATTGGAGGAATTGAAGACGGCCTTCAGGGCGCGGACCTCCTCCACGTCTCCCTGCCGGGTGCTCGTGGCATGGCATTCCACCAGGTCCACTGCTTCGGGCCCATAGGGTGTCCCTCGGAAAGAGGCGCGGATGGCGATCTCCTGGGCGGCACTGGCGGACTCCACCATTCCCAGATGATTATTGCCCGCTCCCATGCCGGTGATGGCGGCGTGGACGCGCGCTCCTCTTGCGCGGGCAAGGCTTTCCCGCTCGATGACGATCATCCCCCCGCCTTCGCCGAGGATCATCCCGTCTCTTTCAGCATCGAAGGGGCGGGAGGTCTCGTGAGCGGGTCTTTCCTGTCCGGACAGCCCGTAAAGTGCGCCCAGGGCGGAGAATTCCAGAAAATGCAAATGGGTGAGATTCTCCTCGCCCCCTCCGACGATGGCTGCATCGATGATGCCGCTCCGGATCATCTGGATGGCGCTGTGAAGTGCCACCAGTGAGGTCGCGCAGGCTGCGGATACAGCGTAGCTTGGCCCCATAAACCCATACCGGTTGCAGATGAAGCCGGCCGCTGCGCAGTTGAGTCTGCCCAGAAGTGTGGTGTCGTCAGGTGCTATGCGTCCTGATTTCACCTCTCGTTCGATGGCGCTCTCTTGGTCCGGCGTGAGGTAAACGGCCTTTTTGGCGGAAATGAGGATGTCGTGAACGTACGCCCTGATTATGGTACCGTTAAGGGCCCCTGCCGCCTCTCCCGAGTTCTGGGAGATGAGGACGCCGATTCTTTCGCGCGGGATGTCTGAGTCCAGAATGCCGGATGCCCGAATGGCCCTGTCCGCCAGCCACATGGTAATCTTTGTGGCATCGGTCATGGTCCGGAAATCATGAGGGGGGATCCCGAGCTCATTGCGGGAGACATGAAAGTCTAAGAAGGCGCCCACCTTGCAATAGGTCTTGTCCGGAATGTACGGCCGGGGATCATAATAAAGCGCGTAATCCCACCGCGAAGGCGGAACCAATGTAATCCCGCTCTTCATGTCCAGGCTTGCGGCTAACACTTCCTCCGGACTCTTCCCCAGGGCATTGAGGAGGCTCATCCCGGTGATGGCAACCCTTTCATGATCGTCTCTACGGGGGGAGACTCGCTTCAGTCCATGGCCGACCCCGGAAGATGGAGTTTCCATGGATAGCGACGCGCTGGGTGGGAGGACGAGCTGATGCAACAAAAGAAGGCCTTCGGCCAGCTCGCGATGAAAGGACAGCAGCTTTCGGACCTCACGAATAAGGCCGGCGCAGGCCCCACTCATGAATTGCCCGCGTTCGAGACAGGTCCGCTCATCCAGAGCCATCCCGCCCGGCCTATCCATGCCTCGGGCTGCAGTGAAGAGGCTCCCCGCAGTCATCTCCTCCATTCTCGTCCGGAAGGAGGCCTCGTCTTGGTGGCCTGCTGCAAACTCCCTCTCCAGGGATAAAATAGCTTCCACTCTCGGAGTCCTCAAGGACCGCACCCGAAGCCCGGTGTGCTGGCCTGAAACGACTGTCCCCCCCGGAGACGATTTCAGAATCATCCGCTGATAGAACGCCGTCAAGGCGCCTGTTTCAACGATCTCCCGGGTGGCCAGATAGACGGTGCCCATCTGGATGGCGTCCGCGCCGAGCATGGCGGCCATGAATGCGGTCTCCCGATTGAAGATTCCTCCTGCAAGGATCACGCGACAGTTTTGGAACAGGGATGGCGCGCGCCGTTTCAGATCCAGCACCATTTGAGCAAGGGTGAGTGTGCTATGTTGCCCCAAGTGGCCGCCGGACTCATACCCCTCGCAGACAACGTACCGGACGCCGGCTTCAAGCGCAAGCCTCAACAGCGCCTCATCAGGAGCGATATAAATGACCTCCATGCCGCGTTCTATCAATTCTCCTAAGGGGGAGAGATCGCCTCCGGCGATCACGACAAAACGGGGGCTGTGTTTCTTTATCCAGGCCAGATGCGTCTCCCTGAAAGGGTTCTCTGCCAAAGAGACGACATTCACGGCATAAGGGCGCCCTCGCATGAACTCCGGCAGGCGTCCCAGCCTCCGGTCAAGGGCCTCCGCGTCCATCAGGCCAAAGGCGATGGTGGGCAATCCACCGGCATCGGCAACTCTTGAGGCAAACTCCGGGACATCAGTGATGGAGGACATGGCCCCCTGGATAAAGGGATATTTAGTTCCCATCTCTCCGGCTACAGGGCTGTTTAAAAAGCAATCCTTTTTCGCCTCAGCCAAATGGCACAAGTTTCGAATCTCGTCCATGAAGGCTTTCACGGCCTCCTCGGTTTTGAACCCGAAACGCTCAACGAATGACCGGGCAAAGGTGGTCTCCACAGCGAGAGGGATAATTTCTTCCTGGTTGAAATGGCTCTCCAGAGGGTGGAGGGCCTTGGCATGCACCTGGCTTACGAAGGAGCGACGGCTTTCTTCCGTGATCTCTGCTCCGTACAGCGAGTCCTCGAACGTCTTGATCTCCTTGAAGGCGCGAGAGTTTCCCTTGTTGAAAAGGCGACAGGGAACCTGCAGGTCCAGGCCAACCAGATCGGTAGAATCCAGGCGGAGTTTGGAGAGCCGCTGGCGCTGGAGATCATCAATGGCCACCAGGTCTGTCAGCCAATGGACGCTCTCGAAGACGATCCCCGCCGTCCCTGTGGACAGGAATGCGGCTGCCGCCTCAGGGGTGAAGACGCCTCCCCAGATGAGGATGTCCAGAGACCTCGATGGGATGCGCAGCATTTCCTTGACCGCTGAATAGAGCACCAGAGTTGTCTCGCCGCTCACGAATCCGGAGGCCTCGCATCCTTTCAGGACGATCCGCCCAATTCCCGATCTATCCTTCAAAAAGGCTGCCAGGAGATCCAAATTTGCGATGATTGGAAAGCAACAATAGTCTTCCGACAATTTCCTCAATCTGTGGAGAAAGATGGAAGGATCGCTTTGAAAAAACTGGGGGTGGCACTCTACCCAGATGTCGTGGGCCCCTGTTTCCTTCAATAACTGCCCCAAAGATGGATCCATCAAGGTAGGGATAGAAATTTTGATATCCCTGACAAGACCGGCAGGATCAGCCTTTCGCAAGAAAGAATGTAACTCTTCCACCCCCATAGTGGAAAAATCAAAGATGGCTCTGCTCCCTGTTCGCTGAGCCATGTGAATCACCGATGGGATGATCTCGTCAGGCCGCCAGACGAAACCGATGATAGAAACCCGATGTTCAGCCACTATGTCAGACCTTTGCTTCAACGCCATCCATTCACCTATTATGACAATTTGCCAGTTGGATCAATTCCACCCGATACGCTCAAGTATCAGCGCGATCGTCACCGCTTCCAAGCCAGGTACCACTCCGTGGCATCACTCCCGATTCCTAACCGGGCAAGCTGGCATAGGTCCGTTTCCAGAACGTCGGGCGTGCCATACTCCAGTATGCGGTATTGGGGATCCGTCCAGACACGCGCCGTCCGACCCCAAACCTTCGTTTCCGGCGGCAAGGTGAGGCGAATGCGGTGGATCAGGTTGATGCCCGATAGGGCCGTTGCTTCAATCACCATATCGGTGCAGTTGTTGCTTCTCACGCCGAACTGGTCATACTTCCGCTGCATCACGTATTCATGTATCAATTGATACCGACGCCGGGTAATCGGCATTCGCCAGACGAACGAGGGGGGGCGATTGGGCTTGCCGGTCTGGAATCGGCCATCGGACCTCGTCTGCCACAAGTAGGCAATAGGATTGGGATGCCCCTCCCGAATTCTCTGAAACACGCCGTCATGGTAACGCGGTTTACTGTGCCCCAAGTCACCGGTGTGGCCGAATTCCAGGCGATCCCGGGGACTTTCCAGGATGAGCCAGCTATGCCCCCACGGACGCTGCCAGATTGAGAAGAGAAGCGACTTGGTAGTTCTGTAGTCCCAATTGGCAGCTTCGTTCAGGATATAAAGGTAATGTCCCTCGTCCCCCACGGGCGTTCCGGTGGCGGGATCCAGGTCGGCATCGGGGGCAAATCGGCACACGATCGAGATGGGCTGGGCACTCCAGCCATCGGGTTGCATCGAAGCATAGAGCCGGGGCGTTCGGCGAGCGCATCTGACCGCAACCCCCGCCAGCCATCTCACCACTGCGAGGAGACGCGCTCGATATCCTCGTTCGGTAACTTTTCTATTCATAAGGACTTTCTGAAGATTCGATATTTCTTGTATATTCTTGCGCCAGTTTCCATTGTCAATGCGTTGACCGACTCGTTGTCCTCCAGGGTCCAGCCCATCTCCAGATTATGATATTTCTTTTGTTTCCTCGCGACCTCATAGATGTGGTGGAAGGCCAGCATGGGCAGCCCCAGTTGCCGGTACTTCTCCTTAATGCCTAACATCAGCAAGCGCAGTCCCTTGATCTTTCGCCAGCCGATGAGCGCCTTAAACAGACCCAGCGGGCTGATCCGGCCGTTGAGGTGTTTGAGCAAAGGGTTGATGTCAGGAAAGATCACGCAGACCGCTGCGGGTTCATCATCGTAATACATGAAGAACACCAAACCCGGGTCTGCGAAGGGCTTCACACTTTTTTGAATGTCCCGCATCTCATTATCGGTCAGGGGGACGAAACCCCAGTTGCCTGACCAGGAGTCATTGTAGATCTCCCTGATCAGGGCGAACTCAGCATCCATATGCTTCGGATCAACGTGCCTGATGCGGACACCCCTTTTTTGAGCGGTCCGTTCAGCAAGACGTTCTATCCAGTCCGGCAGCCGGTACTCGCCATCTATCAGGAAGGCCAGCAGGTCCTTTTCTTTGGTGAGGCCACATGATTCGATTAGCCTTAGGTAATACGGCGGGTTATAAGTCATACCCACAGCAGGCGGATAATCGAAGCCCTCGACGAGCAGCCCTGTCTCGTAATTCATAGACGGGCTGAGCGGGCCTCTCAAGAAGGTCATCCCTTTCCGGTGAACCCAGGTCTCCACCGAAGAGAAGAGGGCCGCCGTGGCCGCCGGATCGTCAGCACATTCGAAGAATCCCCAAATGCCCATCTTTTCGTTGTGGAACCGGTTATAATGGCGATCTATAATGCCCGCAATCCTTCCCACCGTCTCCGAACCGCGTCGGGCCAGAAAGAGGATGCGCTCGGAAAACTCCCAGAAAGGATGCTTACGGGGGTCCAGCATCCGGCAAACCTCCTTCTTAAGGGGGGGAACCCAATTGGGGTACTTAGCATAGATTTTCCATGGCAGGTCAATGAAGTCCTTTAATTCCGATTCTCCTTCCACAGTAATGATTTCCAGGCCAGCCATGATTATCCTTTCGAGTGGTTTTTACTGTTAAAATTTTTATAATAGCACCTATTAGGCGCTAAAAGCAAATTTCGAAGGCGAACGGAATACCTCAATGCGTATTTGGTATCGGTCTCACGCCTGAAGGTATCGTAACCACCGGGAACTACTTATATATTCTGTCAAACATGAGCCTCAATATACTGAGAAACGGGACAACCTTGGTCGGCTTCGAGTACTATTGACTTGCATCGCTTCCATCTAAGAAACCATCATTGTCATAGCTAAGATAAATATTTTTTTGCATCCTCCTCCATCTCCTCACTTATATATAAAGTTAAACAATTTATTTGCTTTTTCTTTATCCAAATCTTTCAAAATTTTATATTCCTCCACTGCTGAGCCTTTGTCTCCCAGTATGAGGTAGGTTGCGCCCAGGGCATAGTGCGCCTCGGCAGATTCCGGTTGAACGCGGATAGCCTGTTTGTAAGCTTCTACTGCGTCCTGATAGCGGCCGAGGTGGGCATAAGCCAGGGCCAGGTTACAGTGGGCTTCGGCCAAATCCGGTTTAAGGCGGATAGCTTCTTTATAAACTTCTACTGCGTCCTGATAGCGGCCGAGATAGTCATAAGCCGTCCCCAGACAAAAGTATGCTTTTGCAGAAAAAGGATTTTTTTGCACTGCCTTTTCAAAATAAGGAATCGCTTTTTCATAATCTTCAGCCAAATAATATGATAGACCTTTTTTAAAAAGTCCTTCTGCTTCAGGGATGCCTTCTGTTTGTCGTTTGGCATTCCATTCGGCAACTGTCCTGGCTTTGGATGTTGTCAACTGATTTATTTTTTGACCCGGCAGGGCAAAGGTTAGGTTATGGCCTGTAACTCTTTGGAAGGTGGCAACCCCAAGAACCTCACCTTTCATATTTACTACCGGGCTTCCGCTTGAACCAGGAGAGATTGGAGCGGTTATCTGAAGGATTTTTCCAAATGCAGGAATGTCCCGAACCGCAGAGACAATGCAATCAGAGACGGCCTTTTCAAGGCCGAGGGGGCTTCGGATGACAATAACCTTTTCCCCGACCTCGGGAATGGATTTACTAAGTGACAGGGGAATCACTTCCTGGGCAGGAATCTTCACTGAGAACTTGATAAGGTCTCCCTCTTCGTCCTCAGCAAGAATTGCCTCCAGTGGAAAGAGGTTTCCGGAAGCAGTTTTTATTTCCGCCCGGCCCGCACCTTCAAGCACATGCCGGTTGGTGATAACATCTCCTTGCTGATTGATAAAAAAGCCGCTTCCCTGGGCGAGAGGCTTGTTGTCTGGAGTGTAGGTGATGATGGAAACGACGGATGGGGAAACCTTTTTAATAATGGCAGGCTGATTTTCCCGAGCAAGGGCTGAGTCATAAACCGGAATGAAAAAAACAAACAAGAGCATCAAGCACGCGTTAAACCTGTTTATTAAGGTCATTGTCTTCCCTCCTTTCGGGACGGAAAATTTTTTCGTCTCCCTCACTCCTAACTTCGAATTAATCCAAGAAAAAGGTTGGTTGGACCCTTTCATGCTCATAATTGCCAGCTTCGTATGTCTAAAAAATTTTTAAACTTTTACGGTTCTGTTCATTAGAAAAAGTGTTGCCAAACATACTCAACAACCGACACCCCCATAAATGCGACAAAGGACCAGTAAATGTTGCCGATTATAAGACTCGAAAAAAATATCTTCCAATCCCGCCTGCCCAAGCCATTATATTGATGATTTCCGTGACGCATGTATGCGGTGATAATAAAGGCATCGTATCTCATTGAAAGAAAAAGCAAAACAACCGCGTCACTTTTGCGGAGAATCCAGGAAGTGAACCTGCGAATCTTACTATTGCCGCTGTAGTCCTTCAGCCCCTTTATTGCCTCAATGCCGAGCCAATCTCTTCGTGACCAGTCGTAAAAAATTAACAATAGATAGTAAACAAAACCAGAAAGAACTGTCATC
>LQYC01004642.1_pt1 | contig 16822 bp, 16 predicted proteins | sample 661771 | NCBI WGS metagenome assembly LQYC01 (sample SAMN03483023, study PRJNA281117) | bioreactor metagenome | isolation source: benzene-degrading methanogenic enrichment culture from a contaminated... | place: USA: oil refinery in Oklahoma | collected 2011-05
CGCCATGAACGTTCCCGGCAGGATTCGCGTCCAGCGGATTCATTATCTGGGCCATGACGGTACGGCTATCTATCACTCGTTTTCCTTCCATTTTCACTCCTTTTCCTTGTTTGGCAAATGCAAATAAACTCAAATAGGGGCTGCCTTACTTTTCACGGGAAATGATGCTATCAATTTCCGCCGTAAAATTTTACCCAGTTAGTATCGGCCTTTTTGATGTTACCGGGAATGTCCCTGCTCCATTTTTCATACGCTGTCCTGCTGCAATTCAGGTAAAGCTTCCCGTTAACGATCTTCCATACTTCCGGATCGGTATCGGCTTTCCGCGCCTCAGTCATGGCCCAGGCACAAAAACCGTCATATTGAGGGGCGTATTTCTCCGGACTGGTCGCGAACAGATCTCTGTTATCTCTGGTTATAAAATACCAAGTCATGTTATGCCACTGAAAGGTAAATGACTCGTTGCCTTTTAGGGCTTTGCCGGACTTAAAATACACGACAGTATCGTACCCCTTTATAGCTATATCACCCGCTAATGACTTTTCGGCGGCTATGCCTCCTGATCCGGTCAATAGTAATAATACAAATGAAAAAATTATTAGAATCCTATCGATTGCTTTCAATGATATCATATCCGTCTGCCTCCCTGTATTAATGCGTAGAGGAGCCGTGACCCAAAGGGTCATCGGTCTCAAGCGCCTTGTTCTATTTTCTCTTTGTATTCCTTGAAGGCCCCCAGCAATTGCCGGAATGAAGTTGGCTTGTATTTTTCAAAACTTTCTTCGTCCACGTAAATAAAGTCGTACTGCACGTCTGTCTGCACCCGGTTTATGTCTTCGCACCACTGCCGCAGCCGCGCCATCTTCAGCGGCACGTCCAAATCTCCCTACCCTTTGGTTTCGACAATGACAATCCGCTTGTCCTCAAACAGCAGAAAGCGATACTTCTCCGGCAACGGCTTGTCCGCCTCGATAAAGCGGACAATCTCCTGCTGTTCCTGTTCGGTCAGTCGTGGCATAGAGTTCCTCTTTTTGTCAGTGTTCTACCCGATTCAGGTCGATAAGCTAAGCGAACTCGATCTTGAAGTCGCCCATGCCCGCGTTGGTCTTGTGATTCACACGCACGACCCTTTGCTTCTGACCAAGCATCTCGGCGATTGCAACAACAACGCTGAACTCTTTGTGTGGTCCTCGATTCAGTTTCTGAACAGAAAAGACCTTGATTGTGGCTCGCTGAATCGTATTCAAGTGTGATTGAACTTGATCGAGCTGCCAAGTCGGATTATTCACGATCGCAGCTTGCAGATCATGGATATAATGGCTTAAGTAATCGCGAAGAACTCGCTCCACATCTACGCTTACCTTTGACGGCAACGCACACACCGCCTCATACAACTCTCCGTATCTAGTCGCCAACTCCGTAGCCGTCATAGCCTTCGCCATTTCCTCGATCTCTTCTGCGACTGCTTTTCGCTTGCCGTCGTCTGTAAGCTCGTAATGGTCTCCAGCGTAGCTGGGCAAGTATCTTTCCAACGTGCCTCCCGGCAACAGAATGACGTTTATTTGTTTTAGCGCAATCACAATCTGCTTCAGTCGTCCCTCGATCTCCTCAATCTCTGTCTGAGATATAGCCGCGATCATGGCCGCCCGATTACGGCTAATCGCCATCATCACAGACACACGGGCCTTCGACCAACCCTTCCCGTTCCACTGTGCTCTCGGTCCCAGATTGGTGAGAAAGTCAACCAATCGAGTCAATAGTTGCGGTACAGGATTGACTGCAATGAGCCGATCGATCACGGCCGTCAACTTCCCATCCAATTCTCCGCAGTATTTTGAAAAGTCGCTGCCTACCCCTGCCGTTACCAAGAAGCTCTGTACCGTACCGTCACCCTTCACGCACGCACGAAGATTGCCCCCAAACAGGCTGTCGAGGTCATATAAGAAATGGGCACTCTTGCCAAAGGCTTTGCATAAGTCTAGATAGCGATTCACCTCCTCGCAGCCACCAGCGTCAATAATGCAACTCCCCGCCCCAGCGACTGATACGCCACGCGCTTCCTGCATTGTCCCAACGAGCTGAGCGTCGAGAATACCTTCAACGAAGATCGGGTTGTCGGAAAAGAATAGTTGCTTGTGGTGCACATTCAATTGTGGCACCAATGTCGATAACCTCGCTGTCGCCGCCGGATCAAGGTCGAGAATGTGGTTTGGAATCGAGTAGTTTAGATTGAAGGAACTAACGGACTTCACATCCTCGATAGATCGAAAATCGAGGATAAAAGGAGAGTGCGTGACTAGAAAGACAACCTTTTTTTTCTTGTCTGCATTTGGATCGCCTGCGAGCTTGAGAACCTCCTGCATAAAGAATGCCTGATACTGGGGATGCAGGTTGAGTTCTGGTTCATCGATAATCAGATACGGATGCTCATCGTTGTACAAATGCGTCAAGAGGACGAGCAGTTCCTTGATCCCATGACATTCATCGCGATCAAGCCTATAAGAATCGCCGGTTTCGCCAAGCACAGCCCGCGCGACAAGATTTCCAGAGTCCCATTCGAGAATGATCTTACGATTGAACAGATGGCTGAGGGTCGCCTCGACCTGAATGCGGAGATCCATCCGCTCTTCTAGAAGCACAATCGTATCGATTCCTGATCCTTGTTTACCTGCGTTTTTGTAGTGCGTGAATTGGTTTTTGACAAGTCCGATCGGGAAATGGTCCCCCATAAAGCTCCTCAGCGCACTGGTCTGCTCCATGCCACTGAGTCGATCCGTTCCAAGGATGCGTGCGGTGACTAGATGTAAACGCAACGCTTCTGCAAATTTTGATTTGCCGCTTCCGTTCGGTCCGACCAGAAAGTTGATAGTCCCTATCTGCGAAGTTTCAAACTTTTTCTGCTTCCAAGGTATGGGCAGGTCGATGACAATGCTTTGTTTATCATGTTTATTACATCCCCATATTTGTGTATAGACAGTAGTGGGACGCTGTTAATTTATTAACTTTGAAGCAAGGTACAACCTTTTGTCTCTGCAATATGTTGTCCTCAAATGACCGTTTTCCCCCCTTGTCCTCAAAAAGCAGGGCAATTTTGGGGGACGTACATTGCATTATAAGATTAGAGTTTTCAGAAAAAATCCTGATTTAAATTGAGCCCATTTTTGCGCGGCCTTAACTGAAATACACAAAAGAATCAAATAATCCAATGAACGAAAAAATCAGCCGGAGCGTCAGCGATCGGCTGTATTGATTTTGTTATGCTAAAATATCTTCTATTGGCAATATCTGCTTTCCATGCCGGATTGTAAGAATTGATACTTGTTTTTTTTCAATGCGATATATGATTCGATAATTGCCGTAGATCATCTCTCTAAATTGTTCATCTCCAATTTCAGGAACAACCCTGCCGATTTTGGGTGAAGATGCCAGTCGTTCAACTTTAGAAAATAACGTTGTAATCCATTTGTCTGCTGCTGATGGTTTGTCTAAAGCTATATATTCAGCGATTTTCGAAGCTCTGTCAATAGACAACGGCGACCAAATAATTTTCATTTCTTGACTCTTCTCAAGAGTTTGTTTTTTGCATCTTCATGCATAATACCTTGACCGTTTGCAAGTTGACCAAGAGACGTCTGGACATCTGTCAGAAGTTCAAGCCGCTCTTGCATGTTTTCATATTCAGAAGCATCCAATAAAACAGCAACTCCTTTACCATGTTGCGTAATTATCACAGGCCTTTTTGTATCATGGACTTGCTTGATATAGCTTGCGATACCTATCCGAACCTCAGATAATGGCTTGATATCTTGATCGATTTTTAATCTTTGCATTTTACACCTCACATTGTGTATGGATATAAATAACGTACGTTTTATAGTGCATTATAACGCACATTATTTAGTATGAGCAAGAACTATTTTAGGGCATAACGATAAAGATTATATGTATTTTTGCTTTATCTGGCAAAAAACTGCGGTTTCCCTTATGGTCTTATACAGATCAATATAAGACAACTTTTTTATTAATCGGACTGCTCGGGGAGCAGTCCCTACAGCAAACACGCCACAATCAATTTTTCAAGAACACACCCCGTCACTGCGTGACACCCCTCGAGAGGATTAATTTATTTGTTAATCGTTTTTCCGTAGGGCGTGTTCCCCGAACACGCCGATTTAACTTATTGCGGACTGCTCGGGGAGCAGTCCCTACAGCGACCAATTAAAAGCAAAAAAGGCCGATCACCGTTCTATCGGGTGATTTGGCCTTATGTTTTATTCTCATCAATCACAAAAAATTCTTCCCATTAAAGACTTCCTGTTCCTTTCCGTCCCATATCTTTTTTGGGTTTGATATTCTTATGTTTTCTAAAACAAACCGGGTAAAAAGTCAATAATTTTTTGTTTTTAGCGGGCTGCGGAAAACTTACAAATTCATGGTTTTGATACAGTGCGCTAAGGCATCTTCCCAATGAGGCATATTTTGATTGGTTCTGGATTCCTGCTTTCGAGGATGTGTCGCAAGTCATTTTTTTGTCATTTCGAAGCGAAACGAGTGCGTGTCAGTTCATTATCCCTCGCGAAGCGAGAAATCTTAATGATCGTCAGAAGATACAAGATATCTCCCGCTGGTCGATATGACAAGGTTTCATTGAGACACTACACTATCATGGAATCAGACAACAGGCAAAAACAAACTCCCGCTTTGCCGCAAAGCCCGCATACATGCGGATTTCATGATTTCGGGGCGCGGTTTGCTAAGTCCCGTTCAACCGCTCCCACCGCATAAATCGGCGTCAAACAGCGTTTTCCTTTACATTCGCTATTACGCGCAGACAATACGTACGATCGTTCCGGATGATACCGTGCTTCAAAAACACCAAGGCTTTTCGAGTGCGTCACTCTTCCCGATTTGACTTCCAGGGGAACGATACCGAGGTCGGTTGAAAGCAGAAATTCAACTTCAGCTGTTTTTCCCGTCCAGCAATACAGATTTGCCGCCCCTGACGCTTTCAATTCCTGGGCCACAAAGTTTTCGGCAACATATCCCCGATAACTTCCGAAACCGTACTGCAATATCGTCGCCGGTTGAATGTCGCTGATTGCGCCCAGCATTCCAACATCAAACATATAGAGCTTGAATTTGTTTTCGGAAGCGTATGCGGAAAGCGTTATTGCCGCCGTATCTATTGTAAAGGTTTTAAGAATAAGCCCGGCATTTGCAAGCCAGTCGATCGGGCCGCTTAGCCTTTCAAAACCGCGCATACCTGGGACCGCATCTTTAAACCTGAACTTCGGGGCCGAGCCATCTATGTTCCGGGCAAGCTGCGCAGGGACATTGCGCCACAGCCGTTCGATGTGGATCGCATTGGTTTTTCCTCTGTGTTTTGCAATATCCGCAAGGTATGCGCTGAAAAGATCGCGTTGGATTTTCCGTACCCGGATCATTGTTTCAAACAGGTTGGTTCGATCATTCGCATAGGCAAGCACAACGGACGGCAATCCTCCTGTGACAAGATACCGCTTCCACTGTTCCCACAACCGGTCATGCGCAAGCGCCGGATAGGGCGCATGAAGATTCCGATTCTGCAGGAGCCCGCAAAGCTCCTCCTCTCCGGTCCCTTCCAGAAATTCCTCGAAATCCAGCGGATGCAGATCGAGGAATTCGATTTTGCCAACAGGAAACGGCTCAACATTCAATGCGACCCCAAGAAGCGACCCTGCGGCGCACATCGCACAATGGGGCATTTCTTCGTAAAAATATTTTAAGCTTGTCAGGGCGCGGCCGCAGTGTTGGATCTCGTCAAAAATAACGATGTCCTGCCTATGATCGATATTGCTGTTTCGGTAAAACCGCAGTTCATCGATGATGCGCTGCGGCTTAAGGTCTTTTTCAAATATCTGAGCAATCCGCTCATCTTCTTCAAAATTAAAATAATGACAATTCCTGAATTCCTTTTGTCCGAATTCTTTGAGAGAGAACGTCTTACCAACCTGCCGCGCACCACGTAAAATCAGCGGCTTTCGTTGTGCAGAATTTTTCCATGTAATAAGTTTTTTTGCAATTTTACGCTTCATGCTCAATAATATATCAATTTTGTGTATTATTTGCAAGCAAAAAATACCAATTAATGGTTATTTTATCCACTTAATCGATAAAGAACTATACCGATCATGAAGAAATAACTTGATGAATCTCCGCACAGCAAGCTATGCGGCATCAAATGTCGGATTACTTTAAGTGTCATTCCTGCGAAGGCAGGAATCCAGAACTACTCGAAATTACTGGACTCCCGCCTTCGCGGGAGTGACGGAATGAGAATTATTAGAGGTAGCCTTAAGTCTTGTTCTTCTTCCGTTCGAATTTCAAAGGTACCGCTCCGGCAAGCTCCGCCTCGATTTCTTCAACCCGTAGGCAAACTGCCTTGAAAATCCACAGGCAGTTTCTTTGAAACAATTCGTATTTTGGTTTCTGACACAGCTTGTGTCATATTCTTTTTTTATTCTGAATACCCAAGCTCTTTTATTCTCGAAATGAAGACCTTCCCACTATAACACCTTCTACAGTGGCACAACAGCAGCCTCCCCAATAAAAGCATATCTTTCAGGAACACAGGTAAAAATGACAATCTGGCATTCCCTGGCGGCTACCGCCAATACGGCGCCCATCAACTTCAAGCGCTCCTGGTCGGTATAACCCAGCGCATCATCCAAAATGACCGGTGTTCCACCATCTTTTGCCACTATCATGGAACACGACAACCGGTACATCAAAGAAAGTTGTTCTCTTGTGCCCCCGCTAAGGGAATCGAAGGGGACCGTGACACCAGAGACCGTTCTGCTGGTAATTTTCAAATCATCATCGATAGTCACCTGAAATGAAGGGTCAAAGACCAAACGGCCGAGTCTTTCCAATTTTTCTTTAAGCGGGCCCACATAAGCCCGGCTCGCCTTGTCCCGCTCTTCGCCCATGGTATCAAAAAGGCATTTGGCCGCGTCGGCTCTAAGGGCAATCGCCCGGTTTTTAAACTCCAATTGTTCAAGTTGATTCTTTGCCGCGTTTAATTTTTCGTGAAGGCCCTCTTCGCCCTTTATTTTAAGACGGGTTTGGACCTCTATTAGTCCCTTGTTTTTTGAATCATAACTGATTTTTATCGTTTTCAGGGAACCTTTGGTGGATTCTGCCAGGGCTCTTACTTGTTCGGGGTTACAAGCCTTTAAAGAGTCTCCGGCTGAACGGCATGCAGTATCTTCTAAGAGCACGGCCCTATCGGCGGCGGTCAGATTGGCATCGAGTGTTTCATCAGATTCTTTCTTACGGGACTTATCGAGGTTTTCTTGAGTCTGTTTGAGGTCTTGGGCCATTTGCTCAAGTTTTGCCCCGGCTTCCTTGTGTTTTATATTTACACCGTCGAAAAAGGAGTGGGCAGACTCGAGAGCCTTACGCGCATTTTCCAATTCGCCGTTCGCAGCCTGAAGATTTGCTTCGGCCTTTATCCGTTCCCTTTTTGCCGTGTCGAAATCCAAGCAAATCGCGGGGTCTTTAACTCGTCTGACAAGGTAGTTTGGCACGCTCTGCTGGAGGTTGCGCAACCTTTGTTCAAGGCTTTCGTAAGTTATATCCCTAATGTTTTCCTTCTCGACCCGAACTTTGTTTTCAACATCCCGCAATGCCTCCTGGCGTTCGTCATACGCTTTTCTGGCCTGGTCCGGGCCTGCCACAGTGGCGGCGGCACAGGCAACTTGGAGGGCCTGACGCGCGTCTCCAACCTTTTGGGCAAGTCCTTCTATGCTGGAGCCCGCGGTTATTTCGATATCAAGGGTTCCTGGAATGGACACCTTGGTCTTATCTGAGACGGATATTTTACGGACTTCGTTAGTGTCGAGAACAGCTTCAGTATCGTCGATGGAAAGGCGACATTTAGAGATGGAACGAAGAAGAACACTTGGCGAACCTATTTCCATCTTGGCACAGGCGGTCTTATAATCGAGCTCAGCTTCCTTTATCCTGCCTAATGCGTTGGCATCTACCTTGTTCTTCGCCAATACCGTCTCTGCCTGGACCGCGTCTTTACGGGCCTCGTCAATCCGTTGTTTGCGTTCGAGTAACTGATCCAGATCGAGTTTGTCGTGATAATAGTCGAAATCCGACCTCTTCAATGCGGCGAGAGATTCCGTTTCCTTTCTTTTTTGTTCGGCTTCGTCGGCCGCAGTCTTGGCTTTATTACGGGCTTCCTCGGCCTGAGACAAAGCCGGCAGGGCCATTGCACTGCTTTCTTGAAGTTCCTTATGGGCATTGGCGGCGTTTTCTGCCGTACGAATCATCTCCCGGCGGATTTCTTTAGCGTGCCGGGCCGCCTGAAGAGTTTTTTGAGCGGATTCCTGTTTTAAAGCGGCCGCGGAAAGAGTGTTTTCGAGCGCGCTAATTTGCTCAAGCTTGGTTGTGACGTCTATCATCTGTTGAGATAGCTCTTCTTCCTGCTTCTTGAGCTGGACCAACTCCCTTTGCAATACAGGAACACGCTCGATATCGGTTTCGAGCGCACGGATGTCTTGTTCGATCGTCCTAACCCCAGTCTCCTTTTCGGCCAAGGCGGTACGCAGGTCCTTGAGTTCCTTATTCTCGGTTCCCCGACCAGGAGTATAGTAGAGTTCATATTCCCGTGAAACTTTTTTGAACAAGCTGAGCTCTTGAGAGGCGGCCGGTTGAACCCCTGCGGCCTTGTCGAGCGCCGCAGATAATGCCTGTTTATTTTTTAGGTCCGGCTGGCCAATCGCCTCACCCTGCATGATAGACAAGGCCTTCCATAAATCGACATCGAGTGTTTCTTTAAGAATTTCATTCGCCCGGTCATGCGCCTGACGGCCTGTGAGGTTTTCGGGGTTCGGTTTTATGATAGTAAGCTTAGTCTCGGGCTTTCTTAAGAATCGTTTGAAATAGGTAAACACATATTTGCCGGTTTCCATTTCCAGTTCAATTTCAGGACCCACATCTTGATGAACAGGCTGGACGGCTTGAATGTCTTGGTTTCTACTGTTGTCCTGGTAGTCCAAAATCGTGTTTATGGCTTCGCCGAGACTGGACTTCCCCGACTCGTTCGGGCCTTCAATGCGAGTAATTCCCAGGGGACTGAAATTTATCTCACGTGTAGTGATGCCCCGGTAATTGGCAATCTTAAGACGAAGGAGTTTCATGGAGCCTCCTTAGCAAGTCGGAGGAGGAGCATGAACGCGTCGCGGGCAACGGCGCCTTCGGGCCCATCCTGGTCTATTTTATCCCGGAGCCTTTTTACCGTTGCATCGGCAAAGCCGGAAAAACCAAGATTGGTGAAGTCCGTATCATTGGGAATCACGAGGAGGTCGTCTTCGTTGATCACGGAACCGGCCAGAACATCCTTGGCCGCAAGAATGTGGTTTTGAAGAACCCCGTGCAAAGAAAGTGTGAGCGAACCTTTAAGAACCAGTTGCACAACCGACCGTTCCCTGTTCGGGATGTCTTCCAGCTTTTTCCGGAGAGATTCCACATCGTCATTGGTATTCAGGTCAACAAACTCTTCGATAAAACTCCATTGTCCGATTTTCACTTCTTCGGTAGTGACATGGTCGGCATCCATAGTGACAATCTGGCAGAACCCTGAATGGTCTTCGCGGAAATCGGTGGATTCGGGGGTCCCGGAATACCAGATTCTGTCGCCGGAACCCGCTTTCGTGAGGGAATGGCGATCGCCTAAAGCTATAAAATGGACCTTGCCTTCCGAAATTGCGGCTTCAAGCTTGGAAACCGCAATCACATTTTCTGCTTCTTTATCGGGAGTAAATATGTCAATAATACCATGCCCCACACAGATACGCTTTATGCTCCCTGCCGGAGGAAGGGCATTGAGCAAATCAACAATCGGGTTGCCGTTCGGCCGTTTAGACAGCCAGGGGGCGCCTACCAGTTCGAAACCCTCACCCACGTGAACAGGCGCCGCGTTCTCGATGATGTGGACATGAGCCGGTTTCTTTTCCATGAAAGTGCTGGAGCGGTAAACGGATGCCGCATTCAAAGGGTCATGATTACCGGGAAGGAGATAAACAGGGACCGACACCTCTTTGAGCGCTTCGATTGCCCGTGCGACGGTTTTACGATCCACCTGGTTTGACTCGAAGGAATCGCCGCACACCAGCATAAACCGACATTGTTTTTCTTTGGCAATACAGCCCATTGTTCGAATGGCATCAAACCGCGCCTGGGTATAGCGCGCCTGGGCCTCTTCCGAAAGGAAGCGGCGGGTCATACCGAGTTGCCAGTCGCTGGTATGAAGGAAACGAATCATGGGTTAATCCTTACGATCTATTTATTGTTCATGTGCATTAAGTGCAGCGGGAGTCAATCTGCCTCTAATCTGTTCCTGTCTTGAATATAATGAAAAACAAATTATTCTAACGTTTCTGTATATTACCGCAACCCACAGGATTTCTGCAAGGTGTTGCAATGATAATGTGTTTCTATTTTCTTTGTTACCTATGGTTTGACGATACCCCCTCGGAGTCATGTTAGGTATTTATTCTATTAAGCCACCTTCCATTGTAAAGAAAGCTTGCGGCTTGAAGCTGCACAATCGCGCAAATAGAGATTAATCAGGGTTTGATATGGTATTTCTGCTTCTTCCGAAAGTTTTTTGAAATACTTAATTGTTTCTTCATCAAGCCGGATTGTAACCTGTCGTTTTAAACGATTGGCGTAAGGATTTTTTTTAGCTTTTGAAAAATCGTATTTTTTTCTCATTTTTCACCGCCTTTTCCAATATTGTTTCTGTTCTGAACGGGTTGCTTTACGAACAGTATAATTCTTATTACTTCATCGTTCTTTCGATAACAGTGGCAAACAACCAGAATGCGAAGGTTAGAACTCAAACCAAGAAGTATGAATCTATCTTCTTCATGTGAATGGTCCGGGTCGTGGAGAAGCAGAGCATTTTCATCGGCAAAAACTGTTTGAGCCTCTTCAAAGGGTATATCATGTTTCTTTTTGTTTGATACGTTCTTGTCCTTATCCCATCCAAATGATATCTTTGCCATATTTACAGTGTAAATACATTATAATATTTTGTCAATAGTTTTTTTGAAAAACTGTAATAAGGGTGATCATTTTCTAAAACCGATGAGTAAGGCTGCGGGGGGAATCATAAATCCATAGTTTTGATACAGCGCGCTAAGGCATCTTCCCAATGGGACATATTTTGATTGGTTCTGAATTCCTGCTTTCGAGGCTGTGTCGCAAGTCATCCTGAGCGAAGCGAAGGATCTCCTTGTGCAAGAGAGATCCCTCACAAGGTTGGGGACAATGCTACGCATTGGATTCCTCACGGAGCCTGTCCTGAGCCGGATTCTTCAGTCGCTACGCACCTTCAGAATGACAAAGCGAAGGGTTCTGAATGACATTTTTTCTAATTACGACACAGCCTCTTCGCAAAAATGACATTTTTAGAGGAATCCAGATGGTTTATTTTTTCGTTACTATCACTTTTTTTCACTCAAAGACTGGCATTTTCGACTGTTAAAATTATACGCTATTTTTTTTCACTGCCCCATTGACATACAAAACCAATTCTGATAGTTATCATTGTCAAAAAGTGAGATTTTATCATCGGAGCAGAACAACGTGGGAATCCTATCATCGGCGGTTTCAATAACCAGGTATAAGGTTGAAGGAAAACTAAAGGAACCTGTTCTTGAAACGATTCTAAATGGTCTGGAACAAAATTCAGTTTCCGAAATTGATGATGATGTTTCGGAGAGGGCTGTCGGCTGGACATCATTTGAGAATCCGTTTAATCCTGATTTTCGCGGTTCTTCTTTTGATTATGGCTCCTATCTCAGTTTTTCCCTCAGAATAGATAAGAAAACAATACCCCCCAAGGTGTTGAAGAAATATCGCGATCTCGAATCCGCGAGACGACTCGCAGAAAGCGGGCGAACGTATCTTTCAAAAGACGAAAAGCAGTCCATAAAAGAGAATGTTACCGCACTCTTCCACCGAAAACTCCCGGCCACACCGCATGTATATGATGTGCTATGGAATCTCGCTGGATCACGGCTGTTATTTTTTTCAAATTTGAAAGTCGCCAATGAGGAATTGGAAACGTTATTTTTTAAATCTTTCAGGCTCACGCTCATCCGACTTTTTCCGTATACAATTGCCGATTTGACGGTAGATCTCTCTCCTGATGAACGGGACCGTTTACTCCACCTGACTCCCACAAGCTTCATGGAATGACGAGGACCAATAATGCTGGATGTTTCCGTCTCATATAACCGGTATAAATTCATCGGTCACGAATTTCTCACCTGGCTATGGTTTCTGATCGAAAAGAATCCGGACCTTATAAAACAGCTCAATCCCGATCTCGTTTCGCTTGAGATCGGAAATCGAGTCATGCTTGAAAACAGCACCAGGGATTCGTTGGAAACCATCACCATCAAAGGCGATGATGCGGGGATGGAGGAAGGTGTCCTGGCGTTGAAAAAGGGGGCGGTTGTTACTGAGCTGAATCTCCATTCTCAATGCGGCGATCTCACATGGCAGTTTACGCTCAAAGGTGAAAGCTTTAATGTCTCAAATGTAAAAACCCCCGAGACCGGACCGATCGAAACGGATGATGATATTGCTGGAGCCGTTCTCGAGAAGGCCTTTCTTTACGAAAATATCATGGCCTTAATCGATACCATGTTCAAGCACTTTATTACCCTTAGAATATCAAATAAATGGAACTCCGAAGTTGTTCCACTTATAAGAGCCTGGATTCGTTCAGCAGGCGCATAACAAAATAAGGGTCTGCTTTGTTATATCCTTCCTTTCGAAAGAAAAAGTTTTGTCAAATATGTAGACTGATCCAGTGGCTTTTCCCACAAAAGAATCAAATAATCCAATGAACGCCCCTTATCTATGCCGTAGGGCGTGTTCCCCGAACACGCCGATTTAATTTATTGCGGTGCGCTCGGGGAGCGCACCCTACAGTGACTAAAGGACACGTTGCAACGTGTCCCTACATGAAACAAAAAAGACCCATCGCCTTTCAATAAGGTGATTTGGCCTTATGTTAATTTCTCATCAGTTGTGAAATTCTTCCCACCAAAAACTCACTGGTCCTTTCAATCCCTTATAATTACAAATCCATAGTTTTGATACAGCGCGCTAAGGCATCTTTCCAATAAGGCATAATGAGGCCAGTCTTTTCCCTTAGTTTTTCACAATTCAAAACTGAATTGGGTGGCCTTCGCGCTGCTCGCCCACAGTGCGATGAAGAGATAGGAATAAGCTCCATAGAGCTACCAATAAGGTCAAGGATCTTTTGGGCAAATTCAAACCATGTACAACAACCGTTATTCGTAATATGAAAAATCCCTTTCAAATCCTTTTCTACTAATAACGAAATCGCCTGACTCAAATCCTTAGCGTAGGTAGGGGATCCCTTCTGATCGTTCACCATCGCAAGTTCTTTTTTTTCCCGTGAAAGTTTTATAATCGTGTTTACAAAATTTGTTCCTTCTTGTGCAAACAGCCACGATGAACGGATAATAAGATAATCCTCTAAAATTTCTTTAATATACTTCTCTCCCTGAAACTTTGATAAGCCATAAACCGAAATTGGATCAGGGGGATCATCCTCATCATAAGGGGTATTCTTTTTACCATCGAACACGTAATCCGTGCTCAGGTAGATACATTTTGCCCCTATGTCTCGACATCCAATCGCAACATTCTTTGCACCCTGAGCATTTACGGCAAAAGCTTTTTCTTTCTCCTGCTCACAGAGATCAACCATAGTAAAGGCGGCCACATTAATTACAACCTGCGGCTCAAGTCTTTTTATGGTCTCGATGGTCCGGTCATAATCGGTGATATCCAGTTCCTGTATGGTGCTGCCCATACATATGTCTTTTTCCTTGAACGTTCGAAAAAGTTCTCCCCCCAGCATTCCATCAGCACCAATGATCAATATTTTTTTCATAAAGTTACGCGATCGCTTTCACTTTGATAAGGGACTGTGTCACGATGAGCCGTTCGCCCTTCGACACGCCTGTCCTGAGCACCATTTTTGTGTCATTTCGAAGCAAAGCGAGTGCGCGTCAGTTCGTTATCCCTCGCGAAGCGAGAAATCTTGGTTTCAATAAATTCAGCACGTTAAGATTCCTCACCTACGTTCGGAATGACATTTTCTCTAATTACAACACAGTCTCAAGGGGGAGATGCGCCGGGGGCATACCCCTACAAAGATGAACGGTTGCCGTAAATCCGCTGATAATACCTTCGATATTTCCCGCTCTTAATGTGCGCCCACCATGCTTTATTGTTCAGATACCAGGTGATGGTTTTGTCTATTCCGGTTTCAAAAGAGTGTATTGGCTTCCACCCTATTTCTTTTTCTATTTTATCAGCCGCAATTGCATATCTGCGATCATGCCCCAAACGGTCTTTCACAAACGTAATGAGGGTTTTTGGTTTATTTAATTTTTCGAGAATCGTTTGGGTGATTCTTATATTAGTCCTTTCACAATTTCCCCCGATATTATATATTTCTCCCTCTTTCCCTTTGCGCAAAACCATATCGATTGCGCGACAGTGGTCTTCCACATAGATCCAGTCGCGGATATTAAGACCATCACCATAAAGCGGTAACGGTATGTTTTCAAGAGCATTAGTGATAAATAACGGAATAACCTTTTCGGGAAATTGATAGGGGCCATAATTATTCGAGCAACGAGTAATAATAACGGGAAGGTTAAAAGTCTTAAAATACGCCCGGCAAATCAAGTCGGCGCTGGCTTTACTTGCCGAATAGGGACTGTTCGGTTTAAGATACGACTCTTCCGTAAATTTTCCTTCGGGACCTAAAGAGCCATAAACTTCATCGGTTGAAATCTGAATAAATCGGCCTACCTTATGTTTTTTGATTCCTTCTAATAAAATTTGAGTGCCCAATACATTGGTCTGGATAAAGATCCCCGCTTCTTCGATACTGCGATCAACATGAGATTCGGCGGCAAAGTTAATAACCCCATCAAACCCCTGCGATAAAAGGTTATCAATCAATTGACGATCACAAATGTCGCCTTTAATAAACCGGTACCGTGAACAATAGGAATCCGTGCATTCAATTACCGAAAGATTTTCCAAATTTCCCGCATACGTTATTTTATCCACATTGGTTATTTGAACATCCGGAAAGGTTTGCAGCATGAAAAGGATATAATTAGATCCGATAAAACCTGCGCCGCCAGTTACTAAAATTTTCATCATCGTTCTCGCGCCAAAAGCGGAAATTGTTAACCGTCCTTACGATTCCAATCATAAGGGATATCATTATCATGGGGAGGGACCCGGTATTCATCAGGAAGAGAATAGTTATACGCTTCGGTAGGTAGGTTGATGACCAGCGCTTCGGTTTCACTTACGCATTTAAATCCGTGAAAAACCAAGGGAGGAATCTGCAGAAGCTGCGGGTTGTAATCACCGAGAAAAAATTCATTTACTTCCTTATGGGTGGGTGAATCCTTGCGGCTATCATAAAGAACAATCTTCATCATACCTTTGACGACTACCATGTTATCATATTGTACTTTATGATAATGCCAGCCTTTCACCACCCCAGGATAGGCAGTGGTCATATATGCCTGCCCAAACTTCATAAAAATTTCTTCATCAGACCGAAGCATTTCCATCAAACGCCCTCGCTCGTCGGGGATTACCTTTAACAATTTGGTTTTAACTCCAATGATCATAGAGCTCATCCTTTTTCTTAAATTTTGTTCGCACCGGTTTCTGCCACTAAATTTGTGGCTGTTCTCAATGAATCAAAGGTTCCGGCATCAGTCCACCAGCCATCGAGGAATTCATACGTCATATTCCCTCTCTTAATATAAACATTGTTGACGTCAGTTATTTCGAGCTCACCACGCTGAGAAGGTTGGAGTGTTCGGATAATATCAAATACGGTATTATCAAACATATAAATTCCAATAACAGCATAGTTCGACTTGGGGACATCCGGTTTTTCCTCAATCGCTATTACCGTATCTCCTTTTAAAACAGGAACCCCAAAGCGCTCCGGATCAGGCACCTGCTTCACTATAATCTTTGCTCCATTTTCCTGTTTTTTAAAATTTTCTACTGCACCGTAGATATTTTTTTCAATAATATTATCTCCCAAAACAATGCAAATTTTACCGTTATCCGAAAACTCCTCGGCCAGGCTCAGCGCTTGAGCAATTCCTCCCTCTCCTTCCTGATACGTGTATTCGATATGCTTGAGATTAAGCTCTTTTCCGTTTCCGATGAGCCTTAGAAAATCACCCGCATTGTTTCCTCCGGTTACCAGTAAAACATCCGTAATCCCAGCGTTAACCAACGTTTGAATCGGATAATAGATCATGGGTTTATTGTAAACCGGCAAGAGATGTTTATTGGTTATTTTGGTGAGAGGAAAAAGACGCGTTCCCAAACCCCCGGCAAGTATGACCCCTTTCATGACACCTCCACGTTTCGTGACGTTATACTAAGTCGCCTTCATTTGCATATCTTTGTTCTCTTCTCGTCATACTCGACGTACTAAAACGTACACCTGCGTCGATTCCTCGTCGCCGCCTCGATCTGCTTTTGAATGCAACTTCGTATTAGATACATCTTTGCTTTTATCATTTGTTTTTTAACATCTTTTCCTTAAAAGACAAGAACAGTAGGATTTATACTTTAATTGAGCGAAAAAAATACTACAAATCCCCCCTGGCCCAGACCTGGCTTTCTGAAGTGCGAGGTTGGCTGGTCAAATAGGGCAACTTTG
>LQYC01004633.1_pt1 | contig 16810 bp, 18 predicted proteins | sample 661771 | NCBI WGS metagenome assembly LQYC01 (sample SAMN03483023, study PRJNA281117) | bioreactor metagenome | isolation source: benzene-degrading methanogenic enrichment culture from a contaminated... | place: USA: oil refinery in Oklahoma | collected 2011-05
ATCGAGGCGACGACGAGGAATCGACGCAGGCGTACGTTTTAGTACGTCGAGGAGTATGACGAGGAGACAACAAAGATATGCAAATGAAGGCGACGTGGTATTAGTGCTTCAACAGTTCAGCCCGCAAAACACGTTAGATTCAAAATTAAGACATGAAAAACCGTGGTCCCAAGAGAAATTAGAACAGGTCCAAAGACAGGTGGATCAACTCCTCACAGTCAGGAAACCAAAGCCCAGGGATGGCTTTCAAAAAAACAACCGGTGATTATCTATTGCAAAAAGAAATCACTGAGGGCACAACAGCGACTATTTGCGATTATCCCGACGACGTAAGCGAATACATGCCCTCAGCTTTAAAAAATATTAGCATGGAAGGATAGACTCATTAAAATAAAAAAGCAAAACTCGATGAGCGGTATTTACCCCCGTTAGAGGTTTTTTATTTGAAAAACAAATTCCCGAAGATTCCATTTCCCGTGAGGGTGTGGGCGTTCCTTATCGAGCGCTGACAGGTCTTCGGGTTTTTTTATGGAGGTAGACATGGGATATATTCGTATTGGATTTTTGGATACATCTGCCCTTATTAAAAGTTGGAGAAAAAATGAAGAGGGGCACAACAACATAATTAAGTGTTTAAAATTTTGCAAAAAGGAAAACATTCACCTCTGGACTTCATCCTTTGTTATTGGTGAAGCAATAAAAGAAGTTGGGAAAATACTCAATAGTGAAAAGCACTATGAACAAGACAGATTAAATAGGCTTGAATTAGAAAATAGTGTGAGGGATTTTGTAGATGAGATTATTGATAATTTTATAGCGGTTACTGATTTACAGCTTAAGGATGAAGAGTTAAGCCCAAAAGAAATATTGTGCGAAATATCAAAATATATGGAAATGGAAGATTTGGAGAAATTGAGAAAAAGTCCTAACGATATATTAATTCTTGCGACCATTCTATATAATTTTAGAGAGTTTGCCGGTTACTCAAAACCATTTTTAATCTCCAGTGATGATGATTTTTGCAAAGCAATTAATAAGCAAGGATTTGAGACTTACAATCCAACAAAAAAAAGTTTTGAGGATTTTATGAGGGAATCCAAAATATTTAACGAGGGAATATGGATTGTATAAAAATTTTAGAAAAAAATGGAGGAGAGGGATTATGAAAGGTTCAGAATTTAGGGAGAAATTAGGTGAAAAATTTGGATGTATCATTTGGCAATTTTACTGGTTGGACTGGTGGTTTTATTTATATGGGGTCTAATAGATATATTTTTTGGGGAGCCGAAGCCAATTAAGAAAGACAGTACTTTTTTTGGTTTATTAATTTTTGGGTGTTTGGGATTTTACCTGATTCTTCAAAGATTGGATGAACTCGCAAAAAAAATTGATAGAGTTTCAGAAAAACTTTACGACCTCATTAACCGTTTGGAAAAATAAAAATGCAATTTAAATATAGCTACAAACGGAAAAGGGAGTGATTAAATGCCTCTATTAGATATATTTTAAACGATTTAAATTTTCTAACTTCAAACAAAATTGTGCTTTGTTAGCCTCAAGCGTATGTGTTGGTTATACTGATGCCCATATGAATGGTGATAAGGTTGAGAGCATAATGGATTTTATAGAAAATCTGTTTTGGGGATTTGCTCTTACGGGTTTCGCCTTTATCTTTTCAGGGTGTGTATTGCAGCTATTTTTGAAACGAATTGAAAATTTTGAAAATTCTGAATTATCAGATTATTTAGACCTTGACCTTTGTGTAAAGGTTGTTTGCTCCACACTTATAATAGTTTCTGCTTTTCTGTTGTTAAATGGAGCAAAGTTCATTAGGGGTTAGCAAAAAAAGAAAGGCGGGGGTTGAGATGAAAAAATTACTCTTAGCATTATTTTTTACCATCGTAATTGTTTCACCAGTAAATGCTCAAAGCACCTTAGCTCAACAAAAGCAATGTGCAGAGGGAGCAAAGAAATTCTTTTTTGAACACATTCAAGACTACGGTGGTAGCTGGGGGTTTTTCATAGATAAAGAAGGATATGGGCGGAATAATTTTACAACCCACTACAATAAGAAACTTGATAAGTGTTTTATTCGGATTGAGTATCACTATGTTCCTAACGATAAAAATGTGAAGGTCATTGATAGCATAGACATATGGGATGTTTTTGAGGGGAAATACTACGGTGGGTTTATTAAAAGTCCTATACCCTCCGGTGAGGTTGAAAATAAGACTTGTCGTACCCTAATGGAGTTTGAAAATCTTATAAAGCCGTATATGGAAGAATAAAAGGTAGTGAGAGAAGATTTCACTATGTTTACCAGAAAAGCTTTAATCATAATTTTATTTCCTATAGTCCTGAGTGCCCCCGCATCCGAGTGAACCATAAAGTGGAATTATAATTTTCATAAGGAAGGAACCCATGAATATTGATAAATATGTTATACCAAAAAACAAGTTACTCTCCTTTTCAAAAGAAAAAAGAAATTTTTTTATTCTTCTTGGTCATATGCAAAATGAAATAAATATACTTCTAAAGTGCATATTATTTAAGCTCGATTTTGATACCACTAATGAGCCACAACACATGGGAGATATGAGTTATTCCCTAATGTTCCTGAGATTGATGGCAAGCAAATTATTTGCAGCATGGGAGATACTCACCAAAAAGGGTAAGAATAAAAAAATACCTGAATGGCTTGAACCAATACTGCCACCTGAAATTAAAGATATGTGGAAAAAATTTATTGATTACTTTAACAACCCTAAAAACAATTTAAAAGTTATCCGCAACAAATTTGGATTTCATTATGATAAAGAAATAATAGATTATGGTTTTCAAAATTTGACAATTAGAGAAGAAAGAGACTTAAAACTTTTCTTAACCGAAAAAGTTGGAAACAGTTTGAATACTTTAAGTGATGTAATTATTTTTGCATCCATTAGAAAAAAACAATTACCCCAAAAGGGAAAGATTCTTATGATACTTTAATTGGTGAGACCCAAGAGGTTTGTAATTGGTTTTTAAATTTTTGTGCAAACTCTATGGCAGCAATAGTTAGGTCATATAATCTTCAATTGAGCCCAGAAGTGGTCGAAATTTTAGACCCACCAAATTATAGAGAAATAAAATTTCCATTTTTTATTCAAATGGACAGTGATGAATAACATGTTAAAAAGTATCCATAACAAAAGGAGGTGATTAAAGAATGGTAAAAACCAAAAAAACAACCGCGGAGTTTTTAGCATAAACCGCAAGGGTGTATTATTATGCGTTTGGTTGAGGGTCAAAAAGAAAAAGACTATAAAAACAGTATAACGGCCTTAAAAAATCCTGAAATTGAGGAACAAACATGGATGAAAAACTGATAACCATATTAAATCATTTTAAAAAATCAAGCGGTAACATTACGGTTTTAACGGGCGCGGGGATTTCGTCTGAGAGTGGCATACCTACGTTTCGGGGAAAGGATGGTTACTGGACCGTGGGGTCTAAAGAATATCACCCGGAGGAAATGGCTACCTTCCGTATGTTTAAAATGAGCCCCTATGAGGTCTGGCAATGGTACCTTTACCGGAAGACCGTTTGCGCGCAAGCCAAACCAAATTCAGGCCATCGGGCAATAGTAGAGTTAGAAAAAATTTTCCAAGACCGCTTCTTGTTGATTACACAAAACGTTGATGGTCTTCACCTTCGTGCGGGCAATACCCTTGATCGCACCTATCAAATTCATGGAAACGTGAATTTTATGCGCTGTTCAGATGAATGTAGTGGTTTGATACTTCCCGTCCCAAACGAAATCCCATTCAAAGATAAAACCGCTACCCTCACTGAAGCAGAAAAGAAACTCTTGGTCTGTAGACAATGCGGAGCTATCTCGCGTCCTCACGTTCTTTGGTTCGACGAATGTTATGACGAAAATTTTTTTCGTTTTCATAGCTCGCTTCGAAAAGCAGAAAAGACCGATCTTTTGCTGGTGGTAGGCACCTCAGGAGCTACTAACCTGCCCATGCAGGTGGGAGCGACCGTAGCGCATCGGGGAGGAGCAATGATTGACATAAACCCGGAGCCGAATCCCTTCAGTCAAATGGCAATCAGCGTTACCAATGGTTACTACTATTCAGAAAAAAGTAGTGAAGCCCTTCCTCAAATTGTAGAATTTTTAAGAAAATAAACCCCGTTAGAAGGCTTTCACACGGGATAAATCCGGGTGTTATCGCGTATCGTTATTCAGGAATAAATTTATTTTTGATAAGGTAATCTATTATTACCTGAACACACTCTTTGAGTGACATTTTATCTGTGTGCAAATGGATCTCAGGATTTGCGGGTGCTTCGTAAGGCGCGCTGACACCGGTAAAGTCTTTAATAATGCCTTCCCGTGCTTTTTTATATGCCCCCTTGGGGTCACGTTGCTCGCAGACTTCAATCGGACAATCCACAAATGCTTCAATAAATGATTTATCATTCGACAATTCTCTGGCTACCTGCCGATCGTGGCGATACGGCGAAATAAAGGCCGTCATACTGATGACGCCTGCGTCGCGAAAAAGCTTTGCCACTTCCCCAATCCTCCGAATATTTTCTGTCCGCTCTTCAGGGGAAAAACCCAGATTTTTATTAAGACCATGGCGAATATTATCCCCGTCGAGAATATAGGTATGAAAACCTCGTTCAAACAAAACTTCTTCAAGCGCTACGGCGAGCGTTGATTTGCCGGATGAAGGAAGCCCGGTAAACCAAATCGTAAAGCTTAGATGGCCGTTTAAACGTTCTCGGTCGGCCCGGGTAATAGCCCCGTGGTGCCACTGAATGTTGGTTGCCTTTTGCTCAGTCATATCCATTATCTCCTTAATGTTTAGTTTTTTCGCTGCCGGTAAAGTGTTTCCTCAACCGCCTCTGCCATAGTTTTTATATTAAGATCTTCCCCTAAAAAATTATTCACTACTTTTGAATAGCGCAGCGGATCCGCAATTACTTCATTATATTTTACATAGAGCACCTCTATGTTACCTTGGTGAGCTATCCAATCCTTGACCTGTTTGAGATGTTTTTCAAACTTTTCTGCCATGTGTTCATCACTAATCCCATCCTTTATTTCCCCCCGTCTTTCCAGCATAATCCTTTGGGAGGCGAGCACTTCTTCGGTCGCTCTCTGCATAAAAATTATTTTATAATGATGGTTAGAAGACAGGTCAAAGAGAAGCATGGATATTACTTTAACCGCTTTTCCAGAGCACTCATTAAGCCAGGATTTATCTTCTTTAAGCTTTTTTACCCGCTCCAATTCAAAGTAACCCCTCGGATTGTCGTCATCCGCTTTCCTTATTTCATCGGTTACAATGTCCATCCCCCCTGCCATAAGCATCTGCATCATCATTGAGGTACCCGAGCGGGGCAAACCGGAGACAATGGTTATATTTTTTTTTACCTTGGCTTTATTTTTCACTTACCCCCTACACCAGGAAGGTTCGCTCCAGGAGGAGAAAAAAATACCCTGCATCTTTTTTAAGAGGATAATACTAACCCACTAATTTGAGCCTGTCAAAACAAAATAGCTGAAACCTTCTTTTAAAAATATAATAGATTTCAAATGGTTATAAAAAATACAAAAGGTAGTCGTGCCCCTTTAAGGATACTTGCAATTTCATTTTCAATCACTTAGACTTTACCTTACATAAAAACACTTTCTTGTTGTCCATTATCATGTGTTGGAGACAGCTTATGAAAATAATATCATCGATTATGTGGACCTCTGTCGCGGTTCTTTTTGCTATTGCTTTTGCCATGGTAACCGGGATTTTTAATCCACAGGAAAATATCAATGCCCTCTGGTTGGTAGTCGCGGCCGGATGTTTTTTTAGCCTTGCCTATCGGTTTTACGGTGCTTTTCTGGCAGCCAAGGTTTTAGCGCTCGATTACCGGAGGATAACCCCGGCCTTCCGTTTAAATGATGGAAAAAATTTTTATCCTACCAACAAGTGGGTTCTTTTCGGGCATCATTTCGCGGCTATCGCTGGCGCTGGCCCCCTCATCGGACCAGTCCTGGCCGCCCAGTTTGGTTATCTTCCCGGATTTCTCTGGATTCTTATTGGCGCGGTCGTAGCCGGAGGGGTGCATGATTTTGTCATTCTCGTTGCCTCCATCAGGAGGGATGGAAAATCCCTTGCCCAAATCGCTCGACATGAGGTTGGGCCCCTAACAGGCGGAGCAGCCTTGGCCGCGGTCCTCTTTATCCTGATCATAAGCATTGCCGGTTTGGGACTTGCGGTAATAAACTCCTTATTCCATAACCCTTGGGGCGTCTTCATCATAGGCATGACCATCCCCATTGCCCTCTTCATGGGAATCTACATGAAATCCATCAGGCCGAATAAAGTCGCTGAGGTCTCCCTGATAGGGGTTACCCTACTTATCCTCACCGTTATATTGGGCAGGGCGATCCCCTCATCCCCTTTATCTTCGTTCTTTGATCTGGATAAAAATTTTTTGTCTATTCTTTTGGCGATCTATGGATTCGTGGCCTCCGTTCTTCCTGTATGGTTGCTTTTGGCTCCCCGGGATTACCTTTCCTCATTTATGAAAATCGGCGTAATCATTCTGTTGACTATCGGGGTATTTATCGTTCATCCCCATCTGCTTATGCCGCCGCTTACTCAATTCATCCATGGCGGCGGGCCCGTTATCCCCGGAACTGTTTTCCCGTTCGTGTTTATCACCATTGCCTGCGGCGCTCTCTCCGGATTTCACTCGCTCATTGCTTCAGGGACCACTCCCAAGATGATCGAAAATGAAAGTTATGCCAAAGCAATCGGTTATGGCGCCATGCTTACGGAAGGTTTTGTTGCGGTCATCGCCTTAATCGCTGCTTCTGTTCTCATTCCGGGAGATTACTTTGCCATTAACTCTAAACTCAGTTTCTTAGAGCTTGCCAATCTCGGATTTCCCGTGGCTAAGATTCAAGAACTTTCCTCAATGATCGGGGTAAACTTAGAAGGAAGGCCAGGGGGAGCGGTTTCCTTAGCAGTTGGGATGACGTACATTTTTTCCTCTATCCCCTTCTTAAAACATCTCATGGCCTACTGGTATCAGTTTGCGTTGATGTTCGAAGCGCTCTTTATCCTTACCACGATTGACGCGGGCACCAGGGTGGCTCGCTATGTGGTTCAGGAGTTGGGAGGGTATGTCTATAAACCCTTTGGAAATTTAAGTTCGATTACCGGCAATCTTGTGGCAAGCCTCCTGGTCGTCTTAACCTGGGGGTATTTTATCTACACCGGTTCCATATCAGTTATCTGGCCTATTTTCGGAACCGCCAACCAACTCTTAGGAATGCTTGCCCTCTGCATTGGCACCACCTTCCTCATCAAAATGAAAAAGATTAAATATGTCTGGGTAACGTTTATACCCATGCTCTTTATGGTCGTAACTACGTTTACCGCTTCATTTCTGCTTCTCAAAGATTTTTCCACTAAGGCCTTATCCTCGCTTCCTGATGCCTCTAACTATAAGATCGATGCTATCTTAGTAGGAGTCATGATTTGCCTGGCCCTGGTTATCGTGATTGACTCCGTCATAAAATGGTGTCGGTTTTTTCTCTCTAAAAAACCGATGACCACCATACAAACGATTGAACAATAAAAGGGTGTTTTAAAATCACGGGGAATACAAGGAGGGTCGCATTGAATATTATCTTTCACGAAAAATTTCACGAAACCTATGATTCTGATCCAGCGGCAGCTCCGGGAAGAATGGAGCCGATCATGCGGGAGCTTAAGAAATATCCCCTTTATAAACTTATTTCTCCCCCGCCGGCAAAACTTAAGGATATCCTGCGGGCGCACTCGGCCCGCCATATCGAAAATATAAAGCGAAACGATATTATTTACACCATGGCCCTTCTCGCTGCCGGTGGAGCCATCAAAGCGGCTGAGCTTGCCTGCGCCGGCGAACCAACCTTTGCCTGTATCCGGCCGCCCGGACACCATGCTTCTCGTGATAGTTGTTGGGGGTTTTGCTTTTTCAACAATATGGCGGTATCGCTTTTGAAACTCGAGGCAGAAGGAAAAATCAAATCCGCCTTTATTCTCGACTTTGATCTGCACACCGGCGATGGCAATATTAATATTCTCGGGGAAAAGCCAAGTTTTACTATTCTTAATCCAAGAAGCCCTCAAGAAGAGGGCTATCTCAAAGAAATTTCTTTTGTTTTAAATAAAGCTGGTGACTGTGATATCATTGCGGCGTCAGCGGGTTTTGACGAATACATCAAAGACTGGGGACATAAACTCTCCACCTCGGCTTATCGCGAGATCGGAAAAATGATGAAAGATTTTTCCGAAAGGCATTGTCAGGGAAGAAGGTATACGATTTTAGAAGGGGGATATTGTTACGAGGATCTGGGAATAAACATCCATGCCTTCTGTGAAGGCTTCCGGTAATTCTTATTCCCCCTCTTGGGAGACTGTGTCACAATTCATTTTTGTGTCATTTCGAAGCGAAGCGAGTGCGCTTCAGTTCATTATCCCTCGCGGAGCGAGAAATCTTGGTTTCAATAAATTCAGCACTTTAAGATTCCTCACGGAGCCTGTCCTGAGCCAGATTCTTCAGTCGCCATGCTCCTTCAGAATGACAGAGCGAAGAGGAATGACATTTTTTCTAATTACGACACAGTCTCTGGTGCAAGAGGGGGTTAGGGGGAGTTCAAATAAACCCACGTGATTAAACGAAGACCCTTTATCTTTATTGGTAGGCAGAAAACAAAAAAAGGCGAGAAATTTTAGTCAACTCAGAAAACACTGTCTCTCTATTCATTTCCGGTTAAGCACTGCGATCACACCAACGCTTTAAGGTATTCAAAACATTTCCAACCCATACCCACATCGCCAGCCACATACCATGCCGTGAACCTCGTCCCCGGTTCGTGTTTGTGAAGTAAAAGGTTAAAGGAAAATGTTAGTGGCAAAAGAGTACGGCAATACCCGTTTTGCTCCACCCATATACTGTTACCGAGCAGGTAGAGAAGCAACACAAATCCGATCCCTAATCTCCATGCTTCATCGTCAAAGCGCGGTTTGACAAACAGATACATCGCCTGAACTACCAGAGACAGCGGGGCAAGTAGTTCGGACGCAAAATAAGTTTGTTGGTGATCCGGGCCTTGGAGAAAAACTCCCGCGAAGTCATAAGATGCTTTCCAGAGTTTATGAATAATCTCTGAAAACGGGAATGCAAAGTTGTTGATGAGAATCTCACGGCGTTAGAGAACCGGCCGGCTGACCGCTAACTCTATAATGCTTTGCGCAAAGCTTTGAAACAAGCGCGGTGGCTTAAGCCCCGCGTATATGTGATTCTTCGCTGGATTTATCGCGCTCTGAAAAGGCTTACTGCGCCCTTTCAAGAGAAGCGTTGAGGGGCACCCTTTTCTCTGACTTTTACCGAACAATTTAAGACGCACCCTCATTACCCGTTGAATTTTATAATTTCACGGACGTTTTTCTCTTCCGTGCATCTTTTACTTGGGATCGAAACCGAGAAGATGCAGTCCCTCGAAATAAAACCAGATCATTGACGCGACCGCCGTGTAGAGCACGGCACAGGCTATGATTCTGATCGTTAGTTTGTACCACGGCTTGTCTCCTTGGTCAGCTAACAAAACCTCGAAAGCCCTCATAAAAATATAAGCGCTGATGGCAAACAGTACATTGCCCATGATTATCGCTCTTTTCTCTGTGCCATTAGGATTATATGGTCTCCGTATAACACCTTTTTAATGGATCAGGGTCGGCACAAGATCCCGTAGTTAAGAATATTTAATTTTAGGACATCTTTTTGCGCGTCCCTTCATCATCGGTTATACATATCCTTACGATCAGCGTCAGAAGTATTTTCTCTGCGTCAACGCGTAGTTTTTAGGCAGCTGAACTATTTCATGTTTTGAACTTGCGTGTCCTGCGTGGTAGATATCTTCATCATGATGTTGCTGAGCGTGCTGATGAACTTCGATCTCCTGTTTTACGATAGCCGCCTAATCTTGTTTATAGTGACACTTTATTTTGATCTGGGGAAACCTTCCTGCTTCCCTCATAAAGTTTGTACTCAAGCAGCCGGCATTCGATCCGGCTGTTGAAGAAGATCAGGCGACGGCTGGTTTTTAGCCCTACTTTTTTGGCGAGATCGGGATTTCCGGTAAAAATATAACCCGTGTAGCCGTTGCAGCGCCGTTTAAAAAAATTTCCCATCCCTTCGTAAACAATTTCCAGCTCCTTGACCACGCCGAGTCGTTCGCCATATTCGGGGTTAATGACGATAATACCGCCGTCCGCGGGTACCGGCGTTTCCGAGTAGTCGCAGACCCCGAACGTCATCAGGTGGTCGACGCCTGCGGTGAGGGCATTTTGTTGTGCTGCCTGAACGGCTTTAGGATCGAGATCCGTCAGGATCATTTTCCCCTCGAGCCCCTTTCTGCTCTTTTTTCTCGCCTCCTCCCTCAAAGCGTTCCATTCGGCGCGTTGAAAATTCCGCAGATGCATAAAGGCAAAATTGGTCCTGAGCAAACCGGGCGCCTTGTCCAATCCGATCAGGGCCGCCTCGATCCCCAGCGTACCGCTTCCGCACATCGGGTTCAGAAAATTCCCCTTGCCTCTCCAGCCGGTTGACAGGATAACGGCCGCCGCGAGCGTCTCCTGCATGGGGGCCTTAAAGGGAATTTTCCGATAGCCGCGTCGCGCCAAAGGTTCTCCGGATGTATCAAGATAAATGCTGCAATTGCTCCCTTTCCAGTAAACGAAGACAGCGACCCCTGTTTTGTCCGGACCCGAATCGGGGCGCCTGCCGCAGTTTTCTCTCATACGATCCATGATGGCGTCCTTGCACTTCTGATTGGCGAATTGCGTGTTCTGTATGCACGGGTTATCCACGGAGGAGGAAACGCTGACATATTCGGTTTCAGGAATGAGGTCTTCCCAACGGATCCGTTTGATGTCCTGATAGAAATCCTGGGGCGTTGAAGCGCTGAACTCCTTTAGAAAGAACAGGACGCGGTGTCCCGTGCGGATATACAGGTTCAGCTTCATGCAGTCGAACATGCTCCCGACGGTTTCAACACCCGCAGACATTTCAGCGCTGACCGGCAGACCGAGCGCGCGTATTTCTTCACTCAGAATCGGGGCGATCCCCTTGGGACATGTTATGAGAATTCGATTTTTCATGATAAATCCTTCTTACTGCTTTCTTCAAATCGTGACCATATCCGATGTAAGCGCCTTGTGAAAGGACTTCTTCAACCAAACCAAGATATTTCCGCAATCTCAATACGGTCAACAATACTTTGAAAATAATTTTATTTGATGAAAAAAAACAGGCTACTTTTCCTCATTTTATTGCCAGAGGAATCTTATAATTTTATGACCGTTTCCTCAGCCCCACCCCTTGCAATAAGTGTCCGGATCGTTCCTATTTGTCAAATGCGTAGGCCTTACCCTGTTGGTTTTTCTGTTTTCAAAAAAACAACTCTAATTTTTCTAATAATTTAAAGATTGCCGCAATATTGGTTGTGTAAATTAGTTTAAGTTCAGCATATGGATAGCCATCTTCGTCACAACTCTTCTTTCTTTCTTGCATAAGTTTAGCGGTTAGGCGGCTGCCATCGAATTGTTGGAGTGGTTCAACATAACCTTCGGCTATCGCTTTACAATATCTGTCGTTTCTATAGTCGCCAATAACCTCAAATAGTTCTTTAATTCCTGTGGTTGTATTTAATTTCCATCCTGCTTTTTCAAAAAATTCTTTCTCATTTTCATCAACTATTGTGTTTTGAATATTTAAATTGACTCCGTTGTTACTCATTTTTTGGAGATGAAAAACCAACCTATCATACATACTTTCCTGAATTTTTCCTAAATATTCTGCCTTGCCTCTCAAGATATTAGTAAGACTGAGAGCAAAACCGAATTTGACAGCTCCTGAACCAACTATGATATAGTCTACCATCAATCTTAAACGCATTGGGGGAGGAGTAGATTTCAATAATTCTGTAAGATGTTCTCCAGCCCCTAACGCAATAATAAAATCCGCAATTTGTCTACCCTTTTCGGATGCACTATCTTTAAAAAAATTTAAAAAGCTCATAATGTATTCCTCTTCACGTTAGTTTCCTGTACCCATTTTTTGGGGGGAAGGTACTATTTCAACTACATGGTGTTTTTAGTCCATTTCGAAATTAAAATAGGCGACGATATTCTTAACAAGCTCCATAGCAAAAGCGGCTTCTTTCTGAGCTATTCGAAAACTGTTATCATCTAAATGGGCTTTTTCATGGACTACTTGTCGGCGCGCATCTTGATATTGTGTGGACCCTTCCAATATCGACTGGTCATTACAACCTAATAGTTGAAGTTTATCTTTATAGGGTTTCCAATCACACTTCTTAAAGGTATCGAGTCCTTTCCGTTCTACAATTAGAAGATGAAGCAGTGATTCAAGAAAAACTCCACAAAAGACAATCGTGATAAAAGCATTCTTGAAGCTTTTTTGGTCAGGGTCATATGTAATTATCCATCCCGGTTCATCGTTGGGTTTTGGTCTCCTGCTTGAATTAAGGTCTTTATACATCGCCACATAGGCTTCTTCGGCGATATGGTAGAAGATTCTGATATTAGTATGAACGAAGCTGTGGGGGTTATTTTCCATCAATACGTTCTATGACCCTTTGGGCTAATAATGTTTATATTGATCTGTATAAAACCCTGCTCGCTTGTAAGTTCCTCCGCAAAACAAAAAAGGCCTCTTGCTTTTTTAATTTAGCAATCCGGCCTTGTTTTATTTTCATCAATCATGAAAGCCCCTTCCTCAACGACACAAATTCTGTACTGCGGTTATTGGTCGCGGGGTTAAATATTTTTTCTCTCATTTAATCCTATCGGGTAAAAAAGTCAACAAAAGAGCTTTGAAATTTTCCCTCCCCAGCGATGGAACCGCATATGCTGCTTGTACTGTTGGTTTAAATCTTTAACACGAGCGTGAAAGTCAGGCGGATTCTGAAAGTAGGCTAAGAGGAACCGGAGCACGTCAGTGCGCGTAATGGGCAGTCCCTGGTTTTTAAATTTTTCCGCGGAGCGGTTGAAGCGAAGGAGGTTTCGAGTTCTCAGGTTTTCTTTCAAATGAGACCGGAGAAAAGATTTGTCAAAGTCAATAAGATAACCCTTTATGTTTTGGAGGTCAGCTGTTTGGAAAATAATATTTTTCAGGTTGAGGTCACCGTGAAAAATACCTGCCTCATGCATCGAGCGCACCAGTTCACCCACCTTTTTGATAACGCTTCTTTTCTCCAAAACCTTTCCCTTGGTTAAAGGCTGATCTATTTCCGTGAGATAGATCGCGAGGTCTTTTCCTTCTTTAATTTCCCTGGTGACCAGGTCTCCTTGGTGAAATTTCCAGAAGACTTTCGTATGGCAGACCGCTACTATGTCAGCAATGGGAACTCCTTTTTCTTTTGCCCAGTATCCGACCCAAAACTCTTTTAAAGGCCGTGACGTTCCAAAATAAAGATCAGGAATAAGTTTGTGAATCATTCCTCCGCGATGAAAATGACGGATAACGATCCGCTCATTTGCCTCTCCGGGTATCGCGATAATTTTTAACGCGCCCCTTCCAAAATAATTTTCTTCTTTTGGGAAGGATTGTTTTAAAAAAAAGTCCGGACCAGCAATCCCCGCTGAAAGGAGCTTTTCCTTCCAGTCATCTTTTACAATGACAGCCCTCTTTCCTTGTTCGATGAGGCTGTACGCGGGAGGAATGTTTTTTTTGCCGAACATGATTATTTGGGAAAAGGTCATTGTTAAAATGATGATACTAAACCATAAACTACTTTATTTTACAAGGAAATTCATTATATTGAAGCAGTTATCTTATTGACAAAGAGCCTCACTCCGATAAAATAGCCCCCATGGAAATAAAAAACCCAAGAATTCTTATGGTGCGCTTAGGCGCAATCGGCGATGTTATTCGCACGCTCCCTGCCTTAAGGGCGTTGCGCCACAATCTCCCTGACGCCTCTATCGCCTGGGTGGTTGAGGATCGAGCCGCTTCCCTTTTAATAAACCACCCTGATTTAAATAAAGTTTTTGTGCTCCCCCGGCAGGAATGGCAAAAAAACCCTCTGAGCGTTAAAACCCTCAAAGAAATAATCCGGTTAACTAAAAAGTTGAGAAAAGAAAATTTTGATCTGGTGCTCGATTTTCACGGGCTCTTCAAAAGCGGACTCATCACCTTTTTGACCGGAGTTGAACACCGGGTCGGCTACGCCCGGAAATTTTCCAAAGAAGGGAATTTTTTCTTTATTAACGATCAGGTTTCCCTTCCCGAGCATAAAATCAACCGGGTGAAAAAAAATCTTTTGCTGGTAAAGCACCTGGGGTTAAGCATTGATGAATATAACCCCCTTATCCCGATTTCAGAAAAAGACCGCGAGGTTGTTGACTCGACGATCTTTTCCGGATTAACCTCCTTTTCCGGGCCGAAGATCATCATGCATCCCGGAAGCAGTCCCAGTACCCCGTATAAAAGGTGGGACGTGCGCCGGTTCGCGCGGTTGGCAGACAGCATTATCCAAAAATACCGAGGGAAAATTTTTTTTACCGCAGGCAATGATGAACGAAAGCTTGTGAATGACATTACCGCACAGATGAACGAAACCCACTATGCTTTATGCCAACCAGAAACCCTCACTCAGTTAGCCGAGACCATCAGACGATGCGACCTTTTTATCGGCAATGACACTGCTCCCATGCACCTGGCCGCATTTGTCGGCACCCCGGTTATTGCCCTTTTTGGTCCCACTGATCCAACCGAAAACGCTCCTTTTGGAAAGGGAGAAGCCATTATCATCCGAAAAGATGTTTCCTGTAACCCCTGCCGAATCCGGGAATGCAAAAATCTTCTTTGCATGGATGCCATTTCAGTGGAAGATGTTTTGGAGAAAGTTGACCGTGTGTTCCTTCGGAAGGGATTTAATTATAGTAAACGACATAAATAAAGAGGCATTCTTCTTTTGCCATGCCGTAGCCCTCGCTATTGTCATTCCGGGCTTGACCCGGAATCCAAGGGCAGGTAAGAAGTAACTTAGTTTCATCGTTTCATGAGCCACCCCTCTGGATTCCCGCTTTCGCGGGAATGACGTTGAGGAAACTGGGGTGGAATGGGAGAACATCTTCAATGTCAACTTATTTATGTCGTTCACTTTAACAAATACTACAACCACTCTTGAGGGTAATAATTTCTTGAGAATTGCTGAAAAAATAATATAATACCTTATATATCAGTCCTTGAAAAAAAGTTTCAAAAGAATAATCTGAAAGGAATACTTCATGAAACCGATCAGAACATATACTGTTTCTCCTTTGATTCCCGAAAAGTTACAACCATTAAAAGAGCTGGCCTATAATTTCCGCTGGACCTGGAACCACGCCACCATAGAACTTTTTCGGAGACTCGACAGTGAATTATGGGAAAAATGTTACCATAATCCCGTGCTCATGTTGGGCATGATTGACCAGCATGTCTTAGAATCCATGCTCGATGACGAAGGTTTTATGAGCCACTTGACCGGTGTCTATGCCCATTATCAGCACTATTTAACCCTAAACTCATGTTGGTTTTCACATGTCAACGGACATGACCCCAAGGCCCGCGTCGCCTATTTTTCCGCCGAATTTGGATTAACGGAATGCCTTTCAATTTTTGCGGGCGGGTTGGGAGTGCTCGCCGGCGATCATCTTAAATCCGCCAGTGACTTGGGTGTCCCTTTAGTCGGCGTTGGTCTTCTTTATCAAGAGGGGTATTTTCGCCAATACCTCAATGAAGCCGGCTGGCAGCAAGAGCTGTATGAAGAAAATGACTTTTACAACTTACCCCTTCTCCCGGAGAAAAAACCTAATGGCACTCCTTATAAAGTAGCCATCCCCTTCCCGGGAAGAACAGTATTCGTTCAAATCTGGCGAGCCCAAGTTGGGCGCATCCCCCTTTACTTATTGGATACGAATATACCGGAAAATAATGCTGACGATAAAAAAATAACCTATCAACTTTACGGTGGTGATTCCGACATGCGGATCAAGCAGGAAGTGGTGCTGGGTATCGGAGGATTCCAAGCCCTCGAAATGTTCGGGATTCAGCCCACGGTCTTTCATATGAATGAAGGACATTCCGCTTTTCTCGCCATCGAACTCATTCGTTCCCTTATGAAAAAATATGGTTTAACCTTTAAAGAAGCTCAAGGGATAGCATCAGCCGGTCTGCTCTTAACCTCTCATACCCCGGTTCCTGCCGGACACGACTACTTTACTAATGACCTGATGACAAAATATTTTTCTCAGTACGCCAAAGACCTCGGATTAGACTGGCGTGATTTTATGGCGTTAGGAAGAAAAAATTCTCAGGACAGTTCCGAACCATTCTGCATGACGATCCTGGCCTTAAGGTTATCAAGTTACAGCAACGGGGTCAGCAAATTGCACGGAAAAGTTACCCGCCAAATGTGGAAAGTTTTTTGGCCGGACGTGCCGGAAGATGAAATTCCCATTGGACACGTGACCAACGGAGTCCATTTCAAATCCTGGATCTCCGCGGAGATGAACCTGTTATATGACCGTTATTTAGGCCCCCGCTGGCAAGAAGAACCAGGGAAAAAAGAAATCTGGGAAAAAGCCAGAGGCATTTCCGGGGAAGAACTCTGGCGGACCCATGAACGGAGAAGAGAACGTTTGGTGGCTTTTGTGCGAACGCGGCTGCGGAGGCGTTTAGAAAGGTTAGG
>LQYC01000134.1_pt1 | contig 16736 bp, 20 predicted proteins | sample 661771 | NCBI WGS metagenome assembly LQYC01 (sample SAMN03483023, study PRJNA281117) | bioreactor metagenome | isolation source: benzene-degrading methanogenic enrichment culture from a contaminated... | place: USA: oil refinery in Oklahoma | collected 2011-05
AAAATCAGCGGGGAGCCCCGAAATGAATGGGCGGCGTTAGCCGCCGCGCAACAAAAAATCGGGCTTTTACCCGAAAATTTGATTCTTGTGCCCCCGACAGGAATCGAACCTGTAGTCTCAAGGTCCGCAACCTTGTATTTTATCCATTAAACTACGGGGGCGGGACGCCCCGTTGAAGCGGGGCAATTTTCAATTTTCAATTATCAAATTGAATTTCAACGGGTTTACGATAACATAAAAAGCTTGATTTGCCAATTTGGCGGTTTTTGGATAGGATAATGGCATATGATAAACAAGCGAACTCGGGAAAAAATTGTTGAAATTCTGAAAAGAAACGGGGTCAAAAAAGCCGCGGTTTTCGGTTCGTTCGCGCGAGGGGAAGAAAAGAAAAACAGCGACATCGATATTTTGGTGGAAGTTCCGGAAAAGATGAGCTTGCTTGGTTTTATCCGGTTGGAATTCGAGCTCGAGGAAAAATTAAAAAGAAAAGTTGATTTGGTTGAGTATGAATGTTTGCATCCCTTATTAAAGGATCAAATAATGAAAGAGCAGATACCAGTTTTTTAATTTTTTGATTTGACATGAAAAGAACTCAACAAAATTACATTTTCGACATAATGAAGTGTATTGAGAGTGTTGAGCAATTTACGAAAGGGGTCAGTAAAAAAGATTTTTGGAACAATGACGAAAAGCAAAGCGCGATTTTCAGAAAACTGGAAATAATCGGTGAAGCGGCAAACCATACATCAACATTGTTTAGAAAAAAATATCCAGAGATACCATGGAGGGATGTTTGTGGATTAAGAAATAGGTTGATCCATGAATATTTTGGTATCAATGCTGAAAGAGTTTGGAATATAATTAAAGATGATTTACCGGTTTTAAAGAAGCAAATAGAGATAATTTTAAAGGATTTGAAAAAAATAGAAGCAAAACAGAAAAAATTATTATGAATCCAAAATTTTATATCAAGGGGGTGGGGATGACGAGGTTTGATTATACGCAGAAGCCTTGGTGGGCGTTTGCTTATGACGCGGCGATCGACGCTTTAAAAGACGCCAAGATGAATATGTCCGGCATTGACGCGATTGCATTTTCCGCGGTTTCCAGCGCCGCGGGCGGGGAACACCAGACGCACAAGGTTTCTTTGCTGTCGGGATTGTTTAAAACCAATGTGCCGATCATTGAATTGCCGTCGGTTTGCGGCGGCGGCGGCGCGGCGTTTTGGACGGCGTTGCGCTTGTTGCGCGATGAGGAGTTTAAAAATATTTTGGTGTTGACCGGCGAAAAACTCGTGGATAACCGCGCCGAAGTGACCACTGATTGGATATTGTCCGCCGCCGAGCGGGTGATTGAGCAAACCGAGGGGTTGTTGTTTCCGGCGCAAAACGCGCTGGTTTACCAGCAATACTGCCAAAAATACGGAGGTTTGCACGAAGACTTGGAATTGATCGCGTTCAAAAATCACCAGAACGCGGTATTGAATCCTAAGGCGTATTACTATAAGCGGCCGGTAACCATGGAAAAGATCAAGGATTCCCCGGTTGTGGCCGAACCGTTGCGCTTGATGGATTGTTCACTGTCGGTTAACGGCGGCGCGGCGGCGATCGTTTCCAAAGATAAAACCGATATTGAAATTATCGGTTCGGGATTCGCGACGGACTATATTTTGACTTTTGAAAGAAAAGATATGACGCATTTTGCCGCCACGCAAATCGCCGCCAAAAAAGCGTTCGCGGCGGCGGATTTGTCGCCCGACGACATTGATGTCGCCGAAATTCACGACGCGTTCACTTCGGTGGAGCTTTTGTCCTATGAAGATTTGGGATTTGCCGCGCCCGGAAAAGGAGGGGAGTTGATTCGTTCAGGCAAAATAAATATGGGCGGCGCGATGCCGGTCAATCCGTCGGGCGGGTTGAAAGCCAAGGGCCATCCGATCTCGGCCACGGGTTTGGCGCAAATTTACGAAATTACCAACCAATTGCGCGGCAATTGCGGCGAACGCCAAGTGAAAAACGCCAAAATCGGCCTGACGCACAACATTGGCGGCGCGGGGGGAAGCGTGACGGTGCATATTTTCAAAAAATCGTAAAATGTTGAGATAGAGCAATATGTTATCCAAAGAAATTATAGAAAAAATAATAAACTTGTGCCAAGAATATCCGCAAGTAAAATTGCTGTATATTTTCGGTTCGCAAGCGCGCGGTGACGCGGGACCGTTGAGCGATTACGATTTCGCGGTTTATTTGGATGAAAATGATGCGCAAAAAAGATTTGATATCAAATTATATTTGATTGGCAAATTGACTTCCATATTACAGACCAACGCCGTTGATGTGGCGGTGATCAATGACACCGAAAGCCCTTTTCTCAAATATGCCGCGATCAAAGACGGGATATTGCTTTTCCAAAAGGAATTTTTCAAAGTTGCCGTGGAAACGGCAATTATGAGCGAGTACTTTGATTTGAGGGAATCATTTCTAAGGTTTAATTTCGCAAAATAATATGGTTGATATCAATACTGTCATAAGGAAAATCAGTGCGGTAAAAAAATACATAAAATTACTTGGCAATTATGAAAAATATTCCATTGAAGAAATTAAATCGGATGTGTTTTTGCGCGGTTCGGCGGAAAGGTATTTGTATTTGGCGTGCCAGGCGGCGCTCGATTTGGGAGAAGCGGTGATTTCGTTTAAAGATTTTCGCAAACCGGGGACATATTCAGAAATTTTTTATATTTTGGGTGAGGAGAAAGTTATTCCGCAAAAATTGGAGAAAAAATTGGTTGAAATGGCAAAATTTCGCAATGTCGTGGCTCACGATTATGAAAATCTTGATTTCGGAATTATTTATAAGGCGATAATTGAAGACATAAACGATCTGTCCGAATTTGCCAATATTGTCGAAAAATATTTCAATCTCTGACTATCTAATTTTGTTAGTTTCTTTGAATTACGAAACGAATTTATTCCTCCTTTGGAAAAGGAGGTGGCCCTGCTACGGCGGCGCCGGAGGATTCCTTAATTCAAACTTCAAATCCCTCCTTTTCGCTTCGCTCAAAGTGCTCCCTTTTCCAAAGGGAGAATAATGCAAAACACAATTTCGTAATTCAAAGTAGTTTAGAATTACGCCGGTTTGGTTTTTGGCGCGAGAATAAAAAATAAAAAAATGTTAAAAAACATCAAAGCGGTAGCGTTGTTTTGTTTAACATTGTTTTTGGCGGTGGCATTATCAATCGCGATACTGGCGATCTGGGATGTGATAGAAAATTCCGCGGCAAAGGATTTGCTCATCAAGGTTGCCTATACTTTCGTCGCGATTTTTGCGGTATCGGCGATTGTTGCTATCATTAAAAAATGATTTTTTGGAATTAAAAACAAAATTGCGCCGGATTATCCGGCGCAATTTTGTTATAAATCTCATGGTGCTTTTTGAAAAAAGAAAAAGCCAACATTGTCCAAAAAAATTTGAAAAAATTTGTTGACTTATGATTTCTCACGGGCCGGCTAGACCCAGTCCGACCGTTTGTCTCCGGTCGGCAACATGTGGCTCGTAATCTGTCCTACGAAGGAAATGATCCGCGTAGCGGCGTTGGCGACAAAGGTAGAGCTTGTCATTGGTTTGCCGCTTTGGGATCTCAGATTTATGGTGGCGAATTTTGGAGATACGATTCTGGATAGGTTGAGCAACAGGGCAGAGGCATCAAAGCGATTTGTGCATCTGCGGATGCCTAAATATTCCTCCATGTAGTCGGCCAGAGCCAGTAGATTGCAGAATAATCTCTCAAGCGATATATATCTTATTCTAGATATTAAGCCCCTCATCCCATTATGCATGCCGGCGTTGGGCGGAGCGGCTAATCCGGGTGGTCGCGGTGCAACGGCAACGATAGCGTCCTTGTTGTTGAGGCTCAAGAGAAGAGCCAATGCGACCGCCGCCACCATAAGTAGAAGGCTCATTTACACCTCCATTGGTATTGTTCAGTTCGGCGATACATTCACCATTTTGCGGAAATGAAGGCATCTCCGTAAGTTATGGCGCGAAAAATCCTTTTTCAAAGATTCTTGGCGCCATAACTTATCACTTACCAGAGGTTAATATTGTTAATTTGTTCAGTTGTGAATGAACATATTATGATTGTTTATCAAATTTTAATGTTGGGGTCAATGTTGACGAAAATTAAATTTACCATCGCGCTAATGGGTGCGAGGGACTAACCCCCGCGTTAACGGGGGATAGACCCTCGCTTGGATTCAGTGGCAAAATATTTTTTTAGGATAAGGCGGAAGATAGTTTTGTTTTTCAGGTTGGCTTCCAAAAGGCAAATACCTTTGTTGGGGTAGCCGTAGACGACCAAAGTTTTGGGTTTGGCCAAAATCACCGCCGGGATCACCAGCAAATCTTCTTCGCCGTCAACACAAACATTGACTCTTTTTTTAATTGCTTGCCGAATGGCATCCCAGCTTTCTTTTTGGATGGTGCCGGCGGGATTTTTAACATTCAGGGAGCATTCGTGTTTTTGAGCGAATGCTTTGCGCCGGACTTTTTTGTCGAAAATTTTGATATCGGATGGCAAATGATGCGAACAGTAATCGCCCACGGTGATCACGGTCTTGTATTTATTTTTGTCCAATATCTTTTGATAGCGGGCTTTGATTTCTTCTTCGGTTCCGAACAGCGGCTTGCCCCAGACTTTTTGCATTTTCGTCCGCGATTTTTCCGGTAAAAAATAGGTTCTCATCAAAAATTAAAATTGAAAAATCAAAATGGAAAATGACAGATTAAAATGTTAAAATATCTATAATCAGACATTTTTAAATTTTACATTGTCATTATCAGTTTAGTAAAACTGCCCGCCAAACTGATTTTTGATATTTACATTTTAAATTAAAAGTTGCAGAATTAAAATCTATAATTACCTTGAATTACAAAACTATTAAATCCAAATGCTATTGAAGGGGTCGCACCCCTGCGATTACACAGGGGAACGACCCCAAAATGCAAAGCGTTTCGTAATTCAAGGTAGTTAAACATACTAACGATAAAACACTTATGGCTTTTTATCAATGCTTACAATGCAAGCGGCGGTGGGAATATCCTTTGGCGGAGTGTCCTTACTGTTTCGCGCCGCCGGAGAAAATGAAAAACGGGAACGCGCGGGTGGTTGGTTCGATCAAAGTGGCGATTCCGACGCTTTTGCATCCCAATGTGCCGTATTATATTTTACTCTTGCGAGACGAAGCGGGCAACACATGGGGCCACAAATCGGAAATCGAATACCAAACCGGCGATGAACTGAAATTCGAACCGAATGCCGGCGCCGTGGCGATATGGCGCGTGAAATACGATATTCGGGAAGGGATCGAGAAAGTTCTGGAATTGGCCGGAGGCATCAATGTCGGCAAAGGTTCAAAAATCGTGGTTCTGCCCACATTGGCCAAGCCGAGCCACGGTTATTTTCGCGACAACACATCCCCGGAATTTTTGAACGCGGTTTTGCGAATGCTTATCGATCGCGGAGTTGAGCCGGAAAACATTATCGTGGCCGGGCAAAGCTTTGACGAAGTGCCGGTGGTCGCGATCGCGCAAAAATCAGGTTTGATCGATGCCGGAGCCAAATTGAAAGTGAGCGCGCTTGATCTGGCCGCGGCCGAATTCGTCAAATCCGGCAACTTTGAAATCGCCAAGCCGGTTTTGGATGCGGACTTGGTGATTAACCTGGCGATGGAAAAGATCGGGCGGGCAAGCGCCGCGGAAAACCTTTTCAAAATTTTGAAAAAAGAAAATTATCTGGGCCAAAAATATTTGTCTTCGGACGCGGAGATTGCCGCGAACCTGGAACCGGTGTTGAAAAATATCATCACGATTGGCGAGGCCGAATATGTCCAGCGGTCGAACAAACTGACCACTTTTATGGGGTTGGTTTTGGCTGCCAAATCCGGCCGGAATCTGGACCGGGTTTTCAACGAGGCGGCGCAGTCGTTTAAAATACCGGAAATAATAAAAGACATTCCCGCCGCCGGCATACCGGTGGCGGGGAGAAGCGTGAAGGAGGTGCAATATCAAGCGGAAATCTTTTAAATTTAAAATTGAAAAATCAAAAATAAAAAAATACATTGATGCCGGGGTATTAACCCCGCCATCAACCAAAGGATGTTTCCTTTGGAATCCTCATAATTTTGATTTTTGATATTTACATTTTTAATTAAAACTATGGCAAACATATTTGACGGGAAAGTTGTTTTAATCACCGGTTCGTCGCAGGGAATCGGGCGCGCGGTCGCGTTGAAATTCGCCTCATTGAGCGCGAAAATCGCGTTTAACGATATCGCGGCACAAGAGGAAAATTTAAAGGCGGCGGTTGAGGAAGCCAAAAAAGCGGCCGCGCCGGACGCGAAATATTTTATGGCCGATGTTTCCAAATACGATGATGTGGAAAAAATGATGGCCGCGATCCAAACCGAATTCGGCCGTTTGGATGTTCTGATCAATAATGCGGGCATTGCCAAGGACCGGACGCTGGCGAAAATGACCGTGGAAGAATGGCAGCGCGTGATTGACATCAATTTGACCAGCGTTTTCAACTGCTCAAAAACCGCGTTGCCGATGCTGATCGCCAATCAGGGCAATATCGTGAGTATGTCGTCTTTCTCGGGATTGCGGGGCAATTTCGGGCAAACCAATTACACCGCGGCCAAAGCCGGCATCATTGGATTTACCAAGACGCTTTCTAAAGAAGTCGGTAAATTCGGCGTGCGCGTTAACGCGGTGGCCCCGGGATTTATCGAGTCGAAAATGACCGAGGCGATGCCCGAAGACATCAAGGCGATGGTGAAAAAATTAACTTCATTGGCGCGGACCGGCAAGCCCGAAGAAGTGGCGAATGTGATCGCGTTTCTGGCTTCAAGCGAAGCAAGTTTTGTGACCGGGGACATCATCAATATCGACGGCGGTTTGTGGCTGTGATTTTTGTTCAATCCAAAATTAAAGCGGGTCGGGCATAAGAATAACCAAAAAATATGGATAATATTTTAGACGATATTCTTAAAAACATCAGCGAACGGGCGCCGCATACGCCGTTCTCGGTCGAATTTTGGGATGAAACAAAAAAACAATATGGGCGGGGGACGGAAAAATTCAAGATTATCTTTCGTCGCGAAAGCGCGTTAAAGAAGTTTTTGTCGGCCGGCACATTGGGTTTCGGCGAGGAATATATGGCCGGCAATATCGAGGTTGCCGGAGATATGCAAGCGATGCTGGGGCTGTACGATCATTGGCGCGATCTTAATCGGAACATCTCGCCGGGGGTAAAGCTCCGGGTGTTGGCAAACGCGATTTTGGCGCGCGCGGCGGCCCGCGATTCAAAAAAGAATATCAAATATCATTATGATATCGGCAATGATTTTTATTCTTTATGGCTTGACCCGGCGATGACTTACTCCTGCGCGTATTTTAAAAACGGCTTCGACAGTCTGGAGATCGCGCAAGCGAACAAACACGATTATATTTGCAAGAAACTTTGCTTGCGAGGCGGAGAGAAATTGCTGGATGTCGGTTGCGGTTGGGGAGGGATGATGTTTCACGCCGCGAAAAATTATGGCGCCGATTGCGTCGGTTGCACATTGTCGCAAAACCAATACGAATACATTTCGCAAAAGATTAAAGAAAATAATTTGGGCGCCAAGATAAAGGTTTATTTGAAAGATTACCGCCAAGTCCAGGGAGTTTTTGACAAGTTTGTTTCCATCGGAATGTTCGAGCATGTGGGGAAAAACTATTATCCGGATTTTTTTTCAATGGTTAAAAAGACGCTTAAACCTTCGGGTATCGGCGTTTTGCACACCATTGGTTCCCGATTCGGGGGAGCGACCGATCCGTTTATCGCCAAATACATTTTTCCGGGCGGGTTTGTTCCGACGCTGGCAATGATTGCCGACGCGATGAATAAAGCCGAGTTGGTTTTCTATGATGTCGAAGATTTGCGGATGCATTACGCCAAAACGCTTGATCTTTGGATCGCTAATTTTGAAGCGGCCGGCGCCGAAGTGAAGAATGTCTTGGCCCGAGAAATAAAAGATCGGATCCGGGCCGAGGAATTCATCCGGATGTGGCGGCTTTATTTGAACGGCAGCGCGGTCGCTTTTAAGAATGCCGGCAATCGATTGTATCAGATAACTTTTACCAATGGAGTCAACAATGATCTGCCGCCGACTCGGGATTATTTGTATTCATAATTGACCGTTTTGGCATACTAAGTGCTATAATATTAAGCGGCGGTGAAGATTGCTTTGCCGGCACTTTTATGGTACAAATCAAATTCGGCAAATTCCGCGCCGGTTTTGGCCCGGCGGGGCGGGTTCGATAAAAAATATGTTATACACAAAAGAACAAATCAAACAGATAATTCCTTACGACGACCCTTTTTTGTGGGTTGATGAAATCGAGAAAATAGAAGGGGATGTTATTGTCGGCTATAAACAAACTTTATCGCTGGATCCTTATTTTAAGGGGCATTTCGTTGATTTTCCGATTATGCCGGGAGTTTTGGTGGTTGAGGGCGTCGCCCAGACCGGTACGCTTTTGTTGAGGACGAAATTGGGCGACAGCCACAAGCAAAAACATTTGCTGGCTTATCAGGTCCGGGGAGCGATGTTTTATTCGCCGATACTTCCCGGCGATCGGATAAAATACCGGGTCCAGCTCTTGGGGGTTTATAATTCAAAGATCGCCAATTTTGTCGGCGAGGCGTATGTGGGCGGCGTTCTTAAATGCGAGGTCAGATTTTCCGTGGCGGTTATGGATAAGGAAGAAATGAAACGGAATTTTGTTCACCGCGCCGCGGTTCAGCCGGTTTCGGCGATTACTTCGGCGCAAAAGACCGGCGCGAAACTTTATGAGTTGCCGCCGTTAAAAATCGCGCACTGGACGGCTAAATATCCGATTATTCAGGGCGGAATGGCGGTGCGCGTGTCATTGCACAATTTGGCGGGGAATGTGGCCAAAGAGGGCGGCGTGGGGCTTGTGGCCGCTTCCGGGATGAGAGATCCCGAAGAATTGAAAAGCGAAATCAGCCAGGCGCGGAAAATTGCCGGCGCCGACGGAGTGATCGGCATCAACATTATGGGGGTGGTTGGCCGTTTCCAACAATTGGTTCAGGCCGCGATTGAGGAAAAAGTTGATTTGATCGTCCAAGGCGCGGGTTTCCGAAAAGATATTTTTGAAATGGCGCGCGACAGCAACACTCCGATATTCTCCCTGGCTTCTTCGGCCAAAGTCGCGCAGAAAGCGCAGGACGCGGGCGCGGCGGCAATCATTGTCGTGGGCGCGGACGCGGCCGGACATCTTGGATTCCCGCACGGAATCCCTTTCCGCAAAATGATCGATATTTTAAAAGAAGTCGCGGCGGCGGGCATTAAGGTTCCGCTGATTGCGGCGGGCGGGATTTTCACCGGCGCCGATATCGTGGAAATGATGCGCGCGGGCGCGGTGGGAGTGCAATTGGGAACGCGCTTTGTTTCCACCGAAGAATGCGACGCCAACATCAAATTCAAGGAAGCGCATATTAACGCCAAAAAGGAAGACAGCATCATTGTCCATTCGCCGGTCGGGTTGCCCGGCCGCGCGATCCGCACGCCGTTTTCGGATAAAGTGGAGGCCGGTACGGCGCCCAAGCCCAACCCCGCCGAATGTCAGGGCTGTATCGGGCCGGTTTGCGACAAGAGCTATTGTATTTTGAAGGCGCTGGAGAACGCGCGCAAAGGCGATGTCGAGAACGGTATTGTTTTCGCCGGGTCAAATGTCTGGCGCGTGAAAGAAATCACCACGGTCAAAAAATTAATCAAAGAATTGGTCGGAGAAGCCAACGCGATTCTGGCCAAAGAACCATTGATTGTTTAAAATTGAAAAATCAAAATGAAAAATGACAATGCAAAATCGCAAAATTTTTAAAACGCGGCATTTTAACATTTTAAATTGTCATTATCAGTTTAGTAAAACTGCCCACCAAACTGATTTTTGATATTTACATTTTTAATTTGGAATATGTTTGAAAACAATAAACTCGCAAAACTTTTGAATATCAAGTATCCGGTCATCCAAGGCGGCATGGCGGGCGTTTCGGAATCGGTTCTGGCTTCCGCGGTTTCCAATGCCGGGGGGTTGGGCGTGATCGGATCGGGATTCGCGTCGGCCGCTTGGCTGGATGAAGAAATTAAAAAAACCAAGCTGTTGACCGGCAAGCCGTTTGGCGTGAACCTTTTATTGCAAAACCCGAATGTTTCCGAACTGGTCAAGGCGATCATTGCCAATAAAGTTCCGGTTGTGTTCACCGGCGGCGGCAACCCGGTGTCGTTAATGCCGTTTTTGAAACAGGCGGGCGTTAAAATTATTCCCGTGGTGCCTTACGCGCGTTTGGCGGTGAAAATGGAGCAGGCGGGTGCGGACGCGGTGGTGGTGGAGGGGCTTGAATCCGGCGGGCATATCGGCGAAAGCACGACAATGTGTTTGGTGCCGCAGGCCGCCGGAATGGTTAAAGATATTCCGGTGATCGCCGCCGGCGGAATTTGCGACGGACGGGCAATGGCCGCCGCAATGGTTTTGGGCGCCGATGGCGTACAGATCGGCACCCGATTCTTGGCGGCGACCGAGTGTCAGGTGAGCGAAAGCTATAAGAAGGCGGTGATTAACGCCGCCGATGAGAATATCGCGGTGGTGGCGCGTTTTACCGGCCATCCGGTACGGATGATCAATAACAAATTCGTTGAATCGGTGCGCAAGATCGAGGAAAAAAATCCGTTCCCCGAAGAAATCAAATCTGAACGGTTCGCCGGCAACAAAGGCGGCGCGAACGCCGATTTGTCGCCGCTATTGTGCGGCACTTGCGCGGGAGGGATCAAAGAAATAAAAACTTGCCGGGAGATTGTTGACGAAATTATTGCCGATACCCAAAAAATTCTGTCGGCGGCGGCGGATTTGGTAAAATAAAAAGATGGAAAAGACGGTTTCAACGATCGCGTGGCTTTTCCCCGGGCAATGCATTAAAAGGATGTTTGTCAAGGAAGTGGAAGGCCGGGAAAATTTTCCTAAAGGGAATTTTATTTACGCGGCCAACCATTTGAGCCATATTGATTGGCTGATTGACGGCGCGATTCTGACGCCGCGGCGATTCACTTTTATCGGTCAAGTGGATAAAATGACCGGGATCAAAGGATTTTTGCGCGACTTGATTTATTGGTGGGTCCAGGTGATTCCGGTTGACCGCAACGATCACGAATCAAAAAAGAGAGCCGCGATGGCCGCGCAAACAATACTTAAAAGAGGTTATTGCTTGGTAGTTTATCCGGAAGGCACGCGGTCGCGCGACGGCAAATTGCACGAATTCAAGCCGGGCGTGGGCCGGTTTCATCTGGAGAGCGGCGTTCCCGTTTTGCCGGTGGCGCATTTTGGCACTTATGAGTTGATGGCGCCGGGGGAGAAATTCAGGGCGAAAAGAATCGTAAAAATAAAAATCGGCAAACCTCTTGATTTTGCCAAAGAAAGGAAGGCGGCGGAATTGCTGGACAAGAAATCGCAAGCCTATTACGGGCTTTGCGTTGATGTTGCCAAAAAGGTTGAGGAAGCGGTTAGAGAATTGTTAAAAGATTAAAATTGAAAAATCAAAATGTAAAATTAAGGCAAAATTTTTTGTGGAATTTTAATTTTAAATTTTTTCGATGAATACTTTCGTTTCAACTTTATCGCGAATGTTGCTTGGGGGAGCGGTCAGGAATTTGCTGATCAAAGACATCAAGGGCGGGAATAATATTCCCAAGGGCAACTTTATTTTGGCTTCCAATCATTTGAGCCATATGGACTGGTTTATGAGCGGCTATATCACCACGCCGCGCAGATTTACTTTCATCGCCCAAGTCGACCAGTACGCGGGTTTTAAAAAATTGTGGCGCAACATTATTTATTTTTACGGCGGGATAATTCCGATCGACCGCAAAAGCGATCAATCAAAGAAAGACGCGGTCGCGACGGCGATAAAAATGCTTGGCCGCGGATATTGCGTGGTGATCTATCCGGAAGGCGGGAGGGCGTATGACGGAGTAATGCGCAATTTCAAATCAGGCGTAGGCAAATTGCATTTGGACAGCGGCGTTCCCGTTTTGCCGGTGGCCATCGAGGGAACCCAGGAATTGATGCCGCCCCATGGCCGGTTGAAATTCAGAAAAGCGGCGCGAATAAATATCGGCAAACCGTTGATTTTCGGTCCTGAAATCGCGGCCGCGGGAAAAATGGACAAGGAGTCGTTCGAATACCGCAAACTTTGCGCCGGTGTTTCCGGACGGATTGAAGATGAGGTGCGGAAATTGTTAAAAGAAAATGGAAATTAAAAAAATTCTTATTGCCAACCGGGGAGAAATCGCTTTGCGCATTTTGCGGACATGCCGTGAAATGGGCATTAAAACCGTGGTTTTGTGCCCGATGCCCGGCCAGGAAAAAAATTTTTTGGAAACATCATTGGCCGATGAATTTTATTATCTTGAGAAAGAAGGTTCGGCGGGGTATCTCGATAAAGAAAAAATAATTTCGATCGCCAAAAAGGCCAAAGTCGACGCCATCCATCCGGGTTATGGTTTTTTGTCGGAGAACTGGCAATTCGCTTTGATGTGCGATCGCAGCCGGATAAAATTCATCGGGCCGCATTTTAAGACCTTGCGGACTTTGCAGGATAAAATCGAGGCCAAAAAAATCGCCAGAAAAATCGGCATTCCCACGGTTCCGGCCTCCGACCAATCGATAAAAAGCAAAAAAGATTTGATCAAATGGGCCGACCGCATCAAGCCGCCATTTATCATCAAAGCCCAGCGGGGCGGTGGCGGGATGGGTATTCGCGTGGTTAACGGCCAGATGAATTATGAGGAAATGATGACGCTGTCGCTGGGAGTCCAGCGGCAGATTGCGGGCGCTTTCGACGACATTGATTTTTTTCTGGAAAAATATTTGCCCGAAGTCAAACATATCGAATTCCAAGTTTTGGGCGACGGCCGCAAGGCGGTGCATTTGGGCGAACGCGAATGTTCGATCCAGCGCCGGTTCCAGAAAATGGTGGAAGAATCGCCTTCCGCGGCGATTGACGATCGTTTGCGCGCCGAAATGGGCGCTTGGGCGGTTAAGATCGCGCAATATTTGAGTTATCGCGGCGCGGCCACGATAGAATTTCTGCTGGATAAAGACAAAAATTATTATTTTATGGAAGTGAATCCGCGGATTCAGGTTGAGCATCCGGTTACCGAGGCGGTTACCGGAATCGATATCGTGGAGCAGCAGATCAGGATCGCCGAAGGCAAACAGCTGTCGTTCGGCCAGGAAAGCGTTTATCAGAGCGGATGGGCCATCGAGGTGCGCGTTAACGCCGAAGACCCGCGAAAAAATTTCATTCCTTCGCCGGGCGCGGTTTCAAAATACATCCCTCCGCAAGGCCAGGGGGTTTTTGTCCACAGTTTCTTGCAGGACGGCCAGGAGGTTTATCCCTATTTTGATTCGATGCTGGCAAAGGTGATCGCGTACGGAAAGGATCGGGATTCGGCAATCACCAAGTTGCGCCGCGCGCTTTCCGAAACCGTTATCGAGGGTGTTGCCACCACGATTCCATTTTTCAAATTATTGTTGGAAAAAGATGATTTCATCAGCGGTAATTTTTACACTAATTTCATTGAGAAAAGCGGCATTGTCCAGGATTTGATGCTCAAGCCGTATTTGCAGAAAAAAGTCGTTTGCGGACGCAAGGAGATCGAAGAACAGGCGATTGCCGATATCGCGCGCGCGATATATCGGGAAATAAAAAATTTCAATGGATCTTTGGGCGATGAGCCGGCGGTTTCAAAATGGGTTTTATCCGGGCGGATGGCAAACCCCGAAGAATAAGGGCCAAAAACCATGAAATTCAAATTCAACAATCAAGGCAAGGATTATGATGTGGAAATCATTGACCAAGGCGAACAAGCCATGAAGGTTGTTGTCAACGGCAAAGAGTTTTCGTACGGATCGTTTGACGCGGTTCAGGCGGCGGCGGTGGTACCGCAGGCAATCCTGCCCAAAAGAGACCTTTCGTCAAAAGAAGTCAAAGCGGTTTTGGCCGGGACGATTTCGGAAATATCCGTTAACGCGGGCGATATCGTAAAATTGGGGCAAAAACTGCTTACGCTTTCGGCGATGAAAATGGAAAATGAAATTTTATCGGAAACCGGCGGCAAAATCAAAGAAATCAAAGTCGCAAAAGATCAAAAAGTCAAAGAAGGCGATATTCTTATCGTTCTGGCATAATTTTTATGGATTTAGATATTAAAAAATTTGATAATCTGGATTCCACCAGCGTCAGGGCCAAGGAACTGGCGGCTGGGGGGGCGGCGGCGTGGACCATTGTTGTCGCCAAAAAGCAAGACAACGGCTATGGCCGGAAAGGCAATGCTTGGTTTTCGCCTCAAGGAGGGCTGTATTTTTCCGTGATTCTGCCCAAGAGCAATGTTGACGATTTGCGGATTTTGACAATTTTGGCGGCGTTCGCCGTGGCTCAAACCGTCAAAGACCGATTCGAAGTGGAACCGTTCGTAAAACTGCCCAACGATGTGTATCTTAACGGCAAAAAAATTTGCGGAATTCTGACGGAAAATATAATCGCGGGCGAAGTGAAATCATCGGTGATCGGGATTGGCGTGAATACCAATATCGGGGCGTTTCCGGCGGAATTGGCGAATGCGACTTCGCTTGAGATCGAACTGGGCGAGACCATTGACAATAATCAAATTTTAGAGCATAGTATAAGCCAGTTGCAACAGATATTTAAAACGATCAGCTAATAAAATTTTAATTAATTACAATGAATTTTGAAAAAGAAATCGAACAATTAAACAAAAACTTGGAGGGGTTGGAAAACTCCGAATTGATCGAAAAGCAGCATCAAAAAGGGAAGATGGCGGCGCGGGAAAGGATTGCCGCGCTGATTGATCCGGAAACATTCGTGGAGTTTGATCCGTTCGCGGAAACAAGATTTTCCCGTTTTGGGTTGGACAAAAAGAGAGCCGCGGGCGACGCGGTGATCGCCGGTTTTGGCAAAATCAACAACCGGCCGGTTTGCGTTTACAGCCAGGATTTTACCAAGGTGGGCGGCGGTTCGTTGGGCGAAATGCACGGCAAAAAAATTATTAAAGTGATTGATCGGGCGCGCAAGATCGGTTGTCCGATAATCGGTATCATTGATTCGGGCGGCGCGCGGATTCAGGAAGGCATCGCCAGTCTGGACGGTTACGCGGGGATATTCAACGCGATGGTCAAGGCTTCGGGGGTGGTGCCGCAAATCAGCGTTATCGTCGGGCCGTCGGCCGGCGGCGCGTGCTACGCGCCGGGATTGTCGGATTTTGTTTTTATGGTCGACGGCATTTCGCAAATGTTTATCACCGGGCCGGAAGTGATTAAAAAGGTTACCGGCGAGGAGGTATCGTTCGACGCGCTGGGGGGAGCCAACGCTCATTGCGCCAAAAGCGGTTGCGCCCAATTCCGCTGTGCCGGCGAGAAAGACTGTTTTGCCGGCGTTAAAAAACTTCTGGGTTATTTGCCGCAGAACAATATGGATGACGCGCCGCGGTCAAAAAGCATTTTGGCGGAGCTGTTCGAAAAAGAGGACAATGCCAAACTCTTAGACATTGTTCCCGAAGACGGCGGCAAAGGCTATGATATGAAAGCGGTGATCGAAGAGATCTTCGATAAAAATTCATTTTTTGAGATCCAGCCGGAATTTGCGGTTAACGCGATCGTTGGTTTGGCCCGTTTGGGCGGTTATGTCACGGGCGTGGTGGCCAACCAGCCCAAAACGATGGCCGGAGTTTTGGATATTGATTCTTCGGACAAAATCGCGCGGTTTGTGCGGTTGTGCGACTCCTTTAACATCGCATTGGTCAATTTGGTTGATACTTCCGGATATCTTCCCGGCGCCAATCAAGAACACAACGGGATTATTCGCCATGGCGCCAAAGTTTTGTACGCTTATGCCGAAGCCAGCGTGCCCAAGATCAGCGTGATTATCCGCAAGGCGTTTGGCGGCGCGTATATTGCCATGGCCAGCCGCGCTTTGGGTTACGATTGCGTTCTTGCCTGGCCGGGGGCGCAGATCGCGGTGATGGGGCCGGAACAGGCGGTGGGAATTATTTACCGCCGCGAATTGGCGGAGCGCAATGACGCGCCCAAATTCGAGCAGGAAAAAATCAACGAAATGAAACTGCTGAACAGCGCTTTCGAAGCGGCGAAAATGGGCCAGGTGGATATGGTAATCAATCCCAAAGATACCCGTTCGATTCTGACCAAATTGCTGGAATCGTTATTAACCAAGCGCGAAGAGAAGATTCAGCGCAAGCACGGGAACACCCCGCTGTGAATTTGGGAAGTCGCACCTTGCTGATTACGGCAAGGTGCGACCTCTATAAACTGAATATGAACCAAACCTCAAACAAAATTAAAATTCCCATTAAAACAAAAACAGCCTTTATGAGTTTTTTAATTGGTTTGATTCCGGCAATGTGTCTAATGGAAGTTGTTAGCTAGGGATGGCGACTTGACAAAGTAGTTTGTATTTGTATATAATCATAATATACAATGAATGAATTTGATTTTAGCGATATCCAGGGATTTGATTGGGATAGCGGCAATATTGATAAAAATTGGACAAAACACAAAGTTTTGTTTTGGGAATGCGAGGA
>LQYC01004571.1_pt1 | contig 16722 bp, 14 predicted proteins | sample 661771 | NCBI WGS metagenome assembly LQYC01 (sample SAMN03483023, study PRJNA281117) | bioreactor metagenome | isolation source: benzene-degrading methanogenic enrichment culture from a contaminated... | place: USA: oil refinery in Oklahoma | collected 2011-05
TCCCCACCGGGGAGAGGAAGGTAACGGCGAAAAACTTTCACCAAGAGGAGAGAAAATAATGAAAATTTTCCTCTCCCTTGACGCAGAAGAAATAACTACCCCCCTCTCCCTTGGAGACTGTGTCACAATTAGTATATCAAGGCAAAGTGTCATGCTGAACTTGTTTCAGCATCTAATAAAATCAATATGCTATGAGACCCTGAAACGAGTTCAGGGTGACAAAAAATGGATTACGACACAGTCTCTTGAGGGAGAGGGTCAGGGTGAGGGTGAAATTGAAGCGTATCCAGCAGGGCATTTTGTCAAATAGGATTACAATCAATTTTTCCCCCAATTAATAAGTGAGAACCAAAAAAATTCTCACCTTATTTCTGGAATCGGAAAGTCAAAAAAAGTTCGGAAGGAGCAATCAATGAATTTTCAAGAACTGATCTTGGCGCTGCAATCTTTTTGGGCGCAACAAAACTGTGTGCTTCAACAGCCTTATGATATTGAGGCAGGAGCAGGCACCTTTAACCCGGCGACCTTCCTCCGAGTTCTCGGACCGGAACCCTGGAATGTGGCTTACGTCGCGCCATCCCGTCGCCCCACTGATGGGCGCTACGGAGATAACCCGAATCGGCTCCAGCATTACTATCAGTTTCAGGTCATCATGAAACCATCTCCGCGTGATATCCAGGATATTTATTTAAAAAGTCTGGCGACCTTAGGAATCAACTCGCAGGACCATGATATCCGGTTTGTGGAGGATGACTGGGAGTCCCCTACCCTGGGCGCCTGGGGTTTGGGTTGGGAGGTATGGCTCGACGGCATGGAGATAACCCAGTTCACCTACTTCCAGCAGGCCGGCGGGATTGACCTGAAACCCATTTCGGTTGAAATTACCTATGGGCTGGAGCGGATTGCCATGTACCTTCAGGGGAAAGATAATGTTTATGACATTGAATGGGTCAAAGGAATTCAATACCGTGACATCCACCACCACAGTGAAGTGGAATTTTCCACCTACAACTTTGAAGAAGCCGATACTGAGATGCTTTTTAAATTATTTGACATCTACGAGCAGGAATCGTTCCGCATGAGCAAACGGGGTCTTATCCTTCCGGCCTATGATTATTGTCTGAAGTGTTCTCATACCTTTAATCTTCTTGATGCGCGTAAAGCTATCAGCGTAACCGAACGGGTCGGATACATCGGCCGGGTCCGCAACCTGGCCCGCTTGTGTGCTGAGGGGTACGTGAAGCAGCGTGAAGAAATGGGGTTTCCGCTGCTCAAAAAAGTTTAAGGGATAAAAATTTTACCGGATAAAATTTTATTACTTTGAAGATGGGAAAATGAGAATCTATCGCGATGGAAAGAAATGGAACATTTTTCCCCACCCCTTTTAAAAAACTTAACCTCATCAATTGCGGAAGAGGCCGCATATATCTCATGACCTTTTACTAATTTATCAAGTAAATCATGTGATAGAAAGTCAACAAGAATGTCAGCATCAAGCAGCCATAACTTTAACCGTTTTCCCCTCCGATTCCATCATCCCCTTGTTTTCGATGTAGTCATCTATCTCACTTCGATCAATTTTTAATAAGTCAGCGAACTTACCCCTTGAAATAAATCCTTTTCTTAGACAGCGCACAGCAAGAGAGATGAAGCGATCCGAGCGACGCGCCTCACTCTTTTGCGCCCTCTTTTGTCTGCTGATTTCCGCCAACTCTTCATCTTGCGCCAGCGTGTCGGCTGTTTCCCATTTAATCAGATTGATGAACACAAGACGATAAACCAGCGCTTTAACGGAAACGCCGAAGTCTATGGCGATGTCAACAATATCGGAATAGGTGAGTTTTTTGTTGTTTTCTATAATTTGACGAATTTCACGATCAATTTCATCTTCCGGAAGAAGCAGCATAGAGGCAAAACTTTCCGCCTTTTTTTCAATTTCAGAAAAAAAGAGCTTATTTTGCATTTCCTCTAAGGAAAAAGCGTTCCATAAAATCAAATGAAAGAGTTCGTGTGCGAGATCGTAATTTTGTCTCCAGGGAACTTCGTTTGCGTTGATCACCACTGCTTTTCCCATATCTGCATGAACCATGGAAGCGGCAGATCCGTAAGCAAGTGGATAGTAAAGAATCTTGACGCCGTATTCCTGCTCAAGAACTTTGTGTAGTGCGCAAGATGGCCTTTGGCCTAATCCCATCAACCTGCTGGTATCTTTTGTCAGGCAATTGATAGCTTGGGTTGATTTAACAGATTCCCGTGTTACTTCCATAAAACCTTTGCCCGGCTTTATACCCAACAATTGTTCCATCAGGTGATATTGTTCACATAAGGAAAAAATCTCCCGCTCGGTCTGTTTTTTAAGGTCATCAGTCTCGGGTGGATTACGCCATAAAATAGCGTATTCTTTTCTGGGCGATTGTTCCATGAGAAAATCACTTAGATTGCAGAAATAAATTTGCGCAAAACGCGCCAGTTCTGAAACTTTTACCTCTCGTTGACCATTTTCGATATTGCTCAATGTTTGATAATTTGGGTATCCAAGACGTTTTGCGGCGTCGCTCAGTGATAAACCGGTGGCTTCACGAGCGGCTTTAAGACGGGAAGCAAGGTCTTTTCTGTCCATATAGCACTCCTTTCTTTGAGTGCTATATGAAATAATTTTATATATTAAGTCAACAAAAATAATATTATTTTATATAAAGAACTTTAAAATTTTATAAAATTTAATTATTATAATAACATATCTTATTATAACTATGCCGCCGAAACCTTTAAAAGTTCTCAGAGAACAAAAGGGAGTGGTATGTCTTGGGAAAGAGATAATTTCTTATCTTGTTAATATAAAAGATATTTTTGTGTCTTAACTTTCTTCTTGACAGGATCATTATAGGATGTCCCGTCCTATCTTCCCACCAAGTCAGAATAATTCATTGAAAACAAAGAAAGATTTGGCTTTTTAATCCGTAACGGTTTGGTGCGAACTGGGAAACCAAAAATATGTAGTATGCAAAATTATAAAATTGAATTATATTTCATTTAAAGCTTGCTTTTTGCATTTAATGTGCAATAATTTGCTTAAAAACATATTAAGAAAGGGTGGATGTTATGTTTATTGAATTTAACGTAACAAACTATCGCTCTATACGCGACACTCAAACCATTAAAATGGCGGCCAGCAAATACTACAATGAACTGGAAGAGACAAACTGCTTTGATACCAGTATTGCCGGCTTACCGAAACTTCTCCGTTCAGCGGTTATCTATGGTCCGAATGCGGCAGGTAAAAGCAATTTATTTCGTGCTATGGATTTTATGCGAGGCTTTGTCTTGAATTCTCATTCCCTGCAGGAAGGACAGACGATCAATGCCATGCCCTTTGCACTTAACAGCCGTTCGCAAACCGAACCGAGCGAGTTCGAAATTTTCTTTTTGCAGAATAAAGTCCGTTACCAGTACGGCTTTGCGGTGAACAGCGTGCGCGTCACAAAAGAATGGTTGCTGGCTTTTCCAGAGGGGAAAGCTCAGCGCTGGTACGAGCGGGAGTACGATGCTATTGCAAACAATGAGAACTGGTATTTTGGAAATAAATTCACCGGACGCCGACAGCTTTGGCAGGAGGCGACCAGAAAAAATGCTCTCTTTCTCTCGACAGCCATCCAGCTCAACAATGAACAGCTCAAACCGGTTTTCAACTGGTTCCAGGATAAGCTAATTACTATTTTACCGGGTCGTTCGATCAAGCTTAACTTTTCGCTTGATCAGTGTGCGTCCGAAGAAGGAAAACTGCGTATCATGGAATTTATGAATTCAGCGGATATGAGCACCACGGGAATTGATGTCAGAAAGACCCCGATCCCGGCGATGAAGCCTGAAATGCTTCCTCCTGACATGCCGCAACCGATCAAGGACAAAGTTTTACTTGATATGCAGGGGAAAGAATTTCTTGATATTCAATTCCTCCACAATACGGACACCGGTGAATCAGTACCTTTCCGCTTCTCCGATGAATCTGACGGGACAAGAAGACTATTTGCCTTTGCCGGTCCATGGTTGGATATGCTGGCAAGGGGTCGCATCCTTTTTGTCGATGAATTGGGCACAAGTTTGCATCCGCTGATGGTGAGGTTTCTGCTTGAACTTGTCCAGAACCCGGAGATAAACAAACACAATGCCCAATTGATTTTTACTACCCATGACACTTCCGTTCTTGATACTGACATCTTGCGTCGCGACCAGGTCTGGTTTGTGGAAAAAGATGGCGAACAGGCCAGCAAACTTTATCCTCTGAGCGATTTTAAACCGAGGCAAGGGGAAGCTTTAGAGAAAGGATATTTAAAAGGACGATACGGTGCCTTACCGTTTATTGGCGAATTGAGGTTTTGATGGGCACAGACAATCTATTCCACAAGAGGAAAGCTCGTCAAGCAGAATCGTTGCAGAGAAAAAAAGCGAAACGTGATCCATATGCGCGGATACTGATCGTTTGCGAAGGTAAGAAAACAGAGCCAAACTACTTCAAGGATTTGCGTAAAGCATTTGGTCTTAATCCTATGAATGTGGTCATTGCTGACAAAAAGCATCAAACACCTTTTTGGCAATCAAAGCCGGAAAGGTGTTTTTTCGTTCTACCTGCCATCCCTTCCTAAACTTTAAGAATACGACAAACCCTTAAACTGGAACTCGCCATTTGTAACCATCATACAAAGAGATTGTCAGTTGCCCTGGTCAAGAACGTTAGTTCTTCTTTATGGCAAAAGACCGTAAGTCATTCTTAATATAGTATTTTGCGCCATATTTCGTTAAAAGTGTTTCCGCATCGAAAAGAAATTGACCCCAGTTCACATTGCGTTCATATTCTTTCATGTGATTAAGCTTACCAACTTTCCAAAAGCGTACATACTTGTGAGCTGTTCTAATCACATCAAGTGCCTGGACCGGATCAATAACCGGCTCAAGGCTGACCCAGGTAAAAAGACCAGCCTTATGTGCACTTTTGAGAATTTCCAGTCGATCTTTTACTGAGGATGCGTCAGGCTCCCATTCCTCACGCATGGCGTCATCTGTAAAACTGAGCGTAATACCCAGGTGGGTATCGGCCTTCTTCATAAGTTCCATGTCATCTTGGATAAGGTCAGCGCGACCTTTTGTCAGTATCTGACTTTTTAAAACGTTCTTATGAACAATCCCCAGCGATTGTCTGGTTAAACGCTCTGTGCGTTCAAGAGGCTGGTAAGGGTCACTCAGAAAGCAAAACAGAATGCGCCTTGGATCGCCGCGCAATTTCCATGCGTCTTTTTCAAAAAGCTCAATAACTTTTTTGCGGGGCTCAGCTGTTGCATGCCATTTTTCCCCGGTTGTTCGCATGCAAGAAGGTGCATAGCAGTAGCGGCATCCATGGGTGCATCCACGATACAGATTGCATGCCAACTCGGAATATTCCCTTGCCCGTCCTTTGGGTTCATAGACGACATTCATGGATGAACTCCTTCAATGTGCTTGATTGTTTCTGCATTCAGCTTTTTCCAGGCGTCATATGAAACATGGAAAACTTGTTTGGGTAGTTTCTCTTTTTTTACCATCTGGCTTAGCGCTGTCTTGGCGTGCGATGCCAACATGCCGTTTTGCAAAGCGAATATGTATACATCCTTATTTGTCCGTAAGCGATGATCTAAAACTGCTGTTTAAAGCTCCTTTTCAAATGCAGATATTTTTTTCGGCTTATCAAACTCGGGGAAAAGTGATGGGCAAGTGGGATCAATGCCATCATTATCTATATCAAAATTCGCATCACCACCGCGTTTCCATGCAACACGCAGGAATTTATCTATGCCACGGGGATGACCGGAACCAAAAACAATGCCATACACATTAGCACTTTTTTTAATTGAAAACGATCCCAAATAATATTCCAAATCATCCGGGATCCAACGAAGATATGCATTTGCCAATATCCGATGCACATTGGCTCCATTCATTCTCGAAAAGTCTTCATCCGTTGCAGGAACACAACTGCGGATTTCAGGTTGATCTTTAAACCTGTTGACCATGGCAGAAGAAATAAAAAATATGAAGTCTGTCTTGGGAGACCGCACAATGGTTTGAAAGATAGATTTTGTGATTTGCTGCACACCGTTTTGATCCAGAAACAAAAGATTAGCCACTTTGTCATGCATAACAGGTTCCCATTTCTCAAACGCATTATGAAAATCATTTCGCATGATGACAAATTCAACCTGAGGCAGGGAATTTTTCTGCCCTTCAATACACGACGATAAGTTCTTGAATTTACCAGAGGCATATTCGTTGAAATACGCATAGATTTTTGTGTGTTGTTTCCTTTGACTTAACGCCTTTCGGATTTCTTCACAGGTGATGACTGGGCTGCCTGGATTTCCCTTCATATCAACCCCCGGACCGGCAAAAAAATCAAAAATCTGCAATGCCTCTATATATTGCCCATTAATGAACACAGGCAGCCATTCACGCAGGTATTCACGATATAGCTCCAGCTTATCTTGTGTCCCTTCGTCAAACGGTTTTTTATGTAGATTGCGTCTAGGCATGCCTTTGATCTTTTAACTCGGTCAACTCCCTATTATTATTTTATGACCCCAGCGCCCCCCTTTTCAAGGGAGCCTCATTTAAGTTAAACAAATGAAAATATAGCTATGTCATCCGAGATAACGCTGTCTGAACCTCACGCATTGATCCCGATCGGCGACATTCTATTTGTTCAATCTCACCGAGGGTACTAGGTTTTCTTTCGAGGAGTTCCAATAACTTATTACTATCAATAAGTTCTATATCATGTGTGTTGGCTTTTCGTTTGGCTTTGGAACTAAATTTGCCATTTGTGACCAATATCGTCCTTAGAGTCAAATTAGTTAAACTTCTAAGCCAACGAGCCCTATACCCATCAAATGCATTTATTGTTTCAAGAACAGCGTCCTCATCAACATTAGAACCCCACGAGGTATGCTTACATTGAATTAGTCTGAGTTCATTGCCGTCTTTTGATATTACATCAATCCCATGATCCCCAGAACGGGGGGTAAGTATGACATCCCTACCATGTTTTTGCTCAAATAAAGCCACCAATGACTCAAAACGATCCCAGGGTAAAGAACTAACGTCTCCTTGAGTAAGGCTTTTGGCTTGCTCCTGCACCCCAGTTTCTCCTGACATCTCCTTCACTAATTCCTGTCCATTTTGATCCTCGGAAAGCATTGGGACAAGAAAGTCAGTAGCCAATTCTCTTCGGCTTTGAATCAAGGCATCAAGTTTTTCATCAAAGGTTTTAAAGGCACCTTGGGGATCGCGGCTAATAGGATAGTAAATATGAACGTCGCGTTCCTGGCCAATTCTGTAAACACGGTCTGTTGCCTGAGCTTCCCGTGCTGGATTCCACCATCGGCCATAATGGATTACATGATTCGCTTCAACTAAAGTAAGGCCGATCCCTGCGACATCTGGTGAAAGCACAATGACATTGAATCCGTCAGTTTCCCGAAAATGTTTTATAATCTGTTTCCGTGTATTGTTTCCGCACCTCGTTCCACCGCTTCGGCTTGTTTCCCCGTTGATTATATCTACAGTAATACTGAATCTTGCTGTTATAGCTTTTGTGAGGAGGTCTTGCATCGCAAGACTCCTGGTAAAAATTATTGCTTTTTCTCTTAGCTTTCGTATTTCATGTAAAATTTCCATTACCTTTTCGAGTTTTGGGCATCGTTCAAAGGCCTTGTCAATTCTATCAATTTCAAAACCCTCATATTGGGGAACAAGGGCGGGGTGCTGATAAAGTTTCATTAAATGATGAATGAGGCTCAGCGGATGATTGCCTTCCCCTCCTGCGCGTGCTCGGCTTACAAAATCAAGATGTTTTTCCCTTTGTTCAGATGAGAGATCACAATACTCTTTATGCTCGTGTTTAGCAGGCAACCCTTCAAGAGTTGTCGACTTTTCTCTCCTTAAAACATAGGCATCAGGCTTCCCGAATAGGAGATTTCCTCTTAATGTTTCAAGAACTTTTGAACGATTATTTGGATCTTCAAGAATTCGTTTTTCGTATTTGTTTGAAAATTCAGAGGCGCTGCCGAGAAGATTGCCCGGCTGAAGAAAATCAAAAATATTCCAAAGGTCCATCAAATGAATTTCAACTGGCGTACCAGTACAAGCTATACGAAATTGGGGCGAAAGACTTTTCAACGCATGAGAAATTTTTGTATTTGGTGTTTTATATTCTTGTGCCTCATCAGTAACCACAACCGACCAACTCGTTTTCATCATGGCAAAGGAATATTGGTAATTGACTACTGTTTCATAATTTGTGATGATAAGTCGGTATTGTTTTAATCGCTCAAGATCAAGCATAGCTCTTTCGGCATCTGTTTCCTTACCGGTTGCACCTTCTCTCCTCATTTTTTTTAATTCAAGCCCATGTAATACAAGCCATGGTTGAAAAATTGAACCGTCGGCTCGAAAAAAATGCCTCATATCATTCAGCCAGGTTTCGCTTTCCAGAAGCATAACTGGTGCAACGATAAGGATTGGGTTCCAGGGTGCCGATTCTTTATCAACACCCTCTGGGGAAATCATCCCTTTTTCAATCAACCAAGCGAAGAACATTAAAATCTGCAAGGTCTTACCTAATCCCATTTCATCTGCAAGAAGACAACCGCGCCGTTCGAGAAGACGATTTTTTTGGAGCCAAAATAATCCTTTTTTTTGATGGTCCTTTAAAGAAATCTCTTCACGCAACGCTTTTGGAAGCTTAAATTCCTTGACACTTAAATTATCCAGTTCAGCTTTTTCACAATATTCAATTTCATCCTCATTGGTATAAATCAGCAAATAACGGCCTTTAGGCTTCTCTTGAGGGATTTCATTTTTTGACCTTGTAATCCTTTTTACGATCCCCTCAATTCCCCGGACAAGTTCCTCGTCTACAATTATTGTCTTGCCTTTAAAATCAACAGTCCGCTGGCCTTTTTCCCAAGCTACCTTTGACTCGTGGAAAAATTTCAAAAGGCTATCCCGGGTTTCAAACATAATATCTTCTTCATGCTCATCGATATAACGGCATTTTAGACCCGCTTTAAACTTTGTCCGTCCATTGTGCAAATTCACTTCTTCGAGATCGTCAAATATTCCTGTTGTTCCATACTGAATAAACGGTTGTGAAATAAAAGGAAAGTCCCCGATGCCTTTTACACGAGGGCCAAAATCGTTTAGATCAATATCTATTGAGTTGGCAACACCATCAAATACTTCGTATGGGTTAGCGAGAAACCTTGCTTTATCCACCCCCCCAAGTTTTCGGACTTTACGCATCCTCCGCAATACTTCTTTCTGTGATTCATCAAGTACTATTCTTATCCGCCCGCCTTCTGGATGGTCAAGAGAATAAATTTCCTCGACATCCTCCGAAGCAAGGAATGCCCTTAATAATGAATCAGACTGTGCACCATCAATTTTTGGCGAAAAAGTAATTCGCCCCTCCTCATCAACATTAAGGTCAAGGCCCACCTTGGAAGGTATAAGAACTCTTTCATGCAATAAGTAGTGATCAAGGTCTGCCCCAACCTCTTCGGACAGATCTTTGATCTCAGAAAAACGCATTAGCGCCTCTCCTGGTCTTATCTTTTCATCAATAGGTGCTGAATTGAATTTTTCGATTGCCTCGATTAAAAAATATGTTTGGGCATCCATCTGGTATATCGAGTTTCCACGATGAACAAAGCAGCCTATTCGATCAAGGTGAACCTGCTGATTTCCAGAGTAAAAACGAACATGGTATCGGAAATTGGTTGCCCCGAGAGAACCACTCGATTTAATCTCAAGTGCAAACGGCGCCCAAGGAATAATTCCATCAAAAGCATCAATCTCATAGGAGTCCAGTTTCACAAAATCATTGTATGGAATGCAAATAGCATTATCGCTTGATGATGCAATACCAAATTCAAGAAGTTGAGGAATGAGAGTTGGCAATAGTCGGCCCAGACGGGTCTTCGTTTTCAAATTTGGCCACCTCTGGATATTGCCAAGGTCAAAGCCTAAACCCTTTATCCAGACGCCCTCATTTTCGGCAGTAAGCATTACATTTTCGGCAGGTTCGGATAGTTTCCAATCCATATTATCCTCTCACCCTGGGCGTATACCATAACGCGCAAGGATACGGGCCGCATCATCACGCCAATTAATATTTGTAGTTATTCTGTGGATGATTCTGTCCAAACTATTGCTCTTATTTTTCAGGTTGGTTTCTCTATAAGTATTATTAGACCAAATATTAGGCACCTCGCTTTTGAATTGCTCTGCACTATAAATATAGCACGCACCAATGCGACTGAATTCAACGACAACAACTTTTCCGAAATCAAGAATGAATGCGGAATTAATACCTATTATGTTTCCAAAATGGCTGACCTTAGAATGTGTCTCCCTTAGATAAACTTGTAACCGATATCTATCGTCGCTACAAAGCAGAGGACGAGAAATGCATTGGTTAACATATCGAAGCCAAAATTCTTTTCGGAAGTGTGGATCTTTTCGATCAGGCAATACATGTTCAAAAAAGAAAATAATATCGTCTTTTGTAAGCAATCCAAGAACCTTGTTGCGTGCTTCCTGAGAAATACCAAGCCATTTTTGCTGGTTGTGAGGAAAACGAGGGTCACCAAGCCGTTTGTCAGTTAAAATAAACTTCAAAAGCATTTCCCATATTCCAGCACCCCGCTCAATGTTTCTATGCATTATGCTATTACTTACTTCGGTCTTGAATTTAGATAATTCCCAGTTTGGCCATGGCAAAAGTTCAGAACACAAGTAATCAGAATATGATTGGCTTTGGACCATGTATTCACAACAAAGGTGGGCTGCACAACAGATTGTCTCCTGAAAATAAGGTGATTGCTCATCAAAAGCCCAATCTTCAACGTTTCGTTTTATAGAACTGCGGTATCTGATGATTTCCTGGGCAAAAAGCTCCGGGCCTTTGGGGCCCAAAATCATGTCAAGATAATTCTGCCACTTTACCAGTATGCGATTACGTCCCTGATATTTTCGGATCCATTCTTTTATTTTTTCAACTACAGCGCTTCTTGTAAATTCTGATATCCAGCGCATGTGGCACGAACGCACGAGAGCTTGAATTGAACGGGCGCTAAGTTCTGTCTTGGAGTGGTCTAAGTAAGAAATAAATTTTTGGCTAATAGCTATACTGGGGTCCCAGCATAAATAACGGATAGCACGCATTTCGAGATTTTTTCTTAGCCCCGATAAAAAATCTTGCCACTGGCTAAGATAGAATTCTTGACGTGGAGGTCTTTTTACCGGTTTTGAACCCACCTTCTCTGTTATTATCTTGAGCTTGTCAAAATGTTTCTCCGCAGAGATGGAAAGAATTTCCTCTTGTCCTTGATTAAACTTACCAACTAACCAGCTAACGTTATCAATTACTGAAAAAATATCATCGTCAGAGTTACCCAAGTTTTTCTTCTGCATAGGTCGCCTATTTACCGTGTGAAATACCGAGTAATTCAACCAAGGGTTTTTGTTCAAACGATCGCACTCTAATTTTAAATATCACCCGGCGGCTGAGAGAACAATTTTCTTTTCCAGAAGGATCAATGATCAATTCAGCGCTTCCTCTCCCGCTGGCCGATAGAAATTTCAGAAAATAATTTCGTGCATTAGCATCATCTTGAAAAACCGCCTGACCCTGACCTTCCCTCAATACAAATAAGCACTCTCTTACCACCGACATAGATCTCTGTTGGCTTAATTCCCAGTTGTGCTTATCCGTTCCAGATGAATCCGTATGTCCTTCAACCACTATCGAGTTGATTTCGTTTTTGTATTTTTCTAAGCAAACGGTATAAGCAAGTTTTGGGATAAATGAACGTAAGAACAGCACGCCGTTATTAGGAATTTCTGTCTTATCAAGCGCAAACTCAAGTAGCCCTTCTGGGACCAGGATCAATAATCCAAGCGGGTCTTTGGGATCAGGTTTCACCTCCATCCCTTTAACCACAAATTCTTTTAGCTCCTTTTGTAAATCAGCAAGGATATTATTCCGGGTATTTTCTCCCTCTTGCTGGGCATTGTTAAGAGAGGCGCATAAAAGCAAAATAAAAACAATCGCAATAGAGGTCATCAAATCGGTAAAAGAATTGGAAAGGCCTTGGTTGCTTTCTTTCGATTGCATGAGTTACCTCAATCTTTGAAGCGACTTGCTTAAATTTGCTACTGTTTCGTTCAAGTCATTGAGTTCTTCACTTAGGTCTTCAACAGAGCCACCAATTCGTTCAACAGCGTTACCTATGTGTTCATTCGCTATTTTACCAAGATCATCAAAATGCTTTTTTGTAGTTGAAGAATATACTTCCATATTCTGGCCTAGTTGCTGGAGTAAACCCTTGGTGTAATTCTCAACTTGCGCGAAGACCTTTTGATACCGTTCAATTGAACCCTGGACATGCCCCCATAATTCTTTTTGCTCTTCGTTGGCTCTTTTCAGGTTTTCTATCTGGCCCGAAGTGAGACCAGCTATGTTCTTGAGCAGCTCTTGGTTACTTGTCATTTTTTCAGAGGCCTGGTAAATTGATTTTACCGTGCCATTTACCTCCTTAGTAATCTGCCCAAAAGCATTGGTGATTTCACCGTATGTACTAATTGTTTCCTTGAATCCGAGCAATGTGGTTTTTAAAGTTCCTTCCAGCTCCGCAACGAGCTCCATCTGACTCTGGTATTTTTCTATAAGTTTATCCAATTGCTCAGAGCTTTTCGCTGACCAAGAATCGGCTTTTTGTATTACCTCTTTGGCCGCTCCAGTCGCATCCCCGGTAGCTTCCTTCACAGATGCCGCCATTTGTGATCCCAACTCGGATACTTTTTCAGAAAGATTTTGCGTAACTGCTGTAAGTGTAGCTGACATTGTAGAAACAGATGAACCGGTCGTTTCCTTAAGCTGGTCCATCAAGGTTTTTAAGACGTTTGTCAACTCCTCAACCTGGGTTCTTCCCAAAGCTATTTGCTCAGTCGTCGATGACTTTGCAAGGTTGATTAAATCGTTGAGAGCATTCTGGGTCATAAGAAATTGCCCGTTCATATTTTGGAGCAGACTGGCTGCGCTTGCGAGTGAATCACCAACCTTATTGAACTGGTTTATCGCAGAACCTGATAGTGAGTCTGTAAAGGTCTCTCCCATTCTTTCCAGAGAAGTCACTATAGATTTTTCAAGGTTTCTGAGAAGAGCATCGAGCTGTCCCACTAATGATTCGTTTTTTTGCGCCTCGGCAGCCCTCAACATTTGATTAAGGTCCTCAATCGCTGTCACCATACGTTCCAAAGTTGGCCCCATACTTTCATTGAAACTTTGTTTGAGCTTAAGGGAAAGGTCGGTATTGAATAATCGAAAGGATGCGGACTGCTCTGATATGTCGCGGTGAATGTCTGCCAAGGCCTGAGTGGTTGTTAGTTTGGGAAAAAGATTGTCAATAGCCGCGACAATCTTCTTTCGATTCTTATTCAGGCTATGAAAGATAGGTTTTTCAATAATGAGAAAAATGGTTGCTGATAGAAGGGCCGCAACTGAGGAAACAAATTTACCAGAAAGCCCCTTGATTAGAAGGTCAAGCCCTTCAACTCGATTGTTGACGAGTCTTACATCTAACAAGGCAACCAAAATCGCAAGAAAGGTTACAAAGAGACCTAAGCCAGTAGTGATGCCTGGGACAGCACTCCACCATCCCATATTCAGCCTGGATTCAATTACCGCGGCTTCAGAAAATGCTTCCTCGGCGCTTGTTGATGCCCAAAAACTATCCTTACCAGTGGTATCAGGTCGCCTTATGATAAATTAGGACCGGAACATTACCCAGCAGGGCAACAGAGATCGAATGAACCGGGTTTTTTCAAAAACCTGGTTTAACGAATCATATACTTCGATTGGTATGCCATCAGCAGGCTTGAGGGAAACATTACTTGCTATGGATGTGATTTTTTTTATTGCCTTACTGCATTTCAAAAGCTTGGGTATAAACCGAACAAAAAAAAGCCACAACAAACTAAGCATGGGAAATGCCAATAACAGTCCAGCGAAGACCCAAGCAAAGGCTGGTGCTGTAAGCCCAAGAAAAAACCATTGTATTTTTAATATACCGAGAAGATTCAATGTCGCTCACCCTCCTAACTTTTTTTATTCTATTAAATTTTTTTGAAAATAATTCAATCGATCAAGTCGCAGAAAAGTCCTTTATTCAATAATGAAGTTCGAGGCGTCGCTTTTAATTTATTAACTTTTAAACTTTAATGTTTAATGCAAGTACACCTTTTTGGCTTTGCAACAAGAAGTTAGGGGCCGTTGTCCAATATTAACACTTTTGTTTTTCCCTTTTAATCGGAATTAAAATTTTCTCTTTCTTTGATCCAAAGAAATGCAAAGTAAAAAAGGCCCATCACCTTATTTTGGCAATCTGGCCTTTTTTATGCTCATTCAATGCATTCTCCTCGCAGTCATCCCAATTATATTTCCTATTTTCAGGTCAAATAATTCTTTTTGTTTTTAACCGGTAAGGGGAAAAAGGTCAACAAAAAACCCTGTAGGGGCACGTGGCAACGTGCCCCTACGCATTACCTGATTTCCACACACCCCGTCACTTCGTGACACCCCTCTCAAAGAGGGGATGGTTTTCGGGCAAATGTCATTCGCCCCTGCGTAAGGCTTTGTTTTTCATTTTCCAAAGCCAACTTAAGAAGAAAGAGTACATCCCCCTTCAGCTTTGTTCTGGCCCAATCTTTCTGCCTGTCCGAAAGCAATTCTCCCAGACCGCGCAGAAGGTTTCGATCTGTCATTTTCTCGATTTGAGCAAGGCATTTTTTCAATACTTCCGGATAAGGAATTCCCGCTCTTTTTGCCACTATTTCTTTGTTGATCGGCCAGTGGTGTTTCAGGAAAAACCAGACATCGTAGACGTCCCGGCTGGTTTTGGTGATTCTCTCGTGCATGGCCATAAGCTTATGGGCGAACATGTCTTCGCGAATCATGACCTGCATGGCAACGCCAAGATAGGTCTTTAACTCGTATCGCGAACCAAAAACCCGGCGGTTAACTTCAATTTTGATATTAGCCGATCTATCGTTATACGAAAGCACAGCCAGCAGACTGAACCTCTTCTTGCGTGATTCTTTGATGGTACCATAGTGTCCGGCGGTTTTTTCAATATATTCAAACACACCCTCTGATTGGGCTTCATCAAGCAAATCAAAATCCAGATCCACGGAAAAGCGGTCGAGACCGTGGAACATAAAGGCCGCAGTGCCACCTTTGAATCCCAAAAGCGGAGCGATTGCCGTTTCCGTGTAGATGTCCTTGAGAATCTGGAACAAAATATTTTTATGAATGGTAAAGTTGATGGTCATGCTTTCTCATGTCGGGCTTTGAAATCGTCGTAATGCTCACTCGCCTTTTTTGCCATCCGTTTGTTCTTATACAGCGGCAGAATGTCAAATACCGTAGCCCAGTCCAATGCACCAAGATGGTCAAAATGGTAATCCGTGTTGGTATAGAGAGTATCCAGGAAAGCGCGCTCTTTTGTGGCGATGGCGCTTCCATCCTGATTTATCACACCGGCCGGTTCAGTCAGAACGAAATCTTTGATTTTTCTAAAAACATATGTTTGACCGTCAATGCTGATTTCCCTTGTCAAGTAGGAGGCGACAAATATCTGGCTGTAATACTGGAAAATCATGCCGGCGCGCGCCAACACGGTTTCAAAACTGACATAGGCCGGGGTGTATATCCGGCTGGCCAGTTCGACTTTATCGTAGTCTTTATCCTTGGCATAGATACCCCGCCGAATCCGGTATAAATCGCCGGTGCTGACATAGTAATTGATCCCCGCAATGGTTGATTTCCGGTCAGTCAAGCCCCAGAGCAACGAGATGTCTTTGAACGTAAAAACCGTCTTCTTTGATTTCAATATGAGGGATAGGGGTTTTTTCATGGTTATGTGAACCAAAGGTTTCAAAATTTATAATCTTTAGTTCAAATTATACCAAACCACGAAAGTTTTGCAAGAATAATTTTCTCTCAGGCGCTGGCGCAAAACATTCGTCGCCCACATGCGGAACTGAGTACCGCGATGAGAACGAACCCGATAGCCTAACGTCAAAATGGCGCAAAGATCGTAAAATTTGCGTTCACGAGTAATCGCTCTGGAGCCTTCTTTTTGAACTGTTAGGAATTTCCTAATAGTTGCCCCAGATACCAGTTCGCCTTCGGCAAAAATATTCTTTATGTGCTCATTTATAGTAGGCACCGCGACCTGAAACAGATCAGCCATCATCTTTTGAGTAAGCCATACTGTTTCATCCTGCAAACGTACTTCTAATCGTGTTTTGGCGTCTTCGGTCTGGTATAAAATGAGCCCGGATTTGTTTTGTTCTTTTTTATCCATGCAAACCCACTCTCGGGTTTAAGAAAATTAAGGAAACGTAATTGAAAATTTAAAAAGGCCTATCGCCTTCCTTATCTGGCAATCCGGCCTTTTTTTATGCGCATTCAACGCATTCTCCTCGCAGTCATCCCAATTATATTCCTTTTTTGGGTCAAATAATTCTTTTTGTTTTTAATCGGTAAGATAAAAAAAGTCAAGAAAAGAAACTATTCCGGAAAATAAAAAACCCCAGCCGAAGTAGGGGCACGTTGCAACGTGCCCCTAC